>Ga0126371_10002324_pt1 | contig 16348 bp, 15 predicted proteins | sample PanSoiMetaPlot_4_FD_110145 | JGI IMG/M metagenome (GOLD analysis project Ga0126371, IMG submission 110145) | Tropical forest soil microbial communities from Panama - MetaG Plot_4 | ecosystem: Environmental > Terrestrial > Soil > Tropical forest > Bulk soil | place: Panama | collected 2016-02-17 | reverse complement strand
GCGAGACCCAAGCTGGCACACAGTGAAAAAAGGGCACAGGATTTAAGCATTTGCAGAGACTTAAGCGGGTTGACCTTCAGTATAACAACGAGTGTGACGTTTGACGGAGGATGCACGTTCCATACCAGTAGATGCCGTGCTAATGTGATTCGCAGGAGTGTTCCATGTCCAGCCTGCCGGCCACGCTTCTAACCCCGGAGCGATACCTGGAAATCGAGCGGAAGGCGGAATTTAAGAGCGAATACTATCGGGGGGAAATGCGACCGATCCCGGGCGCGAGCCGCGGTCACAATCTTATCGTCGGGAACACAGTCACGCTGCTTCACCCGCAACTGCGCGGGACGGCATTTGAAATCTATGCCAGCGTCATGCGCGTGTTGGTTGGAGATGCGGGTCTCTACAGGTATCCCGATATCATCGTTGCCCGCGATCCCCACTTTCTGGACGCACCTTTCCGACGCTCTGTTAGATCCGATCGTCATCGTGGAAGTAAAGAAGCTTATGATCGCGTCAAGAACTTCGAGCTTTACCGCCCGCTCGAAAGCCTGCGCGACTATGTTTTGATCGCCTCGAGCGCTTTCAGGTGGAGCATTTCGCGCGTCAGCCAAATGGCCAATGGCTTTTAACCGCGGTGGGCCGCTTGGAAGATAGCATCACCGTGGAGTCCATCGGCTGCACTCTGCGCCTGGCAGAAGTTTACGAGAAGGTGAAATTGGAGAGTTAGCGCTGAGTTAGCGCAACTTCGCCAGTTGACCGCTCCCTGGCGCTCGCGGCTCTGTAAGTTGCTGTAAACGCAATCGTCCATTATGAGCCGCGCCCGTCAGGGCGTGCCCATCGCCCTTGCGGGCCACCCAAGCCCAACGAAGACGCCTTGGAGGGCGGGCTTCAGCCCGCGCGAGGCTTCAGCCTCGCTCGGGTGGGCGGCGCTAAAAGCGCCGCGCGGGCTGAAGCCCGCCCTCCAAAGCGTCTTCAACCGAGCGGTTTTTGACAAAGTTTGGCTATCGCGCCGCCGGCAGCCACACCTCCAGGCATGCTCCTCCCTCGTTGCGATTGCTCGCGCTGATGGCCCCCCCATGCTGGGTGACGATGCCTTCTGCGACGGTCAGGCCGAGGCCTGTTCCGCGCGCGTCGAGACGCGTGGTCACGAAGGCGCTGAAGATGTCCGGCAGCAGGTCAGCAGGGATGCCGGGACCGTTGTCCTCCACCCGCACGGCGATGCCGGCTTCGCCCGAACGCTCGGCGCGGCGCCCGCGCACGACGATCTGGCCATGCGCCGGTTCGACGGCGTTCAGAGCGTTGCGCAAAACGTTCACGAACACCTGCCCAAGGCGGTCCGAATTACCGACGATGTGATCTTCCGCGCTGACTTCGTTCACGAAGTCTACGCTCGAAGCCTTTTCGTCAATGGCCACCAGCGACCAGGCCTCGTCGATCAAATGCCGGAGCCCTAGAAGCTCCAGGCGCTGGTTGCGCACGCGAGAAAAATCCACCAGCGTTTCGCTGATGCGGCGCAGCCTCTGGGTGACGCGCTGCATCCGGCCCAAGCGATCCAGGGTTTGCGGATCCCGCGAGGTTTCGAGCAGCTTTTCGATAGAACCCGCCAGCACGGCCAGAGGCGTGTTCAATTCGTGAGCGACGCTGGCCGATAGCAGACCCAAGCTGACCAAGCGGTCCTGTTCTTCCAGGCGGCGGAGCGCCGCGGCCAGCTCGTCTTCCTGACGGCGCAGCGACGCCACCGTCTTGTTGCGCGAGCGCATCAGGTAGCCGATTTCATCGCCGAGGATCTCCCGCTCCGGAATCAACTCGCGAGCCCGGTCCCCCGCTTGCGTAGCTGCGTCGGCTTCGAGCATTTTCCCTAGCGGGCGGTACACATAGACCGGCATAATTACCAGCTCCAGCAGCAGCACCGCCAGCACATAGATGACCCCGAGCACCAGGAACAACGTAAGGCGCGCGCGTATGACTGCACGCCTGTACGAGTCCCGGGGAATTTGGTTGCCGGCCAGAGTGCCGTAGGTAGCCGCGGCGCGTGTTTGATTCAGTATCTGCACCTCGCGGCTCTGCGCGTCTGCGACCTGTCTTTCGTACAGCGGGATCAAGGTGAAATATGTTGCGCAGGTCAGCACAAGGAAGAAGAGATTGTGCAACACCATCAGCTTCGGCCTGACCTTGAGGTCGCCGAAGATTCTTGCTATGCTAAATTTATTCTTTTGGGGCAAGAATCATTGCTCCGGTTGCGGAAGCCGTCCGGTTATGATAGAAAACTTAACAGCCCACCTGGAATGCAAGTGAAGCATGGCTGCCATTTTTCCAAAGTCTTCTGACCTCATCTTGAAAGTCGCAGGCGCGGTGATCGGCCTGGGAGCGGTGGCCGGAATCAGCGCCTACGCTTACTATTCTTATCCTACGGTGATCGACACAGGTTACCAGCCAGTACAGCCTGTGCCTTACAGCCACAAGCTGCACGCGGGCGATCTCGGCCTGGATTGTTTTTACTGCCACTACACCGTATATAAGGCGGCCTTCGCGGCCGTGCCGCCTACGCAGGTCTGCATGAACTGCCACACCAAGGTGAAGGATCAGAGTCCGCGGCTCGAGTTGGTGCGCGAGAGCTTCCGCACGGGGCAGGCGATTCCGTGGGTTCATATTCACCGGTTGCCCGACTTCGTTTTTTTCAATCATGAATCGCACGTTACGGCCGGAGTGAGCTGCGTGAGCTGCCATGGGCGGATCGATCAAATGGTGGAGGTTCACCAGGAGAAGCCCCTGAACATGGCGTTTTGTCTCGAATGCCACAACGACCCGGCGCCGAACGTCCGCCCGCCAGAGCTAGTGACAAAGCTGGACTGGGTTCCGGATCGCGACCCGCGCCAGATTGGCGAGGAGATCATCGCGCAGAAGCATTTGCATCCGCCGTTGAACTGTTCGGGGTGCCACCGATGAGTCTGATTAACATTACCCAAAAGACGAGTGGGCCCAAATACTGGCGCAGCCTTGACCAGCTCGCCAGTACGCCCGAGTTCCAATCGTGGATGAAGCGCGAGTTTCCCGAAAGCGTGACGGAGCTAGAGATGGATGGAAGCTCCCGCCGAACAGTGCTCAAATTGATGGCGGCTTCGTTCGGCTTGGCTGGATTGACCGCCTGCAGCCGTCCGGTAGAGCATATCTTCCCGATTTCGAAGAACGTCGAGAATTACATTCCTGGCGAAAAGTATTACTACACGACAATCACGTCGCTGGCGGGGCAAGTGACGGGACTTTTGGTCGAGACGCACGATGGCAGGCCGACGAAGATCGAAGGCAATCCCGACCATCCGTTCAGCCAGGGCGCGGCGACTGCGGCGTCGCAAGCTTCGCTGCTGAACTTGTACGATCCGGACCGCTCTGCCAGGGTTCTGGAGAGCTCGAAAGAATCGAGCTGGGAGAGATTTGAGGCGTTCGCTAAAGGGCTAAATCTGGGGGATGGCTCCGGGCTACGGTTCTTGAGCGAAACGGTGACTTCGCCGTCGCTTGTGGCGCTGCGCTCGGAAACGCTCAAGAAATTCCCGAAGGCCAAATGGGTCGAATACGAGGCGTTTCAGCGCAACAACGGCCGCGAGGGCGCGATGATCGCGTTCGGCCAGCCCGTGAATATCCAGACCAACTTCGATAAAGCGAAGGTGATTCTGGCGCTCGATTCAGATTTCCTGGGACTGGATTGGACCACGCCTCTCCCCACCAAGCAGTTCTCTTCGCGGCGGCGCGTCGAGAAGGAAGAAGATCTAGAAAAGCTGAACCGCCTCTACTCGGTGGAAAGCCAGTTCTCGATCACCGGTGCGAACGCCGATCACCGGTTGAGGTTGGCGGGATCGCAGATCAAGCAGTTCGCTGCGGACGTCGCAGCCGCGCTCGGCGCGCTGCCGGGGTTGCCGGTTTTGAACGACGATCGCCGCAGCAAATTTCTGCAAGCGGTGGTGAAGGATCTCAAAGCTGCCGGGCCCGAGGCGTTGGTGATCACCAGTCCGCGGCAACCTCCCGTCGTGCACGCGCTGGCATTCCTGATGAATCAGACGCTGGGATCGCTAGGCAACTTGACCACTCTTACAAAGGCCACGGCAGAGGATCGCGTGGAAGCGGGCGTCGATGCGCTGAAGAATCTGACGAACGAAATGAACTCGGGGCAAGTGACGGCGCTGGCGATTCTGGGCGGCAATCCCGCCTATACTGCCCCCGCTGATCTGCGATTCGCCACGGCCATGACGAAGGTGGCGAATTCCGTGCACCTCGGCGCCGACGAAAACGAAACCGCCGCTGCGGCTAAATGGCACGTCCCGGAAGCGCATTTCCTGGAGAGCTGGGGAGACGGCGTCACGGCCACGGGTGTGGCTTCGATTCAGCAGCCTGTCATCGATCCGATTTTTGGCGGCAAATCGGCGCTGGAAATTGTGGCGCTCTTTGCTGGATCGAAAGAGACTAAAGCCCACGATATCGTCAAGAATTACTGGACGGCTCAATGGCCGGCGGCTGAGCGCGACAAGACGTGGCGCAAGACATTGAACGACGGGGTAATTGCGGGCAAAGCTCCTGAATCCCTTAAAGTTTCCGCCGACGCCAAGCGCGTCGCGGCGGCTTGGGCAGCCGAGCCGAAACCGCCCCAGGGCGGCGTTGAAATTGGGTTCGTTCCTTCATGGGCAGCCTGGGATGGCCGCTACGCCAACAACGGCTGGATGCAGGAAACACCCGACCCGATGACCAAGCAGGTCTGGGGCAATGCGGCGCTCATTAGCCCGGCGACGGCTCGCGCCAAGGATTTGCATGATGGCGATGTCGTGACGCTAAAGCGCGGCGGAGTCATGATGGAAGCCGGCATCCTGCTTCAGCCGGGCTTGGCCGACAACGTCGTGACGATCGCGCTTGGCTATGGCCGTGCGCGGTGCGGCCGCGTCGGCAAGGACGTGGGATATAACGCGAATCTCATCCGCACTACGGACGGGTTCTGGTACAGCCCGGGATTCGAGATTGCCAAGACCGGCCAAACCTTCGAGTTCGCCACTACCCACGAGCGCGGCTTGGCGGAGCACATGAACAACCGCCCGCTTTACCGCGAGGCGACTGTCGAAGATTACAAGCGCAACCCCAAAGTTATCGAGGCGATGAACGAGGTTCCCGAGCTGCACTCGGTTTACCCGGAGCGCACCTACGAGGGCGAATACCAATGGGGCATGGCCATCGATCTGGGAGCCTGCACCGGCTGCAATGCGTGCGTGGTCGCCTGCCAGGCGGAAAACAATACTCCCATCGTCGGCAAGAAGCAGGTGATTCGCGGCCGCGAAATGCACTGGCTGCGGTTGGACCGCTACTACGTCGGCTCGGAGGATGAACCGCGCGCCGTGGAGCAGCCGATTCCCTGCATGCAGTGCGAAAATGCGCCCTGCGAAAACGTCTGCCCCGTGGAAGCCACTTCGCATAGCGACGAAGGCTTGAACGACATGGTCTACAACCGCTGCGTCGGCACGCGGTATTGCGCCAACAACTGCCCGTTCAAGGTGCGGCATTTCAACTTCCTGAACTTCCACAAGGACGATCCGCAGATCATGAGCATGGCCTTCAATCCGGACGTCACAGTGCGCATGCGCGGCGTGATGGAAAAGTGCACCTACTGCGTCCAGCGGATCCAGGAAGTGAGGATCAAGACGAAAGTGGAGGGGCGGCGACAAATCCGCGAAGGCGAGATCCAAACCGCCTGCCAGCAGACCTGCCCGGCCGAGGCGATCGTCTTCGGCAACATCAACGATCCGAATTCCAGAGTTTCGAAACTCAAGAAGCAGGAGCGCAACTACGGGATGTTGGCGGAAATGGATTTGAAGCCCCGAACGACGTATTTGGGCCGACTGCGAAATCCGAATCCGGAGTTAGGCGTATGAAGTTTCTCGCAAGAGCGCGAAGGACGCAAAGCGAATTATGAGCGTGGTTGTCGAGCACGATCCGAAGTTGCTGGAGGTGAATCCGCCGCTTGTCGCGGGCAACCCGAGCTACCACGATATCTCCGAACGAATCAGCACTATCATCGAGCCCGAAGTCGGGCAGACTCCGATGAAGTACTGGATAACGCTCGGTATCACAGCGTCACTCACAGTATTGCTGGGCGGGATGCTCGCGTACCTGGCGGTCACAGGCATTGGCGTCTGGGGCAACAACCGGCCCATCGGGTGGGCCTGGGATATCACCAATTTCGTTTTCTGGATCGGCATTGGCCACGCAGGCACCCTGATTTCGGCGATTCTGTTCCTGTTCCGCCAGAAGTGGCGCACGTCGATCAATCGTTCCGCCGAGGCGATGACCTTGTTCGCGGTGATGTGCGCTGGCATCTTTCCGCTGTTCCATACGGGCCGCCCCTGGCGCGCCTACTGGCTGTTCCCAATTCCCAACACGGACCACAACGTCTGGCAGAATTTCCGCAGCCCGCTGATCTGGGACGTGTTCGCGGTGTCGACGTATTTCACGGTTTCGCTGCTGTTCTGGTACACGGGTCTGGTGCCGGACCTGGCCACCCTGCGCGATCGGGCGGTCACCAAGATTCGCCAGTTCGCATTCGGCATCTTCAGCCTGGGGTGGCGCGGGTCGGCTCGGCATTGGCGCCACTATGAGGCTGCCTATTTGATTCTGGCCGGCATCTCCACGCCGCTGGTGCTTTCGGTGCACTCCGTGGTGAGCTTCGACTTCGCCACCAGCGTGATTCCCGGCTGGCATACCACCATCTTTCCTCCTTACTTCGTCGCCGGCGCCATTTTCTCCGGTTTTGCCTGCGTGATGACGCTGCTGTTGATCGCGCGGTGGACGCTGAACCTTCAGGACCTGATCACCATGAAGCACCTGGAAAACATGAACAAGATCATCCTGGTGACCGGGTCGATTGTAGGCTATGCCTATTGCACGGAATTCTTCATCGCGTGGTACAGCGGCAACATCTATGAGCGGTTTACGTTCCTGAACCGCGCGTTCGGGCCGTACTGGTGGGCGGCATGGTCCATGTACACGTGCAACGTCTTTATTCCGCAGCTCTACTGGTTCAAGAAGATGCGCACGAATCTATGGGTGATGTTCATCATCAGCATCACCACCAACATCGGAATGTGGTTTGAACGCTTCGTGATCATCGCCACCAGCCTGACGCGCGATTTCCTGCCCACCTCCTGGTGGTTCTATCACCCCACCTACGTGGACATCTGCACATTCCTGGGGACCATTGGACTGTTCCTCAGCCTCTTTTTGGTGTTCGCCCGCTTCCTGCCGTTGATCGCCATGTCGGAGGTAAAGGGCGTGCGCGCATACGAGAAACACGCCTTTGCAAGCACGGCGGCCGCAGGCGTGGAGAAGGTGCATTAGAAAATGCCTGCGCAACTCGACTTCGAACAAATCAAGGAAAAGCTGGGCATCGGCGCCGACAAGGTGTACGGCGCCATCGGCGAGTTCGACGATCCCGAAGAGCTGGTCGAAGCCGGCCGCAAAGTCCGCGAGATGGGCTACACGAAGATCGACGCCATGACCCCGTTTCCGGTGCACGGCATCGACGACGCCATCGGCGTTCCGCCTTCAAAACTGGGCTGGATCGTAGTGGTCTTTTCCATGACCGGCCTGTGCATCGCGCTGCTGCTCCAGTGGTTCGCCGGCGCCGGACCTTTGAATTCGCTTCTGCTCCGGTTTGGCCTGAGCGGATATCCTCTGATGGTCGGCGGCAAGCCGTTTTTCGATCTCAGCTACTCCGTCCCCGTCGATTGGGAGCTAACAGTGCTGTTCACCGCGTTCGCCGCCTTTATCGGCATGTGGGCGCTCAACGGGCTGCCCCGGTTATACCACCCGTCGATGAATTACAAGAATTCGCACCGCGCCAGCGACGATCGGTTTTTGCTGGTGATCGAGGCGGACGACCCGAAATTCAGCCCGGCCAAAACGGCCGAAGATTTGCGCGGCGTGGGCGCCCGCGAAGTGGAGGTGGTGGAAGGATGAGGAAGTGGCTCGCGGGCGCGCTGGTTTTGGCGGCGGTAGCCCTGACTGCCTGTTCCGGCATTCAGAGGGATCCTCCCATCATCGTCTGGTGGGACATGAAGCGGCAGTTGAAATTCCGCACCGAAGGCGAAACCGGATTGTTCGCCGATGGACGCAACACTCGGCCCATTCCGGAAGACACCGTCGTCCGCGGCTCCCAATTCGAAGACACGCCGTACTACACGGGCATGGAAGGCGACAAATACGTGGGCCGGATGCCGGTGGAGATCACGCCCGAGTTGCTTCACCAGGGTGAGTTGCGCTTTACCACTTACTGCTCCCCCTGCCATGACCGCACCGGTTCGGGCCGGGGCGTAGTGCCGACACGGGCAGCCTCGGACGGCATCGCCTGGCAGCCCGCCAACCTTATGGACGACCGGTTGGTAGAAGCGGCCGACGGCGACCTTTTCAACGTCATCACCAACGGCCGCCGCACCATGCCCGCGTACAAGTATCAGATCGTCACGGCGGATCGCTGGGCGATCATCGCGTACGTCAGGATGTTGCAACGCGCGGCGCACGGCACGATGAATGATGTGCCGGAAAACTTGAGGTCGGAATTGAAATAACATGAGTCACCCTGCCATTCGTTCCGAACATTATCAACTTGACGCAAGCCGCTGGTCGGCTGGCCGAAATGCCCTGTTTTTCACGGCTCTGGTGTCGATCGTGTTGTGCGTCTTCGGGTATCTTCAAAATCCCGAGCGGTTCTTCCAATCCTGGCTGCTGGCCTTCACCTTCGCGGCCGGCATCGGTTTAGGGGCGTTCTTCTTCATCGCCGCGCAGCATTTGAGCGGATCGGCCGCTAGCGTCACGGTCCGGCGCATCATGGAAAATATCATGATCACGTTGCCGGTGGGGGCGCTGTTGTTTGTGCCCTTGATTTTCGGTCTTAAATACGTCTATCCGTGGAGCCACCCGGAAATCGTCGCCGCGAGCAAGGATATTCAGGCCAAGGGCGCCTACCTCAGCGAGACGTGGTTTGTTCTGCGCACTTATGGCTACTTTGCCATATGGTCGGTCTGGGTAATCGCCATGTACCGTCAGAGCACGAAGCAGGATCGGGAGCGCTCGGCGCGGCAGATGCACATCATTTCGCGCTGGAGCGCGCCGGGATTGTTTTTAGCGGTGGTGGTGGGGACGCTCGCCGCCTACGACTGGCTTATGTCGGTCCAGCCTGCGTGGTACTCGACGATTTTCGGGCTGTACTATCTTTCCGGCGGCGCTCTCTCCTTCATGGCTGTCACCACCTTGATCTGTCTCGGATTCCGGCGCGCCGGAATTTTGAAGGACGCCATCACCGTCGAGCATTACCACGACCTGGGCAAGTGGCTGTTCGCCCTCACGGCGTTTTACACCTATATCGGCTTCGCGCAATACCTGCTGATCTGGTACGCGAATCTGCCGGAGGAGACGATTTTCTACCGCGTGCGGTCTCAAGGAGGTTGGCTCTGGCTAAGTCTAGCCCTGCCATTCCTCCGGTTCTTCATTCCTTTCTTCATCCTGCTGTGCCGCGGCGCCAAACGGAGCCTGACGGTTATTGGTTTGGTGGCGGCCTGGAGCCTGATTGTGGAGTTTATCGACCTGTTCTGGGTAACCATGCCGGTTCACCACCCTGCCGGCCCGCAATTTCACTGGCTGGATTTAGCGGCTCTGGCGGCTGTGTTCAGCATCTGCGGCCTTCAGTTTTGGAGCCGGTTCCGGAAGAACAAAATGATTCCGGTGGGCAATCTGCGATTCGAACAGAGCTTGCACTTCGAGAATGCTTGAGAGTTAGGTCATGAGTGAGCACGAACATCCGATTGAGCATCACGATCCAACCGAGGGCTTCGACCGAACGGAGCCGCACAGCGCCGCGATCTGGGGCTTCGCCATCGGCAGCATCATCGTGCTGGTGCTGGTGATCGGAGCGCTCGAGCAATATTTCGAAAAGATCTGGAACCAGGCTGTTTACGAGAAGGTCCTGACGGCGCCGAGCGAGACGCTGAAAACCGTCCGCGGCCGCGACGACTGGGACCTCACGCACTACATGTATTTGAACAAGCAGACAGGCCAGGTTCGAATTCCACTGGACCGGGCGCAAGAACTGTTCTTGAAAGAAATCGCGGCGGGCAAGCCGTTCTATCCGGGCAAGGCTACCGTACCGAAGAAAGAGGAGCCTGACACGAACGCCCCAGCGGCTCGCGCGCCCGACGCGGAAAAGAAATGAAGAAACGTATGAACACGGATAGACACGGATTCAAAAGATCTGTGTGCATCCGTGTGCATCCGTGGCTCATAATGTTGTTCGCCTTCGCACTCGGCGTTTTTGGCGGCGGCTACGACTCTCAAGTCGGCGGGCCCAAGATCGGCGATCCCACCACGCTCCCTCCGGGCTTCGTGCCGCAGGCGCTCGAAGGAGTGCGCGTGGAGGAGCGCCTGGGCCTTCCCGTGGATTTGAGCCTGACGTTTACCAACGAGGACGGCGCGCAAGTTCCGCTCAGTAGCTTTTTCCATCAGGGCCGGCCGGTGATCCTCGATCTGGTCTACTACCGCTGCCCCATGCTGTGCAACCTGATTCTGAACGGCCAGACGGAAGCCATACGCGAAATCCCGTGGACGCCCGGCAAAGAGTACGAAGTGGTCACCATCAGCATCGACCCGAAGGAAACGCCGGAAATCGCGCGCCAAAAGAAAACCACCTATTTGAACGACTACGGCAAGCCCGCGCCAGGCTGGCATTTCTTGACCGATTTCAACGGCAATGCCAAGAAGCTGGCGGAGGAGATTGGCTACCACTACCGCTATGACCGGCGGCAGGACCAATACGCGCATCCCGCGGCTGTGATGGTCCTGACGCCGGCGGGCAAGATTGCGCGGTATCTGTACGGCGTGCGTTTCCGCTCGCGCGATCTGCGCTTCGCGCTGGCGGAGGCTTCCGAAGGGCGGATGACTCTGACCGTCGAGAAAATTTTGCTGTTCTGCTATCACTACGATCCGAACGCCAACCGGTATGTGTTGTTCGCCTCCAATTTAATGAAGGCCGGCGGAGTGATGACGGTCTGCATCCTGGCGTTTTTCATCTGGCGCATGTTCCAGGCCGAAAAGCTGCGGGCGGCTCACGCGGGAGTGCACGGCGTCCATAGAGAGGGAACGGTTTAGATGGAGTGGCTTACTAGATTGATGATGCCCCCGGTGGGGTCGGAGTTCGCCAAGGAAATCGACTTCATGTACATGGGGCTGTTCTGGCTCAGCGTGGCGCTGTTTTGCATCGTCGCGTTGCCCCCCATCTATTTCGCATGGCGCTATCGTTACAAACCTGGGCGCGTGACGCCGCACATAACTCACAATACGCCCCTTGAAATCGTTTGGACCGTAGTCCCGCTGCTTCTTTGCGTGGCGATCTTTTTCTGGGGATTGAAGGGCTGGATGGAGTACGCCGTCGCGCCCGGCGACGCCATGGAGGTACAGATCACAGCAAAAAAATGGCTGTGGCAGTTTGAGTATCCCGACGGCTCGCGCACCATCAACGATCTGCACGTTCCCGTGAACAAGAACGTAAAATTCATAATGACCAGCGAGGACGTCATCCACGATTTCTTCGTGCCCGACATGCGCGTCAAACACGACATTATTCCCGGCCGCTACACCGAAGTGTGGTTCAATCCCACCGCGATGGGGAAACACGTCATCACCTGCGCCGAGTACTGCGGCAAGGGCCATTCGGATATGCACGGAGTCCTCACCGTGGAAAACGACGCCGATTTCGCCAAGTTCCTCGAGACAGGCGGAACGGAGTGGGAAGACTACTTCAACGGCAAAGACCCGAAGAAAACGCCCGCCGATTGGGGCCGCGTCCAATACGAAACGAAGGGCTGCAACTCCTGCCACACGCTCGATGGAACCAAGAGCAAAGGCCCCAGCTGGAAGGGCATCTGGGGGAAAATGGAGACGCTGAACAACGGAAGCAAGGTATTGGTGGACGAAGCGTACGTCCGCGAATCGATGATGAGCCCCTCGGCCAAGGTCGTGAACGGGTTTGAGCCGATCATGCCATCGTTCCAGGGCCTGTTGAAGGAAAATCAGATCAAGGGTCTGATCGCGTTCATTCAGTCGCTACAGTAGAAGGTATCGGAATATGGATCAGGGAATCGCAACCTCGCCGCGCATTGGGGACCGTCCGCGTCCCAAGAAAAACTACCTTAACGAGACCAAGGGATTCTGGAGTTGGGCCGCCACGCTCGACCACAAGCGCATCGGCATCATGTACCTGGTTGGGGTCCTGACCTCGTTCCTTATGGGCGGGATCTTCGCCCTGCTGGTCCGCCTAACGCTGCTGACGCCATCGCATAAGCTCTTCGGCAAAGTATTGCTGACGGCCGAACAATACAACCGCGTCTTTACATTGCACGGCGCCATCATGGTGTTCCTGTTCATCATTCCGGCGATCCCGGCGTCGCTCGGCAATTTCGTTTTGCCCTTGATGCTGGGCGCGAAAGACGTGGCGTTCCCGCGCCTGAACCTCTTTAGCTTTTATCTCTGGCTCACCGGCGCCATCATGGCGATCGCGGCGATGGTGTTCGGCGCCGTCGATACCGGCTGGACCTTCTACACCCCGTATTCGACCACCACCGACGGTCCGGTAACGCTCATGACGGCAGCAGTCTTCGTGCTTGGATTCTCGTCCATCTTCACGGGACTGAACTTCATCGCTACTGTGCACAAACTGCGTGCGCCGGGAATGGGCTGGTTCGATCTGCCGCTCTTCATCTGGGGCATTTACGCGACCGCCATCATTCAAGTTCTCGCAACTCCGGTGTTGGGCATCACGCTGGTGCTGCTGATGCTGGAGCGAAGCTTCGGAATCGGTATCTTCGATCCGCGCATCGGTGGCGATCCGGTATTATTCCAGCACTTCTTCTGGTTCTATTCACACCCGGCCGTGTACATCATGATCCTGCCGGGCATGGCCATTATCAGCGAGCTGATTCCGACGTTCTCACAGAAGACGATATTCGGCTACCGCGCCATCGCGTATTCGAGCGTTTCGCTCGCGCTGGTGAGCTTCATCGTGTGGGGCCACCACATGTTCGTAGCCGGCCAATCGCAACTTGCCACTGTGGTCTTCTCCGCCTTAACCTTCCTGGTGGCGATTCCGTCCGGAGTCAAGATGTTCAACTGGATGCTCACGATGCACAAGGGCAATATCAAGCTCGATACGCCCATGTTGTACGCCATCAGCTTCCTAACTATGTTCGCTATTGGCGGTTTGACCGGAATCTTTCTCGGCACCCTGGCCACCGACGTCCATTTGACGGACACGTACTTCGTCGTCGCGCACTTCCATTACGTGATGGTGGGCAGCACGGTGACCGCGTTCATCGGCGGTCTGCATTATTGGTGGCCCAAGATGACCGGCCGTATGTATTCGGAAGCCTGGGGCCGGGTGGGCTGCGCTCTGTGGAACATCGGCTTCAACATGACGTTCCTGACGCAGTTCTTCCTGGGCAGCAAGGGCATGCCGCGCCGCTACTACAACTACCTGGATCAATTCCAGCCGCTGCATGCGTTCTCCACCGTCGGCTCGTGGATTCTGGGACTGGGGCTGTTCATTACCGCCGCTTATCTTCTGGCGTCGTTGCGCAAACCGATGGACGCGCCCGACAATCCCTGGAACGGCACTACGCTCGAATGGAAGACGTCGTCGCCGCCCATCATGCATAACTTCGAAGAGCAGCCGGTGCTAGAGCGCGAACCTTACGATTACCGGCCCGTGTTGGTTGCGAAATAACCGTATATGAGTACAACCAGCGTCGATTTACAAACTCACGGCCATCCGGCGGCGCACGCCGGCGAGCACGCGCACGACCCGCACCATCAGCATCACTTCACGACGATGGAGCAGCAGTTCGACACCAGCAAGATCGGGATGTGGCTATTCCTGGCGACTGAAGTTTTGCTGTTCGGAGGATTGTTCGTCGGCTTCGGCATGATGCAGGCGCGCTATCCGCGGGAATTCGTGGAGGCTCACACTCATCTAGTCCGCTGGCAGGGCGCTCTGAACACCGTCGTCCTTCTGATTTCCAGCTTCACAATGGTGCTCGCGGTGCAGGCGGCGAAGAAGAGCGAAAAGGGCAAGCAGGTATTGTTTCTGGGACTCACGATCCTTTGCGCCTGCATATTCCTAGTGGTGAAGTATTTTGAATACTCACACAAATACGAGGAAGGATGGCTGCCTGGCCGGTTCTATAGTTACAAAGGCGACTCGATTCCGGCCTGCCACGCGGCGCCTCCGGGCGAGGCGGCCGCCGCTGCGCCAGCCGCGAATGCGGCCCCCTGCACCAACGGCTATGCTACGTTCTTCTCGTTTTACTTCATGATGACCGGCCTGCACGGATTCCATATTCTGGCCGGCATCGCGGTGCTGACCTGGATTTTGTTCCGCGCGAAACGGGGAGAGTTCTCCGCTTCGTATTACACTCCGGTCGACCTGGTGGGTCTGTATTGGCACCTTGTCGACTTAATCTGGATTTATCTGTTCCCGCTGTACTATTTGATCCAATGAGCCATCCCGCTGAACCTACCGCTATTCCCGCCCACGCGCATGAGCATGAACACGACCATGGCGGCACGGGAGTGTACGCCAAGACGCTGATTGGGCTTTTGATACTGACGGCCATCACGGTGGCCGCCGCAAGCTTCGATTTCGGCCAAGGCAATGTAGTCATCGCGCTTTTCGTCGCGACCATCAAAGCCTCGCTGGTGGTGCTCTTCTTCATGCACCTGAGATGGGACAAGCCAGTGAACGCGATCATCGCCATGGCGGGCTTCTTGTTCCTCGGCGTATTTATCATGTTCTGCCTGCTCGATTTCAATGCGCGCAACAATTACTTGCCGTCGAATTTGCACCCCGTCCCCGACATGCCGCTCGCACCTGGCACCGCGCCCGCGGGCGAAGTGCTACACACCAATCCGGCCGCGGCGGCCGAGGGCGGCGAGAAGAAGTAACCGCCTGCTCTAAGATAGTGCAGGCCGATGCCGAACCTCTACGCGCGCTGGATTCTCGACTGGGAGAACCGGCTCTGCTCGCGCGCCACCAACCGCGTTGTGCGTCCGTTTGAATGGGGCCTCGAATGGACCCAATCCTGGCCCTGCGCGCGCCGGTTTCCGCGCAACGGACATGATCCGCATGGATACCTAAAAAGTCTGAACGACGCCGCGCTGGAATCGAGCCACGAATTCTTCGGCTACGATCCGGCCCGCGATTTCAATCTGAACGGCGCCCTCCTGGAGTTTGAAAGCCCTGTTCGGACTCCGTATCCCGAAAACGACTTGGTCCGCGCTCAGTGGTTCCCCGCCCCGCCGAAGCCCGGACGCCGGCGCGTGGCCGTGATCGTCCTGCCTCACTGGAACGCTTCCCGCGACCAGCACAATGCGCTTTGCCGGGGCTTGGGGAAGCTCGGAATTTCGGCGCTTCGCCTGAGCCTGCCCTATCACGACTACCGGATGCCCGCCGAGCTGGAACGCGCCGATTATGCCGTCTCCTCCAACGTCGCCCGCACTGTCGACGCCACCCGCCAGGCGGTGATCGATACGCGCTGCTGCGCTGACTGGCTAGAGCGCGAAGGTTACGAAAGCATCGGTATCGTGGGCACGAGCCTCGGCTCCTGCTACGCTTTCCTCGCGAGCGTCCACGATGCGCGGCTGAAGGTGAACGTATTCAACCACTGCTCCACATTCTTCGCAGATGTGGTTTGGGAGGGCCTATCCACGCGCCACATCCGCGAAAGCCTGGAATCCGCGGTGACTCTCGATCAACTGCGCGACGCCTGGAAGGCGATCAGTCCGCCGTATTACATCGAACGTTACGCCGGTCTCAAGAAGAAGCCGCTGTTCCTCTATGCGCGCTATGACACCACGTTCCCTACACGCTTTTCGGAACAAGTAATCGCAAAGGCCCGCGAACTAGGCTTCGAGCATGAAGCCGTCGCGCTGCCCTGCGGGCATTACACTCTGGGGGAGACGCCGTTCAAATTCATCGACGGCTACCACATCTGCCGGTTTCTGAAGCGGAATCTGTGAAGGGCGCCTCCGATCTCCTGGGCGGACCCGTCGACTTGGTGGATCTCGACGAAGAAAACCCCTTGGGCCGCTACCTGTCGGCAAGCGGAGATCTGGTGCGTGTCGGCTGATCTCGCGGGGGAGATCCAACGGGGCCTGGAGGAGCTCGCGATGGTTCATGCCCAAATACTCCCTTTGACCACCAAGCCGACGGAACTCCGTTCGTTTCGCCAGTTTATACAAGCCGCAAGAGGGTGAGCCGTTGTATCTAACGGCCGCCCTC
>Ga0126371_10002323_pt1 | contig 16349 bp, 15 predicted proteins | sample PanSoiMetaPlot_4_FD_110145 | JGI IMG/M metagenome (GOLD analysis project Ga0126371, IMG submission 110145) | Tropical forest soil microbial communities from Panama - MetaG Plot_4 | ecosystem: Environmental > Terrestrial > Soil > Tropical forest > Bulk soil | place: Panama | collected 2016-02-17 | reverse complement strand
CACCAACGCGACGGTTCCGGGTGCGACGACCAGGAACGTTGTGGATCCGAGAACAGCGATCACCCGCCGCATCTGATGCTAGCCTCTTAGCAATCGAACCGCATCGGCCGGAACGTTGCCGCTACCGTTTTGCTGCTGGCCACCATTTTACTCAGTATGGGGCGCATAGATATTAGAAACTACATTGCTAGGTAATTGAAAGCCGCTTCCAGAGAGTCAGGTGGCCGCTGGGAACACGTTATTCTGTAACTACCCCGCGTCCGCTGGAGAATCTCTCATGTTCTTTCGCTCTATCGCGCTACTGGTGTGGCCCGGATTGCAAATGGCGGCTTCGGCCGCGGTGTCTCCTACGCTCACTTACTCGACCTACTTACGCGATAACTTCGCCGCGAGCGCGGTCGCGGTCGACCCCTCGGGCAATATTTATATGGCTGGAAATGTGATCGTCGATGCAGCAACGTCAGAGACAACGATCCTTGTGGTGAAATTGAACCCGCAAGCCAACGAGTACTTGTACACGCGATTCCTGGGCGGATCGGTCAGCGATCACGCCAACGCGATCGCTGTCGACGCCGCGGGTAACGCATATGTCGCAGGCGTGACAAACTCGCCGGATTTTCCGGTGACGGGCGGGTCCGGGCTGGGGACGGCGCCGGTGAGTCCGTCGGAGCGATCGTTCGTGGCGAAGCTCGATGCGAAGGGGGAGCTGGTTTTTTCGACGCTGCTCGGCGCGTCGACCAACAGTTACGCGCAAGCCGTGGCGGTGAACGCGGCTGGGCAGGTGCTGGTGAGCGGGACCAGCGTCGACCAAGGGTTTCCGTCCACGCCCGGCGTTTACAGCGTGGCGAACACGGCGTTTGTTCCCTACCTGATCGAGTTGGATTCGATGGGGACTAAGTTGATTTTTTCGGCGACTGGCATCGGCGGCACTGCTGTGACGTTCGATCCGTCCGGCAACATCTACATGGCAGGGACGACGAACTCGCTGACCTATCCGACCACGGCCGGCTCGTATCAGCCGAACTTTCCGGTGTTTCAGACTTGCCTGCCGCCGTGCACGGGCCACTTTCAGGGATCGAACCAATACGTGACGAAGCTCGATCCAACGGGGACGAAGATGATTTTCTCGACGGCGGTTTCGGGAAACGGAAACACGATGAACGAAGGGCTGGCCGTGGATGCGGCGGGGAACGTTTATCTGACGGGACTCGCGGGTACGGGCTATCCGTACACGGTCGCAACGCCGACGCCGCCATCGGGACCCGCGGCGACGACTCTCGCGACTCCTGCGTTGCCGTTCTTGACGAAGCTGGATCCAGTTGGGCAGAAATTGGTCTATTCGGTGCCGGTGGGTGGACTCGGCGTCGCCGTCGATGCAAACGGGAACGCATATACAGGTGGTGTGCTGGGCGTTTATTATCCGTACGACGTCGCCGCGATGCTGCCGGTGCTAGCCAGCGTCGCGCCGCAATGCGTTTCCGGCGGTGGCACGTATGCGGCGGAAGTGGACGGCGCGGGGAACAATGTAGGGGCGCAATATATCGGCGGTTCGATCCGGTTGTCCGGCATCTCGCTAAGCGGGACGACGTTGTGGTTAGCCGGCAGGGCAGGACCGAGTATTCCGTTCAGCGCGGGTGCGCTGGCGAGCCCGAACCTGATCCCGACGTCACCGCAAGGAGCGTATCTCGGGGCGGTTAATTTCGCCGCGCCGCAGCCACCCGCAGGGACGCCGCAAATCGACTGCGTCCTGGACGCGGCAGATTTCGCGCTCGCCGGTCCGATCGTTCCGTTTCAGATCCTCACGATTTTTGGAAACGGGCTCGGGCCTGCGACTCCGATGAATGCGACGGACAATTCGACCTCGACGCTGGGTGGCGTTAGCGTGGGTTTCGGTTCGCTCCAGGCACCTTTGTTGTACGTTTCGTCAAATCAGATTAACGTGCCGGTGCCGATGGTACACGAGGAACCGGCGAGGACGGTGATGCAGGTGAACGTGAACGGCGTGCCGTCAGCGCAAGTTCAGTACGCAGTGACGCCCGCGAATCCGGCGCTCTTCGTCGTGCCGGGAACCTTCCAAACGAACTTGCAGCTCTTCAATTCCGTGGCGATCAACGCCGATGGATCCATGAATTCGTCGAGCAATCCGGCGCAGCTCGGTTCCGTTGTGACGGTGTTCGTGAATGGACTGACCCCGGACCCGCAGAATCTGCTTGGCCCTGCGCAGCTAGCGACGGGCGGTGGATGGTCGCTTGTGAGTGTTTTGCAGGCGAGTCCGTTCGTGACGCAGTTGGAGCTTCGGGTTCCGGCGACGAACATAAATTTCGAATGCGGGTTCCAGACCACTTCGGCGTGCCTCGCGAGTTTTGGGATTCAGGACTCGACGCCGTACTTGCTTCCTGGATCGGTTCCGAACACCGCGCCAGGGCCGGTGTTTTACGGAGCCGTGTGGGCGGTCGGGAAATAGGCGCGAAGCGCGTTAGGTATTTTTACCCGGACGATATTGACAAAGGGAATTATATCCGGGTATATTTGTGCTGTGACGTATACGGCGTTTGTGGGGCGACGCAGGATCGGCGCCGGTGAGCGGTCGGAGGTTGCTGTTTTGATTCGGGATCTCCCCCAAGGCGGGGTGTTGGTTTTCGATGACGCCACCGGGCAGCAGGTTGACCTAGACACTCGCGGGACAGCTGAGGAGATCCGGGCGCGGTACGCCGAGCGGGAAGTTGCGGAGCCGCGAGGGCGAGGGCGTCCCCGGTTGGGCGTCGTGGCCAAAGAGGTCACGCTGCTGCCGCGGCATTGGGACTGGCTGAGTTCGCAGCCGGGTGGGGCGTCGGTGGCGCTGCGCAAGTTAGTGGATAAAGCGCGGCGAACGAGCGGCGACGCGGACCGCATTCGCGCGGCCCAAGAAGCGGCGTACCGGTTCATGTCGGCGGTGGCGGGCAATCTTCCGGGGTTCGAGGAAGCATTGCGCGCGCTGTTTGCTTACGACCGGCGGCACTTTAGCAATCTCGTGGCGAAGTGGCCGGAGGATGTTCGCGACTATGCGATCAAGCTGGCGTTCGCCGATCAAGATCTGAGCGACGGCTAACTAGGTTCAGCAAAAATTTGGCAGCGCCGAGACGCACGGGATACGTGTGTCCATTTTGAAAGGAGCGAAGGACCATGGGTTCAGTCTTCAAGTCGATTGAAGGCGAACGGTTGGTTCGGGAGCGCTATCGGGCGTTCTTGGATCGATGGCCGGTACCGCGCGAGGAGATTCGCGTGGCGACCAGCCAAGGTGAAACGTTCGTGGTCGTGTCGGGCGAAGCGGGCGCTCCGCCGCTCGTGCTGCTGCATGGCAGCGCAGCGAATTGCGCGATGTGGATGGGCGAGGTGAAAGCGTTTGCGGAGCATTTCCGCATCTACGCCGCGGATGTGATCGGCGAGCCCGGATTGAGCGCCGAATCAAGGCCGTCGCTCACGTCGGATGCGCATGCAGTGTGGCTTGACGATGTCTTCAGCGGACTCGGCATTCAGCGGGCGTCCGTACTGGGAGTTTCGCTGGGCGGGTGGCTCGCGCTGGATTATGCGATCCGGCGTCAGCAGCGCGTGGAGCAAGTGGCGGTTTTGTGTCCGGGCGGCGTTGGGCGGCAGAAGATTCGGATTGTGTTTGAGGCGATGCTGCTGCGTTCGTGCGGGCCGTGGGGAAAGCGCAAGCTGATGGAGCGAGTGCTGGCGCGTCCGCCGGCCGATCCGCCGCCGGCTTTGAAAGCGTTCGCAGATTTTGTGGCGGTGATTCATAAGAATTTCCGGCCGCGTATGGTGAAGCTGCCGATCTTTTCGGACGACGCTCTGCGAGGACTGAGCATCCCTGTGCTCGCCATTGTCGGCGGGCGCGATGTGATGCTCGAGTCGCTGGGTACGAAGCGAAGGCTGGAGCGTCTGGTACCGACGGCCGAGGTCTTGTACTTGGAAGACGTGGGACATTTCATCCCAAATCAGACTGGGCGAGTCGTGGAATTCTTGCGGCGGAACGTCAGAGCAGCAGCTCAAAGTAGATGAGCGGCGTGCCTTTGTAGCTGGCGCGGGCGACTTCGCGAAAGCCGCATTTCAGATAGAATTCGCCAGCGCCCGCATCGGCGTCCCAAGCGTCGAGTCGAATGGCATCTGCGGGCCACTCGGCGGTGATCCGGCGGGCTTCATCCAGACAGCATCGGCCGATGCCGGCGCGTTGGCGGCCGGGCGCGACCGCCATCGATGTGAGATACAGAGGGAGTTTGCAAGCGCTGAAGTATCTCGTATCGATGGCCCAAGGCTTTCGCTTCGAAAGAGCGAAGGTAGCGATCAGGCTGCCGCGATCCCGGGCGACAAACACGGCGGCTCGTGTCATCAGGAAGAGCGCGCCGCGTTCGCTGGGGTGCGATCCCCAGGGTCCTTGGCCGTAGTCTGCGACTAGACGATCGTTGGCCGCGGTGTGCAGCGAGACAAGAGCAAGCGCGTCGGCCGGCGTGGCGCGTTGAACTCGAAGTCCAGTCATGCTGATCAGGCGGTCATCCAGCCGATGATGTGCGCGGCGACTTCCTCGCCTGCGTCTTCCTGGATGAAGTCACTCCGGTCCAACGGGCGGATGAAATCGCGATAGAGAGAACCCCAGGTCGGGTTGCCCGAGCGCAGCAGAACGGGGTGCCCGGCGCGATCGCCCTCGTCAATGTAGGCCATGGATCGGCCATTGACCTTGATGCTTTTCTGTTTCCAGGGAAATATCGGTTCGAGCCAGGCTGGCTTACTACTCAGCATGAGCGCAGTGTAGCTTTGCCGGCCGGTAGGTGACAATACAAGCGTGGCGGCGCTAAGGGGGTCGATGTGGATGCTGGTCCTGTACGATGTGGCCGAAGAGATCCTGCTCGACAAATTTCCGGAGTTAATCGGCGCGGAACGATTGGCTGCGCAGCCACGTTTCAAACATCCGCTGCCCGAGTATGTGCGGTTCGAGCGGCCGCCTGTTACCGAATATCTGGAGTCGGTTCGTGCGTCGACTGGCGAAAGGTTGCAGACGCGTATCCAATATTTCGATTACGGCGTCATCAGTGTCGCGCTGCAATTGGAGTTCGACACGTCATGGGAGGATTTGATCCAACTCTCGACGCGTTGGATTCTTGCGCCGGAGATCGAGCGGCTGACGCTCGCGCTTTTGGGGTCTCGGCTGGAAAAGGTCCGGGGGGCGTTGCAGATGCCCTACGAACATCCGCTGAGCGAGGATTACTACATTATTCATTTGCGCGAGGCGCGCGATGAAGAGGGCCATCCGATGATGGCTCAGGAGATGCTGGCAGCGCATGGCTCGGAGATCGCGCAGATGGTACGCGGGGACTCCATGCCATTGTCGGAAGGCGAGTGCAAGGAGGTGCTGCAGTCCAGTCTTTCGTATTATCCGAGCGACCTGCTTGTGGTAGGCTGGGTCGCGGCCTTAGTTTATGACACGCCGGACGGTGCATCGCCGACGATTCAACTGCTCGAATACGCGAACGCACAGTTACTCGAGTTTCGTCACTATGACGATGTGCTGACGCGGGTACTTGCGAAGGAGTACAAGTCGCTCGAGCGGCGCGGCGGATTATTCCGGGGCTGGAAGATGGCGCGCGAAGCCGAAGCCCTGAACACGCTGCGGCTGGATATCACCGAGCTTACCGAGCGCACCGATAACGCAATAAAATTCCTCAGCGATATGTTCTATGCACGGGCCCATCGGATCGCGGCAGCGCGCGTGGGCGTGCCGGACTACCGTCATCTTGTTGACGAGAAACTACGAACGGCAGGTGAGCTTTATGACTTCATGATGAACGAGTTTCATCAATCGCGCGCGTTCGTACTCGAGGCCCTGGTGGTGGCCATTTTGGTCATTGAATTGTTTCAAGTTTTTTTCCGTTAACGTTTCTCCACGCAACTGCGTCCAAGAGATCCATGTCCAAGGACTGGCTTAAGTCGGCGCTGGACCGGCGATGGCTGCTGGTGTTGTTGCTGGCGTTGTGCATCGCTCGGATGTGGGTGGCCGAACTCGGGTCGAGCTTTTGGGTGGACGAGATGGGAACCGAGTTTGTGGTCTTGCATGGGGCGAATGATCCGACGTTGAAGGTGGCGCCTCAGGTTCCACAGTCCATTTATTATGCGGTGCCCGCTAGAGCGCAGGCGTTGTTTGGCGCCTCAGAGGTCGGTTATCGCTTGCCGTCGCTGCTGTTCATGGGTATGGCGCTTGTGCTGGTGGCGCTGATCGCGCGGCGCTTGATTCATCCTGACGCGGGCTGGTTCGCTGCGTTCGCCTGCTTGCTGCTGCGCGACTTCAACTATCAGGCAGCGGACGCGCGGCCGTATGCGCTCGGGACTTGCATGTTTTGCGCTGGCGTTTTTTTTCTGATTCGGTGGCTAGATTCGGGGAGATGGTTGGATGCGTCGCTGTTCGCGATTTTCGCCGCGCTGGTGTGGCGCGTCCATTTGATCTTCTGGCCGATGTACTTGGTATTCGCGATTTATACGATAGTGCGGCTGGTGCGGGGGGAAGCGCGGCCGGGATGGCTGGCTGTGATTCCCGTGTACATCCTGATTGGCGTGACGCTCTTGCCGGTTGCCGCACAGGCACTCGAGTTGAACCGGGAGGCGAGCGGGCATGTCGTGGTTGCGATTCCAAGCCTGGCATTGTTCACCGAAGGATTCAAACCTACCTACGTGCTTCTATTCTGGATGGTGACGGCGTTCATCGGCAGCCTCTTGCGTTGGCCGAGACCTGACAAGGTGCTTCCGTGGGCCAGCGTGGCTTTGATTCTCTCCTGGTGGTTGGTCGATCCGGTGTGCCTATATCTCTTCTCGCTGATCACAAAAAACAGCGTGTACCTAGGACGCTATCTTTATTTATCGCTGCCTGGGATGGCGCTGGCTGCTACGGCCGGCACTGCGATTTTTCTCGATACTCGGGAATGGCGGCGCGCTGCGGCGGTACTCGGTTTGGGTGTGCTACTAACGCAGGGACATTGGAACCGGTTGTTTCCCCCGCATCACAATTCCGATTGGCGCGCGGCAGCGCAGGCGATCGACAGCGAACTTGCCTCCGGCGACGCGCCGGTGATTTGTCCCAGTCCTTTTATAGAGGCGCGTCCGCCCGTATGGCAGCCCGACTATCCGCGTCCGAGCTTTTTGTATTCGCATCTAGCGGCGTATCCGGTGAAGGGGCGAATTTTTCCATTCCCGTTTGAAAGCTCGCCGGAGGCAGAAGACTTCGCGCGCGCGTTGACGCAGGACGCGCTGGTCAAGTCGCGGGAATTTGTGGTCTACGGTGGAAATCGTGCAGCGAACTTTTGGCGCGACTGGTTCAGCGCGCAGCCGGCGCTGGAGGGATGGCGCGTGCAGCGATTGGGACCTTTCGGAGACGTGGAAGTGCTGGTTTTCAAGAAGAAAAGCTGAGTACTAATTGCGGGGACAATGCATGTTGCGTCCTCTTAAGATCTGGTTACAATAGAGCGAGATGTACGCCGACACGATCAGCGGCATTTACGATCGGGCGCCGCTAGTCCCGCATCCGAATCTGTCCGACGAGGTCAACCACAACATCATCCAGTCTGAGGTCGAAGGCGGAGTGTATCTGCGCGATCTTCAGCCGGGAGCGGTGTTAGCGATTCAGACGCGCAACCGGTCGTACACGCTGGTCAACTTGAGCGAGGAGTGCTCCTTGATTTCGGGACATCCGGAGTTCTGCCCCGAACCTGTGCGGGTGCAAGTGCAGGGATGCACGTGGGGAGGCTCGATGTTGAAAGCGAAGTATGTGGGGCGGGGAATGCATCTGGAGTTCATTCATCCGGTGCACCGGACCGTGATCACGTCGCAGATCGTGGATATTCAACAGGGTTGAAGCCGGGCGCCCCGGTTCAGGAGTATTTGAGTATTTTCCCGGTAGTGCGAGTTATCGGTAACTTGGCGCCTTCCGCTTGCGATGATATTTATGTGAATGACTAAGTTGCCGAGTTTGCTGGGGAGGCGCGGCGCTATTGCACGCTAGTTGAGAACGAGGACGGCGCCGGGCCGCGCGCATTCCAGAAAGAGTGCTTGGCCGTGCTTCTGCGATTCTATTAGCACGTTCTGTTGCTCCCGAGCGCTGATCCCAACGAACCAATTGCCTGTAAGAAATTCCTTACGAAGAATGGCAGGCGGTGCGGGCGCGGACTGCCAAAGCGCACCGATCACGACCAGTATTGGGAAGTGTTCGAATCATTCGCAGAAAACAAGCCCGATCCAATCTGTGGCTCTATTTCTGATGACCTCGCAGACATTCGGCGCGACGTCAAAATGGGCCTTTGACTTTCGATAGCGGCAAGCCGGAGGTGCGCCAACAACGCTGTGTGGCATTGGCGATTTTGGTTTGGATCGCACTGGGGCCACGACATCGCTGACGCGATCGGTGCGTTAACTGCGCTTAACTCGCAGAGCTTTATTGACAATTAAGGCTGGATGGGCCTGGGTTGCCTTGGGGCCCCTTCAGCACGGATTTCTACCCTAGAATGCGGTGATACGCGGCTGAAGATTTGATCGGAAACTGCCGATCTCTTCAGCGTGGACGGAGTGTATCTCGAGTCACGCCTTCAGTTTTTGCGCGATTCGCAAAATGCCGATGGTGGGTGGGGATATTTTCCTGGAAAACAATCGTGGCTCGAGCCGACCGCGTATGCGATGCTTGCGCTCTACGGGCAGAGCGCCGCGGAAACCGCGGTGGATCGAGCGTGGCGGCTGGTCGCTTCGTGGCAGGTTGCCGATGGAAGCGTGCGGCCGAACGGAGCAATAGCTGACGGAACCTGGGTGACGGCGTTGTTCGTGACGCTCGCCTGCGTTCGCGGTGTTCAAGATAGGAACACCGCGCGGGCGGTGGACTGGCTGCTCCGCGTGGTCGGCGCCGAGCACAGTCTCGCGATGCGGGCGTTCTCTTATTTCCATCTGCTGAAAACCAAGCTGAATGTCTCGCACGAAGGTTGGCCGTGGCGCGAAGGGAATGCGTCGTGGATCGAGCCGACGTCGCTGACGCTGCTGGCATTGAAGAAAGTCGCACGAGGTCATGGTTTGCCTGAACTCGCCTACAGGGTGCGCGAAGGCGAGGCGTTGGTGTTGAGCCGGCGCTGCAGCGATGGCGGTTGGAATTGCGGGAATCCGAACGTGTTTAACTACGACTTGCCGTCGTATCCGGAATCGACTGCGCAGGCGTTGATCGGATTGCAAGGGCGAAGCGCGAATGAGCTTGCGGCGCCGCTCGCGGCTGCGCGACGCTTCCGGAGCCAAACCAAATCGTCGCTTGCGAAAGCCTGGTTGGCAATCGCGCTGCGATGTCATCATGAAGCTCTGGACGCGCCCACCGAGGAAGCGCGGTCGTGCGATGAAATGCTCGCGGCCCTCGAAGCGCTTGCGCATCCCGACGGGAACTGGCGGCTGCTTGCGGAGGAGGGACGCGCATGAATCGCCGAAAGTTTCTGATCGCATCCGGCGCTGCGATTGGTGGGACCTATGCCGGCTTGAAGCTGGAGCGGCAGCCTCCGATCCCGGATGGTCCAGTGGGTAGCTCGGCGGTCTCGATTTTGAGGGCGCGCTCGTATTCGGAAGATCTGGTAAGCCGCATGCTCGAAGGAATCCGGCAGTGCGGGCTGGACGTGCGTGGCAAACGCGTGCTGCTCAAGCCGAATCTGGTGGAATTTGACTCGGCTACAGTGATCAACACAGACTCCGCCGTGATTGTGGCGGCGCTAGAGACGTTTCGGTCGCTGGGAGCGGCTGAGGTGAAGATCGGCGAAGGGCCCGGGCATCGCAGGGACACGTGGGACCTGGCCGATGATGCCCGGTATCGAGCGACCGTTCCGCGCTTCGAGAGCTTGTTTACGGATTTGAATCGCGACGACGTCTCGCCGGTTTCGAATTTTGCAGGTGAATCGCAGTTTTACTTTCCGAATACGGTGCTAGGCGCGGATTTGATCGTCTCCCTTGCCAAGATGAAGACGCATCATTGGGCGGGCGCTACGCTCTCGATGAAGAATTTCTTCGGCGTGGTCCCCGGCGCGGTGTACGGCTGGCCCAAGAACAAGCTGCACTACATCGGGATTGCGGAATCGGTTGTGGCGTTGAACCGGAGGTTCCGGAACACGTTCGCAATCGTGGACGGAATCGTCGCGATGGAAGGCAACGGGCCGATTCAGGGCACCCCGAAGCCGGCGGGTGTGCTGGTGATGGGCCGCGACTTGGTGGCCGTGGATGCCACTTGCTGCCGGATCATGAGAATCGATCCCGAGAAGATCGACTACTTGCGCATGGCGGCGGATCTGGGACACATCCACCCGGCGCGGATCGAGCAGCGCGGCGAAACGGTGGCCAGTGTTCAGACGACCTTCGCGTTGCTCGAAGAATACAAGCATCTGCGGCTAGCTTGATGTTGGAAGCCTGATGCTGGAGGGCGCCGCACAAACGGTTCTTGCTGCCGAGCGCGGGCTATCGAGGCTAGCTAACCGCAAGTGGCTCGTGGTTGTGCTTCTGGGCCTAGCTTCGCTTGCAGCTCGTGCGCTGCTCTTGCCGGTGCTGCCGGTGCCGAAACCGGCGATCCAAGACGAATTCAGTTACCTCTTGGCGGCGGACACGTTCGCAGACGGTCGTCTGACCAATCCGACGCCTCCGTTTGCGGAGCATTTCGAGACACTGCAGGTGCTGATGCATCCGACCTACGCGTCGAAGTATCCGCCAATGTCGGGCCTGGTAATGGCGCTAGGCCAGAAGCTCACGGGCGAGCCTTGGGTGGGAGTGTGGCTCGCGGGGGGCGCGCTGTGTGGCGCGATTTCTTGGGCGCTGCAGGGATGGCTTCCGGCGGGATGGGCGCTGGCGGGAGGGCTGGTCGCGCTGGTGAAGATCGGTGTCCTGAGCTACTGGAGCGAGAGCTATTGGGGCGGGACGTGCGCGGCGATCGGCGGTGCATTGGCGATCGGAGCACTGCCGCGATTGATCCACCTGCAGAGTTGGCGGAACGTGGTCGCGTATGCGGCGGGGCTTGCGATTCTTGCAAACACGCGTCCTTACGAAGGGCTGATGCTGGCGGTGCCGGCTACGTTGTATCTCGTGTTTTCGTTCTGGCACAGGCGCGTTGGGTTCGCAGCGCTCACGCGAAGCGTTCTGATTCCTGCGTGCGCCGTGTTGATTCCTGTAGCGGTATGGATGGCTTACTACAACTATCGCGTGACTGGGAATCCATGGGAGATGCCGTACATCGCACATGAGCGGCAGTACGCGATCTGGTCGTCGCTCGCGTGGCAGTCGCATGCCGGACCCCGGCCGTCATATACGAACAGCTTCCTCGAGGAGTTCTGGACGCACGCCGATCCTCACGATAAGCTCGAAGCGCGCGAGCATCTGATTCAGACGCACGCGCTCGATCTCTACCGCTTGGCGGGATTTTTCCTGGGACTTCCGCTCACCGTATGCGTGCTGATGTTTGCTCGCGCGTTATGGTGCGATCGGGCGGTGCGAGGGGCGCTGTGGTTGTTCGTCGCGTTTTACACGGGCGTTGCCTTCGATCTTCGACTCTTTCCGCATTACTTCGCGCCGGGCACTGTGCTGGTTTACATCGTGGGAGCGGCGACGCTCCGGGCTGCGAGACGGTCGTGGCCGGGGAACCCGGTAGAACGCGTGTTTGTGCCGTGGGCAATTGCAGCCGCGTTCGGCGCTGTGGCGCTGAGCGGCTGGCTGACGCCCAACAATCGCTATTTATTCGGACCGGTTGATTACCACATTCGGGGGGAATGGGCCTCGGTGACGGATCAACTGATGAAAATCCCCGGCGATCACCTGGTGCTGGTGAGCTATGGACCGAAGCATGAGATTTATCAAGAGCTGGTCTACAATCGCGCGGAAATCGAACATGCGCGGGTCGTTTGGGCGAGGTCGCTCGGGCGGGAAGCGGATCAAAAACTGATTGCGCATTTTGCGTCGAGGCGGGTGTGGAAGCTCACCGAAGATGGGAAGGTGCTACTGAAGTCCCATGAGACAGGTGAGGAGGAGTAGGAGAGTACTATGACCAGTCAATTTAGGCTAGCCAACAATCGAGCGTTTTTAGGGGCTCTCCTAAGTTTTTGCGCTGATTTTGCGTACCGGCTCGGGGTGATAGTTTACCAATAGCGGTGGAGAAACATCGCAAGGGAGAGGAGAAAGCAATGACACGACTCACGAATCTGGTACTGAAACTGAAGGTTCTCAAAGATACGCGCGGTCAGGACTTGATCGAGTATGCTTTGATGGCTGGTTTCGTTGCGGTTGCTGCGGGCGCGGTGATGCCCACGGTGGCTGGCAGCATCAGCACGATCTTCAGCAAAGTTTCCAGTGTGATGGCCGCTGCGGCGTCACAGAGCTAAATCTCTGGAGGGGTAGGCGGGCAGGAACCCCTCGCTCGCCTATCCACTCTCGAGAAACGGAAAGGCTTGCCCACGATCCAAACGCGTAGCGGCGGATCGGGGCCGTGGCGCTTAGCTTAGTCGGCGCCGACGGTGTGCGGTTCGCTGGCGCAAGTACTGAGGTTTCCGGCTGCGTCGAAGTCCATTTCTTCGGCCGGGCCAACGATTTCGAGCGCGGGATTGCGTTCGATTTCGGCGCGCAAGTTTTCGCTGATCTTCATGAAGCTCAGCTCAAGCGAGTTTCTCAACCAGCCGCAATTCACTTCGGCAAGGTCCAGCCTTCCTACTGTAGTTCCTATTTTTTCCAAACACTCGCGATCGCTCGGAAAATGAATCGGCGTTCGGATGCCGGTGGGCGTAGAAGCCGTGAGCGAGTTAATGTGCGTCGCGCGCCAATCCACTCTTTCGAGCAGCCGGTCGTGAATCACGTCCGCCATACCGATTCCAACGGCATTTCCGTAACTGCCACTGCTCAGGTCGCGCACGAAAATGCGTTCGATCCGGACTAAGTCGTGCCAAGGGTTCGGTTCACCATGGATACTGCGGTTAACGACCTTGGTGTCCATCCCGGTGCCGCTCAGGTTCTTGCCGATCTCGTCCAAGATCAGAATGTCGAGCGGAAGCGGGATCTTGCCGCGCCAGCTCTTCACTAGCTTCAGCAGCTCTTCTTCCTTTTGTGCTATCGCGTCGGCTGGCACAGCGCTCAACTGAGCGGTGTTGTGATAGGCGTCTTCGAGAATCGCGAGGCCGCCGACGATTTTGCCGGACGCGAGGACTTGCCGGCCGACGGTGCGGATGACGTGCTCGAGGCCCAGCTTGTAGCCGTAAGTGTGGTAGCGCTGCGCGCCAGCCAACTTGCCGGTGCCGATGGCCAGCATCTTTAGCAAGCCGCTCTCGATATCGCCGGAGTAATCCGTGTGCCACTTGATTCGGTTGATGACCATGATCGCGTCGGCCGCGAACGCGTTCCGATCCATGAAGGCCTCGATGCCGTCGCCGGTCTTGCCGAGCGAGACGACGTCGAGCGCGCTGACGATGGGGCATCCCATGCCGCCCTCGTGAACGCCGAAGCGCGCGAGAACGTCAGCCTGGCCTTGGGCGGTCGCGGCGCCGTGGCTTCCCATGGAAGGAAAGATGAATGGCTCGCAATCGTGCGATTTCCAATAGTCGACCACGCTGCGAACGATCGTGGCGAGATTGGCGATGCCGCGGCTGCCAACGCCCAGCGCGACCCGCGCTCTCGGTTTGATACGGGCGGCGAACTGCGTTTCCGACAACTGGCGATGCGTTTCGGCTGCGACGTCGCGCAACGAGCGATCTGGAAAGTGTTGACGCACGGGCACGAGACGCGGGAGTTTGGTCATGGATTATCTCTTCTAGTTGACCCTTATCATCTATGATAATGGGACTTGCCGCGGATCATGAGACTTGCCGCGAAACGGCGCGTGTGCACAATGACGCGGGCGCGCGGAGTAGCGCGGTGACCGCGTAATGCCGGCGATCCGAGCGGTGTTTGAGTCTCTACTCTACATCCTGGCCGGCGCCGGCTATGCGCTTTATTACGACTTGAATCTTCTCGAGACTGCGATGGTGGTCGCGGCGATTTTCGCGGCCCGGCGATGGAAGCCCGCGGCGCTCCTTGCGGAACGTTCGGCGAGATGGCTGATCCGGATCGCGCAGCGGCCGCGTGTAGCGGTGGCGGCAGTGTTCGTAGCTGCGCTCGCGGTTCGGGCAGCGTTTCTTCCACTGCTTCCGGTTCCGCATCCGGCGATCACGGATGAATTCAGTCATCTGCTGATTGCCGATACACTCGCGCACGGACGGCTCACGAATCCAACGCATCCCGAGTGGGTGCATTTCGAAAGCATCCACATTATTCAACAGCCCTCCTGCAATTCGGATTATTTTCCCGGACAGGGCGCTGTGCTCGCGATCGGAGAGCGGCTAGGAAATCCTTGGATTGCGATGTGGCTACTGAGCGCGGCGATGTGCGCCGCCTTAGCCTGGATGATCGGGGGCTGGCTGCCGCCGCTGTGGGGATTGTTCGGAGGGCTGCTGGCCATAGTTCGCTTTGACATTGCGAGCTATTGGGTCAACGGCTATTACGGCGGGTGCCTGGCGGCGCTCGGAGGGGCATTGGCGTTGGGAGCATATCCGCGTTTGTTGCGGAAGTCGTCGCTTGAAATGTCGTTGCTGTTTGGGTTGGGGATCGTGATCATTGGCTTCACGCGGCCCTTCGAAGGACTGGCTGTGGCTCTGCCGGCGTTAGCGATCTTGGCGTTCGCGATCCTGAAGCGATGCACACGCTGGTGGGTTGCGATTCCGGCGCTGGCAGTGATGGCGGGGGGGCTTGCAGCTCTGTTGACTTACAACCGGGCGGTGACCGGGGATCCACTGCGCCCGCCGTACGCCGTGAATCAGGCGACCTACGGCTGGCCCATGACGCTGCCTTGGTTTCATCCGCCGAAGGTGCAATTCCGGCACGCGGAGCTTCAGCGTTATTACGATTACGAGCTGGATGTGCACGAGCATATGAATCCGGTTCTGAAGCGCGTGCGGAGCGCGGAGGAGTTGTGGCGCTTTTATTTCGGTCCTGCGCTTTCGGTGCCGCTCGTTGTTTTGGCGCTAATTTGGAGACGGCGCAGGCTGTGGGTACTCACGATCATGGCAGCTTTGACCATTATTCTGGCTTTGATTGACGTGGGAGCGTCACCGCACTATGAAGCAGCGGCCACTGGTTGCTTTCTGATGATTATCGTCGCTTGTTTTCGCCGGCTCTGCGCGCGCGCATATGGGATGACCTACGCACTGCTTGCGCCGGCGATTATACTCACAATCGTTTTCGTGCGGGTCGGCCTGGAAAAACTGCATTTACCGTTCACTCAGGCGGTGAACTACCAATCCTGGTGCTGCGTTGAGCCGCCGAGCGGGGCGAAAGCGCAAATTACTGCGACGCTCGACGCTACCGCGGGGCGGCACCTGGTTCTAGTGAAGCCGAAGACAAATCCGGACAACCTTTTCCAGTGGATTTACAACGATGCCGATATCGATGCGGCGAAGATCGTCTGGGCGCGAGATATGGGCGAAAGCGGCAACGAATCGCTCCTGGAACATTTTCATGATCGGGTGCTTTGGGAACTGGATCCCAACGTGAATCCGCCCCGGTTGAGGCGCTTGTCGCGTAATTAGGATAAAAATGTGATCGAAATCGACGGCGCGCATTTGACTTTCGATGAGGTCTGGCGAGTTGCCGCGCGGGATGAACCCGTTCAGCTTTCGCAGACTGCAATCGAAGCCATGCAGCGATCGCGAGCGGTTGTAGAAAGCCTCGCTGCCGGGAACGATGCCGTGTATGCGGTGAACACAGGCGTCGGCTTGTTGGCCGACGTGCGGGTTCCGCCAGGAGACCTCGAGCACCTTCAGCGCAACGTGATCCGTTCGCACGCTTGCGGCGTGGGGCCACCGCTCGCGCGCGCCGAGGTTCGGGCGATGATGCTGATTCGCGCCAACGTCCTTGCGAAGGGATTTTCGGGTATCCGGCCAGTGGTGGCCGAGCGGCTCTGCGAATTGTTGAATAGCGGGGTGACGCCGGTAGTGCCGTCGCAGGGGAGCGTGGGGGCGAGCGGCGATCTTGCGCCGCTGGCGCACCTGGGCCTGGTCTTGATTGGCGAAGGTGACGCGGACTTCCGAGGCCAGCGGCTAGCGGGCGGGGAGGCGCTGCGGCTCGCGGGCGTAGAAGCGATCGACCTGGCGTCGAAAGAAGGGATCTCGTTGGTCAACGGGACGCAGGCGATGCTCGCTCTCGGTGTGCTGCAACTTCGTGAGACGGAAGCCCTGGCCGAAGCCGCCGATCTGATTTGCGCGATGACGGTGGACGGATTGCGTGGTACGCCACGGGCGTTCGATCCACGGATCCAT
>Ga0126371_10002322_pt1 | contig 16357 bp, 10 predicted proteins | sample PanSoiMetaPlot_4_FD_110145 | JGI IMG/M metagenome (GOLD analysis project Ga0126371, IMG submission 110145) | Tropical forest soil microbial communities from Panama - MetaG Plot_4 | ecosystem: Environmental > Terrestrial > Soil > Tropical forest > Bulk soil | place: Panama | collected 2016-02-17 | reverse complement strand
CGAATCACGCCCGCAGACCGCTTCGCGATGTCGCCGCCGAGGACATCGAAAACCAGATCGACTTCGCCGACGTCTTCCAGGGCGTCGTTATCGAGGTCGACGAACTCCTTTGCGCCGAAGTCGAGAGCCGTCTGACGGGCGGCCGCGCGCCCGCTGCCGATGACGTATGCGCCGGCTTCACGTGCGAGCTGGCAAGCCATCGAACCGACTGCGCCGGCCGCACCGTGCACGAGCACGCTCTGCCCCGCGTGAAGGCGGCCGTGCTCGAACAGCCCCTGCCACGCGGTCAGGCCCGGCATCACGAGGGCCGCGCCCACCGTAAAATCAACGTCGCCCGGGAGCGGCGTGAGGTTGCGTGCCTCGACGGCCACATACTCCGCCAGCGTGCCGTCGCGATACCAGTCCGTGAGGCCGAACACTCGCTGTCCAATCGACAGCCCCGTCGTGCCATAGCCGAGAGCGGTGACCACTCCGGCCAGTTCGTGTCCGGGGATTGAAGGCGTCCGGTTATGGCCGACGCGATCGGTCCAGGTCGAGGGCCACGTCAGCTCATCCCCGGTGAATCCCGACGCACGAATCTGAACAACTGCATCGTTTATCGCCGCCTGCGGCTCGGGCCGCTCCACTAGCTTCACCCCGGCCGTTCCCGCAGCCTGATCCGTCACCACAATCGCCTTCATAAGTCACCTCCCTGTGTCGAGTTCTTGCCTGTAAGGCAGCCGCTCCACCCTTTGTCCCAAGACCGGTTATCGGACAGAAACCGATCGATCAAAATCTTGGCCGCGCCTTCCTTGAGCTTTGGACGACGTGCTACCGAAGAAGCTTCTTGCTAAGCACGGCGGCTCGGCTGCCGAAGACGGATTGAGCGCCATTCTCAGGGAGGCACTTCTCCGATGCTTTGATTATGAGAGAGGTTCCCGGCATGCTGACCCTACACTCGATCAAGACTATATTGCGTCAGAAGTCCTGGCCTTCAAACGGCGACACTCTGCCCGGGTGCGAAAATACGTCAAATGGCCGTTTTATGCGGGCGTTTGCAAATTTGGAGTTCAACCCACCATCCAAACTACAACGCGCAATGTCTTGTGCGATTTTCAATGACTTAGGCGGTCCTTGGCGGTCCCCGCGGTTTTGTAAGTTGCCGTAAAACCTATCAGAGGGCCGCTGTCACGGCAGAGGCCGCGGATTCGAGTCCCGTCGTCCCCGCCATTCTTTCTGAAACACTTACAACCATTTTCGAAAGCGTGGCACGGTACAGATTGAGGTGCGCCTTGCTTGACTTCCGTACTTTCTCCAGCAAGATCATTTCTCCTCACAGAGTCCCTCTTCGCGAAACAATCAAGCTGAAGTAGGCCGCCAGGAAATCCGTGGACAATCCTCAGCTGATCGTAGACGTCCTCGATTTGCGCCGCTTGCCAAATGCAGTGGAAGGAAGTGGTGGACACTTTGGGGTCGCGATACCGCGCAGCTTGTCGAGAATGGTGGCGCGCGACCGTGAGTACGAATCGTGGTCATCCAGAAGTTGGCTCGCCCAGTGGCCCCCGATGGCGATCGACTGAATCTCGAATGTCAGGCGTTTCATATCAATATCGACTGCGATGTGGCCGGCCTTTTGTGCCTCCTCTAAAGCACGGGTCAGCACACCGATCCATTCGCGCATAATTTCGGCAATGCGATCACGAACCGGCCCCTCCCGGCTGTCGAACTCAAACGACGCCGCCGTAAAAAAACACCCACCTTTGAAAATGCCCCGTTCAATGTAAGCCAGCCAGCGGTCAATGATCGACCACAGGCGAGGCATCCCCTTCGGCGCCGACAGAGCCGGGCGCGTGATTTGCTCAATAAAGATTTGCCGCGCCATTTCCACGGTCGCCAACTGTAGGTCCTCTTTTGAGCCAAAATGCGCGAACAAACCGCTCTTGCTCATCCCCAGATCTTCGGCCAGGCGGCCTACGGTGAGGCCCTCAAGTCCTTCCACCGAAGCAATGTCCACGGCGCGGCGCAGGATGGCCGTACGGGTGCGCAGTCCCCGGGCCTGACGGGGCATGACCGTTCTTTCTCGAGGCCGAAGCGCTTGCCGCACGCGGAGAGCTTAGCATACTCAAAATAAATAGCACGAACGTTCGTATTATGTGGTAGAGTCCCTCCATCCAGGAGGGGCCGCATGTCTCATCATTCCTTGGCCGGCTGGTTTCTTGGCTACGTCCTGCTCGTGGGTCCCGCGACTCTCCGCCCCTCCCGGGCCCAGGATATTCCTCTGGAGCGTTGCGATTCTCTTCCCCTTATTCCCGCCGAGGTCGACGGCCAGACCATGCATTTCCTGATCGACACCGCCGCCTCCTCCTTGCTGAATGCAAACTCATTCGCCCCGGGCCGCCTTCTTGATGTTCACATTGCGTCCTGGACTGGGACCCGCGAAACCAGCGCCAGCGAAGTGACTATCCGCGAAGTCGTTATCGGCAGAACCAAGCTCGTGGCCTTGAAACTTCCCGCCATCGAACTGTCCGAGATTGGCAAAGCCTGCGGCCGGAGAATTGACGGAATCCTCGGTGCCGATTTGCTTGCCAAAATAGGCGCGACGATTGACCTAAAACGCAAAGTGATGCACCTGACCACCGTGGACGATGAGCGCGAAATGCGTTTAGCGAAGGAGGTTCAGGAAGAAATCGCCCGCTGTCTTACCGCATTTAACGATTCAAATGAGTTTTCGTTTAGCGAGTGCCTGGATCCGAAGATCACGCTTCATACCCGGGATAGAACGCTGGCCGGACGAGACTTGGTCCTGCAATATTTCTGCGAAAACTATTTACACCAAATGCCCGCGCCTAAGCTCTCCGTCCAGGAAAACTCTTTTCACCGTGTAGGTGAAGCAATTTGGTTCGAATACAAGTTCACAGCCCTTTCAGCGCTCGGCGTGTTTCGCGGGGAAGGCATGGCATTGTGCCGTAAGATCAATGGACGATGGCGAATAGCTGGCATGCATCAGGCTTTCGAGTCTCTTGAGCCGGCGGAAGAGTGAGGAACCTGCGCGTGAACTCCAAAAAATACGGCCTGCGGGAGAAAAGTTGCTGCCTTGACGCAAGTTTCTATCATGTTAGAGTAACTCTTGCATTGTGCGCTGTACCCGCGGGCCGCCGGCTGAAGTTCATCGAGGAGAATGTCTCATCATGCCCATGAAGCAGGCTGGAAAGGTTTGGTCCCTTGCACCGGCAGCCCCGCACGTTCGCGTGGCATCTGCCTCTCCGGGGCAACTCTCGCGGAAGGCCAAAAAAGTGACCGGCGAGGAGCTTGGGCTTCGCGAGCGCAAAAAGGCGCGTCTGCGCCAGCAGATCATTGACACCTCGGTCCGTTTGTTCCGCAAGCGCGGATATGAAAACACGCGCGTGGAAGACATCGTCCAGATCCTCGAAATCAGCCAGCCCACTTTTTTCCGCTACTTCCCCAGCAAAGACGCGGTTCTGCGCGAAGTCGGGCGGCGCGGGTTCGAATGTATCAGAGAGCATCTCGAAACGGAGCTCTTTAGTGAAGCGACGACTGCGGAGCGGTTGCAACGGATGTATGAGGATATGGCTCGCGAAGTGGAATCCGACCGGCCGCTCTGGAGAGCGATTGTCCTTTCCGGGGCAATGGATCCCGTGCGTTCACCTCAAATGCGGCGCGCGGATGAAATTGCAGAGGGGTTGTTGAGAAAAATCCTCCAGGAAGGTCAGAAGAGTGGTGAACTGACCAAGAAGTTCCCGGCTGCCCATTTGGCGGAATTTATGGAAGGGCTCTACACAACCGTGGTTCGCAGGTGGGCTGTTGATCTCTCCGGACCGCACAGCTTGAACGAGCGGGTTCGCAGCGCTGTCGCCTTCTTTCTCGCTGGTGCGCAGCCCTAAGCCGCAAGCCGGCGGTTTAGGACAGTACCTCTCTCATGCCTCCGTCTTTGAGTTTCAGAGCAAAATCTAGTTCTTGGGTCTCGCATTGAGGTGAGGATGAGAGCCGCTGTTCTTCATGAATTCAAAAAACCCCTTGTGCTCGAGAATGTTTCCCGGCCCTCCTTGCAAGCCAACGACGTTCTCCTCCGAACGGAAGCCTGTGGCGTTTGCCACTCGGATCTGCATGTCGCCGACGGCGAATGGCCTCAATTTACTGGCATCACAAAACAGAACTTGATTCTCGGCCATGAAATCGTTGGCCGCATCGTGGAAAAGGGAACGGCTGTTGACCACCTCGAAATCGGAGACCGCGTTGGCTTGCCCTGGATTTACTGGACCTGCGGTGAATGCGATCTCTGCCGGCAGGGAGATGAAAACCTTTGCGCGAAGCAGAAGATAACGGGCGTGACCGTAGACGGCGGCTTCGCTGAATTCGTCTGCGCTCCGGCCAGCCATGTGGTGAAGATTCCCGAAAACCTCTCCTCTCTCGACGCAGCCCCGCTCTTTTGTGCCGGGGTAACCGTTTATCGCGCCTTGCAGCAGGCACAAATTTTCCCCGGGCAGCGCCTGGCTATTTTCGGTATTGGGGGCTTGGGACATTTCGCCGTGCAGATCGCGCGGGAAATGGGCGCGGAGATCACCGCCATCGATGTTTCCGAGGAAAAGCTGGAGTTTGCAAAATCACTCGGGGCGCTGAATGTCCTGAACGCGGCTTCAACCAACGTGGCCAAAGAACTGCGTTCCACGGGCGGCGTGCATGTGGCGCTGGTGACCTCCGCTGCAAAAGCGGCTTATGAAACGGCGTTTTCTTGCCTGCGCCCGACGGGAACGCTTCTTGTCGTTGGCTTGCCGCCCGAAAGTATCTGTTTTCCGCCCATCTTGATGGCCGCTCGCGAAGTTCGCATCCGGGCAAGCGCTGTCGGCACTCGCCGCGACCTTTCTGAAGTTCTGGCTCTGGCCGCCAAAGGGAGGATTCGTTGCCACGCCTCGGCCCGTCCGTTGGAGCATGTCAATGAAGTCTTGCAACAACTCCGTCACGGGCATGTCTCCGGCCGCATTGTCGTGACATTTCCCTGAAGCAAAGGTATCAGGATCCCTGCTCAGGAAGCGGGCCCATGCGGGCTTGCGCCCACTGATTTGGCGGGCACTCAAGGCCTTCCAAAATTCCGACTTGTCGCCCCTCTAACTTTCTTGTTGACGTTAGTTCCTATAATGTGATACCGACTATCACAATTTTGGATAGTTCACCCCACTAGGGGAGCAGATAGACCGAAGGGTCCTTACGAGTCTGTTTTTCAAGCGCGCCCAGGTGCTTTTGGGGCGTCGAGCGCGTCCGCGGCGGAGTGCAACCGCCGGCCGGACACCGGTATCGCTCGCTGAGCGAACCGGTTCTTGACACCTTTGAAGGAGCCAGGAGGAGCTATGAAGGCGACTTTTCTTGCCTCAGTGTTGTTACTCGCCATTTGGGCCATCCCCGGAAGTCTTGCCAGAGCTCAGGGTGTGGGCTCTTCGGGCGACCTGACGGGAACTGTTTCTGATCCTGCCGGCGCCAATGTGCCTGGCACCAAAGTGACAGTCTGGGATGAGGCCAAGGGCGTCCAGAGGAGTGCCGTCACTGACGAGCATGGTTCCTACCGTGTCTCCGGGCTTGCTCCTTCGACCTACAAGGTTACTGCCGAACGCAGTGGCTTTAGCACCGAGATCGTGCGCAACGTGGTGCTCAACGTGGGCCAAACCGTAGTTTTGGACTTGCAGCTCAAGCTCGCCGGAGTGTCTTCTACCGTCGAGGTGTCGTCTGAGGCTCCGGTGGTGGAAACGCAACGAGGCAGCCAGGCCAATACCCTGACCCAAGACTACATTGTCGATCTTCCCATTGACCGCCGCGACTATCTGACGTTTACCCTCTTGCTGCCAGGCGTGTCCGATTCCACACGGTTGGCGGACGACCAGGACTTCCGGGTAAAACAGACTCCGCAGAGCGGACTTTCGTTTTACGGGAGCAATGGACGAGGGAACAGCATTACCGTAGACGGCGGTGAAGCCTCGGGTGACTCGGGAGGGGTGCGGCTTACCGTGAGCCAAGATGCTGTTCAGGAATTCCAGGTGAACCGCAGCAATTACGCGGCGGACCTGGGCGGCGCTAGCGGCGCCTCCATCAACATCGTGACTAAGTCGGGGACCAACGATTTACACGGCTCGCTGTTCGGCTATTTCCGGAGCGACGGCATGGATGCGCGCGATCCCTTCGCGTACAGCCAGGCGCTGCAGCCGGGTGGGGCGTTTTCGTTCACTGAGCAAGGGGTACCGATTAAGAATTCGTTGTCGCGGCAACAATTTGGCGGCTCGTTGGGCGGTCCCCTGAGGAAAGACAAAACGTTTCTGTACGGGGCTTTTGAGGGCCTTCGGCAAGACTCGGAAAACGCGGTGCCCCTGCTAACACAGAGTTCCATCTTCGCGGGTCCCAATCCACTGGCAACATCGAATCCTTTCTTGCAGTCCGATCCAAGAAACGCGCAACAAGCCATTGTGACAGCGCTGGCAACCGACCCGGGTAACCCGACCGTGCCATGCCTGAATAGTCCCGGCGGCATTGTCCCTTTGCCGGCCCAGACGTGTGCCGGCGCGCTCGGGCTTGGCTTGACCGTCAGCCCGGCAACAGGATTGTCGGCTAGCCAAAATGCGATCAACAACTACCTGATCAATCAGTTGGAGACGAACGGAGGACTGTTCAACTACCGCACGCGACAATACCTGGGTTCTGCCCGCCTCGATCATCGCATCGACAACAGCAACCAGCTTTTCTTTAGTTACCGGTATGGGTATGACCGGGAAGAAAATCCTGACGTGCAGTCACTGACCGGTTTTTCGGCGGGAAGTTGGATCCACACCTATGACAACAATGCGCAAGGGAGTTGGTATCACGAGTTCAACTCCAACACTTCGAATGAGCTTCGCCTTCAGTACGACTACAACAGCTTCAACGTGATTCCCAATGAGCAGGCGCAAGCTGGTCTGCAAATCCTGGGCTTCGCGAATAATCTGGGAACGAATATCTTTCTGCCAAACTTCACGATCCTCCGGCGCTACGAATTTGCCGACAATGTATCCCTTGTGCGTGGCCGCCACACCATCAAGTTCGGCGGCGACGTACTGCTGCGTGGGAATCACTCCGAATCGCACACGTTTTTCCCCGGCCGCTTCGTGTTTGGTCCGCTGCCAGGCGGCGCAGTCAGTCCGTGCTTTGTTCCTGGAGCCCCTGGGACCCCGAACCCCTGCGGGCTAGCGACCCAGGGAGCAACCATCAACTCGTTGCAGGCAGCCTCCTTGAGCGCCCCTCAGGTGTACCAGCAGGGCTTTGGCGATGCCGACTACCCGGCATACACGCGGCCACTGACGGGCCTTTTCGTGCAGGACTCCTGGAACGTCACGTCTACCTTCAGGCTGATCTACGGTGTCCGGTACGAAATCGATAGCCAGTTCAAACCCCTGAACACGTACTACGGCGACGTGTCTCCGCGCGTGTCGTTCGCGTGGGACCCATTCAAAGACCACAAAACGGTGATTCGCGGCGGTTATGGAATTTTCTACGGACCAATCGATTCCCAGATTCCCCAGGTGGACCTCAGCTTGGGAGTCCTGAATGCGGATAAGTCCACCGTGGAGAACCAGCACAACAAGGCTCAAGTTCCCGATCAGGTGAACAACGCTGTGAGCACTTGTGGAATAGGAGTAACCGCGTTCGGCCCTCCGGGAGTGATTTTCCCTGGCACCGGCGCCAGTCCCTGCAACCGTTACATTTCCATCTACGTGGATCCCGGTTTCAGCTTACTGCCATTTCTGCAACCGGCAGGTGCAGTCTTTACCGGGCTGTTCAACGCGGGTTTGATTCAGTGCACGACACCGACTGCACCAAATCACGCTTGCATTACGCCCGCGTCGGTGGCTCCGTACGGAATCTTCGTGCAGAACAGTGGCCAGCTTTCGCCGCTGACGGTACTGTTCAGCAATCCGCCGAACTATAAACCTCCTTATTCGCAACAGGCATCGGTCGGCATCGAGCGTGAGATAATTCCGGGACTTTCCGTCTCTCTCAGCGGAATCTACACACACACCCTGCGGCTTCCGGTGGCCATCGACACAAATCTTCTGCCCACCACACCGACCAGCACGATTCCGCTCGCCAACGGGGGAACCTATACCTACAAGAACTGGAACCTGAGTCCGCTCACCGACCCGCTCGGCGGCGTTGAAGGCCTGCCTTGCGCAGCCAGCAAGGGGTTTGCTTGCTTTGTGAATCCCCTGATCATCCAGAACAATCAATACACGTCCGCTTCCTCTGCACTCTACGAGGCGGGAATCATCGAAGTTAAAGAGCGGTTCAACATGGGCTTTACTCTCTTTGGCAGCTACACCTTCAGCAAGGGCTTTGACACTTCCACCGACTTCAATACGGACTATGGACCGCAAGACCCCACCGACCTCTCGATGGACCGCGGTCTTTCCGAATTTGACCAGCGCCATAAGGTGGTGATTGCCGGGATATTTGACAGCCCGTGGAAGCAGGCCATCCTTTCTGGATTTCAGCTCAGTCCCATTTTCACCTACCACAGCGGATTACCTTTCAATCTCCTCGCCGGAGGCGCGGTCAACGGGAATAATCACATTACGAACGAACGCCCCTTCGGCGCTCCGCGCAACAGCGGCCTCGGTCCGGACTACTACAATTTGGACATGCGTTTAAGCTGGCGGCACAAACTGGGCGAAAAGGCGAATCTCGTGGTGACGGCGGAAGGGTTTAACGTCGCCAACCACACGAACTACGCCAGCGTGAACAACGAGGTGGGCCCGGTGTTTGGACTTCCCACGGCACTGGGTGGTGGTGGGAACACCACCTTCCATGTTCATGGGATGGTGCCCAACTTCTCGACGATTACGCCGAGTACGCCACTTGCGTTCACGTCAGCTTTTCCAAAGCGCCAAATCCAGTTGGGTGTGCGCATGACTTTCTAAAGAAGATCCAGGCGCCTCGCCGCAAAACATTGAATTCCAAGGCCTTAGCGCCTAAGGAACCCGGGTGCATACATCCAGACTCTTTGACCTTTCCGGTCGCGTGGCCGTTGTCAGCGGAGGCTCCATCGGACTCGGGCGCCAAATGGCTGAGGGCTTGGCGGAGATGGGGGCGAACGTCGTCGTTTGCGCCCGAAAGAAAGAGCGCTGCGAACTCGCCGCCGAGGAGTTGCGACAACTCGGCGTCAAGACCCTTGCTCTCGCCTGCGACGTTAAAAACCCGGACCAGGTTCGCGCAGTGGTCGACGAGACCATCGCGAAATTCGGCCGCCTCGACATCCTGATCAACAATGCCGGCACTTCTTGGGGCGCTCCTGTCGAGGAAATGCGCCTCGAGCACTGGAATAAGGTCATGGAAACAAACTTAACCGGTACTTTTCTTTTCTCGCAGGCCGCCGGAAGATTCATGGCCTCGCAGCTGCAGGGAAAAATTATTAACATTGCCTCGGTGGCCGGCCTGCAAGGCGCGCCGCTCGAATTCCAGGCCATCGGCTACCACGCCAGCAAAGGCGGCGTCATCGCCTTTACAAGAGATCTGGCCTGCAAATGGGCCGTCCACAACATCCAGGTGAACGCAATCGCCCCCGGGTGGTTTCCAACGCACATGTCCGAAGTCGTCATCGAAAGAAACAAAGAGGCTTTGTTGAAGAAAATTCCGTTGGGGCGCTTCGGCAGCGATCACGATCTGAAAGGCGCCGCTGTATTTCTCGCTTCGGGAGCGTCCGATTTCGTGACCGGCCACGTGCTGGTGGTGGATGGAGGGCAAACCGCTTAACAGGGCGCGACAATCCATGAACATTCCCCTGACACCAATTCGTTTCCTCCGTTATGCCGAGCAGCAATACCCGCAGCGCACCGCGATTGTCTGCGGCCAAGAGCGTTTCACCTACGCCCAGTTTGCCGAACGCGTCAGCCGTCTAGCCGGGGCTCTCCGCAAATCCGGCACCCGGCCCGGTGATCGTGTGGCCTTTCTGAGCACCAACTGCCACCGCTTGCTTGAAGCCTATTTCGGCGTGATCGAGGCCGGCGCTGTTTTACTGCCGCTGAACATCCGTTTGTCCGCACCGGAACTCGCCTTTGTTCTGAACGATGCCGGCGCCACCGCGCTCTTTTTGCAGAAACAGTTCCACGAGCTGGTTGAATCCTTTCGACCCACACTTTCTACCGTCCGCACGTTTTACAGTCTCGATGCCGATGCCCAGGAAGATTGGCTGACTCAACAGAATTACGAAACGCTTCTCGCCGGGGCAGCACCGCACCGCCTCGACGTCATGGACATCAACGAAAACGAACTCGCCGAACTTTTCTATACGAGTGGGACCAGCGCCGAGCCGAAGGGGGTGATGCTCACCCACCGGAATGTCTACCTTCACGCTCTGAATACCGGCTTAGGTTTGCCCACCGAAAAGGACGCCGTCGAACTGCACACCATTCCTATGTTCCACGCCAACGGCTGGGGTGTGCCGCATTTCCTCACCCTGCTTGGCGGCAGGCACGTCATGATCCAGAAATTCGATCCCGTGGAGATTTTTCGCCTGATTGAAGCCGAACGCGTGAATCATTGCAGCCTTGTCCCCGCCATGGCCACCGTTCTGGTCAACTGCCCGGAAAGGACCAAATACGACTTAAGCAGCCTGCAGCGCATCAATATCGGCGGCGCCGCATCTTCGCCCGCCCTGGTGCGCGAAGTCGAAGAAAAATTGGGCTGCCTCTGCTTTTCAGGCTACGGGTTGACCGAAACTTCTCCCGTTTTGTCCATCTCTTTGCTGAAACCGGGCATCTCCCCGGAAGGCGAAGACCGTTTTGTTCGCCAGGCTATGACGGGTTACGCCATGCCAGGCGTAGAAATCCGCGTCGTCGATTCCAACGACCAGGATGTTCCCAAGGACGGCCACGCCATCGGCGAAATCATCGCCCGCGGTGACGGTGTGATGGATGGTTATTGGCAGCAACCGGAAGCAACGTCTCAAGCGATGCGCGGCGGCTGGTTTCACACCGGCGACATGGCCACCTGGGGCGAAGACGGCTATCTTCTCATCGTCGACCGCAAAAAAGACATCATTATCAGCGGGGGCGAAAACATCTCCTCGCTTGAAGTGGAGAAAATCATCCTCTCGCACCCCGCGGTCCTGGAAACGGCGGTCATTCCCGTCTTCGACAAAGTTTGGGGCGAAGTGCCAAAAGCACTGGTCGTCTTGAAGTCTAGGCAAAGCGCCGGTGAGATCGAACTCATCGAGCACTGCCGCCAGCGCCTCGCTCATTACAAGTGCCCTCGTTCGGTGGAATTTTACGAGAGCCTGCCGAAGACCGGCACGGGAAAGATCCTCAAAAGAGATTTGCGCAAGAAGTATTGGCTCGGTGCGGAGACAACCACCCTGCAAACCGGCGCAAAATCCGCAGCGCGCAAGGAATAGTCCCGGTTCGCAAAGGAGCGCGACCATCTATGGATCTGAAACTTACCGCCGAGGAACTCGCCTTCCGCAATGAGGTTCGCGCCTGGCTGGAAGCCAACATCCCCACCGATTGGAGCGAATGGCGCGAAAAGCCGCTCGATGAATCGTTTCCTTATTTAAGGGCCTGGCAGCGCAAGCTCTACGAAGGTGGCTGGGCCGCGGTCTCCTGGCCGACCGAATACGGGGGCCGCGGCGCCACCCTGATGCAGCAATCGATTTTTTGGGAGGAAATGGCGCGAGTGAACGCGCCTCCTATGGCTAACGCTCTGGGGCTCGGCTTAATCGGCCCGACCATCATCGCCTACGGCACGAACTCCCAAAAAGAACGTCACATCCCGAAAATCCTCAGCGCGGAAGAAATCTGGTGCCAGGGCTTTTCCGAACCGAACGCGGGATCCGATCTCGCCTCCTTGCAAACCGAAGCGCGTCTCGATGGCGATCACTACGTCGTGAATGGTCAGAAAGTCTGGACCAGCTATGGCTGGGTCGGAGACTGGTGCGAACTCGTCGTGCGCACCGACACCACCGTGTCCAAACACAAAGGCCTCACTGTCCTGCTCGTGGATATGAAATCGCCCGGTGTCGAAGTTCGCCCTCTTCGCCAGATGACCGGCGAAAGCGAATTCAACGAGATTTTTTTCCGCGATGTGCGCGTGCCGGTGGAAAACGTTCTCGGCAAGGTCGACGACGGCTGGAACGTCGCCGTCAGCACGCTCATGCACGAACGTGGAGCCTACGGCGCCCGACTCGTCCTCACCTTCAAGAGCAACATCAACCGGCTCATCGAACTCTCGCGCACCGTTCTGCGCAACGGCCGGCCTGCCGCCCAGGATCCCATAATCCGCCAAAAACTGGCGCAATGTTTCGCTGAAGTGGAAATCATGCGCGTAAACCAGTTACGCGCCTTCAGCCACATCTCCGCCACCGGCATCCCCGGGCCAGAAGGCTCCATCCAAAAGCTATTTTGGAGCGAACTGAATCAGCGTATCCAGCAACTCGCCCAGGAAATGCTCGGCCCGTATGGCCAGTTGCTCGCCGGCGATCCCCATGCCGTCGAAAGAGGCACGTGGTCTTACGGCTACTTGCGCTCGCGCGGCAACACCATTGAAGCCGGCACCTCCGAGATCCAACGCAACATCATCGGCCACTTCGTCCTCGGGTTGCCGAGAAGCTACTAAGGACAACTGCATGGAATTCGGATTGAATGAGAGTCAGGAAATTCTCAAAGAAAGCGCCCGGAAATTTTTCGCTGGGGAATGTCCCATGGCCGAAGTGCGCCGCCTGACGGAGACCGACACAGCGTTTGACGCACATTTGTGGGCCAAGCTTGCCGAACAGGGATACACCGGCATCATTTTCCCGGAAGACACCGGCGGGGCTGGCCTCGGCATCGTCGAACTCGCTTTGCTGATGGAGGAAGCAGGCCGTGCGCTGCTCCCCGGACCGTTCTTCTCGACCGTGGCCTTGGCGGGCAGTGTTTTGCTCGCCGTTGCCGACGCAGCGCAGAGAAGAGATTATCTCTCCGCCATCAGCCGCGGAGAGGCTCGCGCCACCGTCGCATTCCTCGAAGCCTCTGCAAGCTGGGATCCTGCGGATGTGCAAATCACCGCCGTGAAAGGAAAGCTCAAAGGCGAAAAGCTGTTTGTGCCGGACGCAGCTGTGGCCGACTGGATCATCGCTGTCGCGAAGAACGGAGTTTTCCTCGTCGATCCCAAGTCCGGAGGAGTGCGCATCACGCCCATGCGAAGCATGGACCTTACGCGCAAGCTTTACACCGTCCAGTTCGACAACGTGCCGGCAGAAAAACTCGGCGAGGTCTCAGGCATTTCGAAGGCGTTCGACGTTGCCGCCGTCGCGCTGGCCGCTGAAATGGTCGGCGGCATGCAGCGCACCCTCGATCTTACCGTCGAATACGCCAAAACTCGCAAGCAGTTCGGCAAGCCCATCGGCATTTTCCAGGCGGTGCAGCATCAATGCGCCGATATGTACCTCGAAACCGAGAGCGCTCGCTCGGCGGTCTATTACGCAGCCTGGGGCCTCCAGGAAAACACCTTCGATGCCGCCTCAAGTGTTTCCATCGCTAAAATGTATGCCAGCGATGCCAGTCGCACCGTCGGAAACCGCGGTATTCAGGTGCACGGCGGCATGGGCTTCACCTGGGAAAATGACCTGCACCTTTACTATCGGCGCGCGAAAGCTTCCGAAACCGCCTTCGGCGACCCCACTTTTCACCGTGAGCGACTGGCTCATCTGGTCATTGAAGCCGGAGCCGCTTCGGCGTAAAAGGCCTGAGACAAGAATTCCTGTAAGAAGGACACCATCATGGGCGACCTGGTTCAATTCACAAAATCCGGCAACATTGCGGTTATTACCATCAACAATCCCCCGGTCAACGCTTTGAGTCCCGGCGTTCCCGAGGGCCTCGCCGAGTCCATTGAAAAGCTCGAAGCCGAACCCGCCTTGCACGCCGCCGTGGTGATTGGCGGCGGCACAACGTTCATTGCAGGTGCGGACATCAAAGAGTTCGGCAAAATTACCTCAGGCAAACCTCGCGGTGAGGGGCATCTTGGCCTGCTGCTGAAGATTGAGAATTGCCACAAACCCGTGGTGATGGCCATTCACGGCACGGCTTTTGGGGGCGGTTTAGAAATCGCCATGTCCGGGCACTATCGTGTTGCGTTGAAAAGCGCAAAGATTGGCCAGCCCGAAGTGAAGCTCGGCATCATCCCCGGCGCCGCCGGAACCCAGCGCCTCCCTCGCCTCGCAGGTGTCGCCAAGGCTGTCGAGATGTGCACAGAGGGGAATCCCATCTCTGCGGAACAAGCGCTGGCCAGCGGGATCCTTGACAAGCTCATTGACGGCGATCTCCTGACGGGGGCTGTCGCTTTTGCTCAGGAAATCGCCGCGAAACCGGCGCCGAAGACGCGTGAACGCACCGAAAAACTTGGCACTCGAGAACAAAATGCCCTTATCTTCAGCGCTGCCCGCGAGAACGCCCGCAAAAAACAACGTGGCATGATCGCGCCGCTTGCCGCCATCGATGCCATTGAAGCTGCCACGAAGCTTCCCTTCGAGGAAGGTTGCAAGGTCGAGCAAGAACTCTTCAACGCATGCCTTTTCTCCCCGCAATCCAAAGCGCTGATTCACGTGTTTTTTGGTGAGCGCGAAGTTGCCAAGATTCCCGACATCCCGAAAGATACTCCGTTGATTCCCATCAAAACCGTGGGCGTTGTGGGCGCCGGAACCATGGGCGGCGGCATCGCCATGGTGCTCGCCAATGCCGGTCTGCCCGTGTTGCTGAAAGAAGTCGATCAAGCCGCTTTGGATCGCGGCATGGCCAATATCCAGAAAAACTATGCGAATTCGGTCAAGCGCGGCCGCTTCACGCAGCAGTTCGTGGACGAACGTCTGAGGCTGATCCGGCCGACCCTCAGCTTTGATGATTTTGCAAACATGGACCTGGTTATCGAAGCGGCCTTTGAAGGTATGGCGCTGAAGCAGGAAATCTTCCGCCAACTCGACAAGATCTGCAAAAGCGGCGCCATTCTAGCCAGCAACACCTCCACGCTCAATATTGACGAGATCGCTTCGTCCACCTTGCGTCCGCAATTTGTGATCGGCACGCATTTCTTCAGCCCCGCCAACGTAATGCGCTTGCTCGAAATCGTCCGAGGAAAAGCCACAAGCAAGGAAGTCATCGCCACCTGCATGCAGCTTTCGAGGCCGCTCGGCAAGGTCGGTGTCCTGGTCGGTAACTGCCGTGGATTTGTGGGCAACCGCATGTTTCATCCTTACGTGCGCGAGTCCGTTTTCCTCGTTGAAGAGGGCGCGGCGGTCGCCGAAGTGGATAGTGCTTTGACCGATTTCGGCATGGCCTTGGGGCCGCTAGCGGTCGGCGATCTCGCAGGTCTCGACGTCGGTTGGCGCATTCGCAAGGAGCATCGTCATCTCGAAAAGCCTGGCGTGCGCCAACCCTTTGCCGGAGACCGGCTCTGCGAAATGGGGCGCTTCGGCCAAAAGACCGGGGGAGGCTGGTATAAATACGATGAACACCGCCAACCTGCGTTCGATCCCGAGGTCGCCGCCTTGGTGAAAAAGTGGGCCGCGGAAAACAGCGTCCGTCAGCGAACAATTTCGCGGGAGGAGATTGTCGATCGCTGTATCTACGCGCTGGTGAACGAAGGCGCCCGCATCCTCGAAGACGGCTCCGCACTTCGCGCCGTGGATATCGATATCATTTATATCAACGGCTACGGTTTCCCCGCCTATCGTGGCGGCCCGATGTGGTATGCCGATACTGTTGGCCTGAAAAAAGTCTACGACCGCGTTCTCGAATTTCAACAACAGCAAGGCGAACTTTGGGAACCCGCGCCTTTGCTCAAGCAACTCGCTGAGCTTGGGAAAACCTTCGCCGAATACGAGAAAGAGCGCCATGCCACCACGTGAATGTCAGCGCCCTCGATTTCCGGGTGTACCGGCTTCGTCTGGGATGGACATCTCGAAGCCCCTCGTTTTTTACGGCGTGAAGGACCTGCCTTTTTTGATGCGCCCCGCCTGCACGGAACATGTGGGCAGCGCCAGCTTCCGGTGACGAATGGGCCGCTTACTGCTGGTTCGCCACGCCCAGGCTTCCTTTTTTTCGCAAAGCTACGATCAACTCTCCGTTCTCGGCGAGGAGCAAGCTCGCCATCTCGGCGAATACTGGGCGCGGCATAAAACGGCCTTCGATCGCATCGCCACTGGACCCTCTTTCCGCCATCAACGCACCGCGCAAATCGCAGGCGAGGTCTGCCGGAAAGCCGGACTGCCATTTCCCGAGCCCGGTGTCTTCGCGGAATTTGCAGAATTTCCTGGCGAAGCCATCCTCGACGGCGGTCTCCCGCAATTGCTTCCACGCGACGGACAAATTCGCGGTTT
>Ga0126371_10002320_pt1 | contig 16367 bp, 19 predicted proteins | sample PanSoiMetaPlot_4_FD_110145 | JGI IMG/M metagenome (GOLD analysis project Ga0126371, IMG submission 110145) | Tropical forest soil microbial communities from Panama - MetaG Plot_4 | ecosystem: Environmental > Terrestrial > Soil > Tropical forest > Bulk soil | place: Panama | collected 2016-02-17 | reverse complement strand
GGATGCATCGCGGTAGGAGATGCCGTCGACTCCGCTGAATTCGCGGCCTTCGGCAATTTCCTTGATCGTGAAGTCGAACTCGTTGCGCGCGACGAAGTCGATCGGCTCACCCTGGCGCAGGCTTTCCTCCGGCTGCACCGCCACCTTGGCGCCGACGAAGCCGATCTTCAGCGCCGGGTTCGCCTGCTTCAGCGCCGTTGCCACCTTGACGTCGGAAGCGAATGACGGCGTCGAGGTGTGGATGACGCAGAGCTCGTAGTCGCGCGCCTGTGCGGTGACTGCATCGAGACCGATCCCCGCCGGCGGTGCATCGATCAGCTTGCTGTCGGGCACCAGCGCGGCCGGCTGGGCGAGCCAGGTCGGATACCAGAAGCTGCGGATCTCCCGCCGCGCCTGGTAACGCGAGCCGGCGCCGCCATCGAAGCCGTCAAACGACGGCGGATGCAGGAACAGCGTCTTCATCATCGCCCCTCAGCGATCAATCGGTGGCCGCGCCATTCGACCTCGAGGCCGGCATAGCTCACAGCCATCACGGCTACCGACATAAGCTCGCGGCCCGGCAGAAGCCAGACCGGGGTGTGGAAGGCAAGTCCCAGCGAGCGGTCAATCGTCCGGGCGGTGAGGCCGCGCGCGGCCCAGCAGGCCGCGAACCAGGCAAGTGCCCAGGCGTCACCTTGCGCAAGCAGGCAGGCGAGCACCGCCCAGGCGATCGGGTATTGCAGCGCCGAGGCGGCGAAAGGCAGCGGCACCAGGGTGCGGATCGTGCGTGCCCAGCGAAGCTCGTGGCGCCAGAGTGCCGCCAGGTTCGTCTCGGGCACCGTGGTCGCCGGGATGGTATCGGCCAGCGCCACCTTCAGCCCGAGGCCGCGGACCAGACGCCCCAGCCAGTTGTCGTCTGCCAGATGGCCAACCAGCGCCTCCAGCCCACCGATGCGCGCGAGTGTGTCGCGATGCAGCGCCATTGTGGCGCCGAGGCAATCCTGTCGTCCGGTCAGCCGGGCGAGGAGGGCGCCCGGGAGGAAGTACTGGTTGATGCCGAGCGTCCCCAGCGCCTGGACCAGGGACGGCGGCTGCCCCGCGGGCAGTCCCGTGTACAGGGTGGTGACAAGCCCCACGCCGGGCGCCCGCAGCGCCGTGACCAGCCGCCGAAGGTAGTCGGGTGCCGCGTGGACGTCTGAGTCGGCTATCACCAGCACCTTGTATTGGATCGCAGGTAACATATTGATAAGGTTGCTCACTTTGCCGTTTGGCCCGTGGAGCGTGGGGTCGATGACCAGGGCAAGGCCGCAGTCGGGGAACCGCGCTTGCAGCCGCCGGACGATGGGTACGGCAGTATCGGCCTCGGTCCGAACACCCAACACAACCTGGTACTGCGGATAGTCCTGCTCGCAGAGGGTCGCGAGTGCCTCCTCCAGCAGCGGTTCGTCACCGTGCAGCGGCTTGAGGATGGTGACCGGCGGCCATGCGATGGCCTGGGCCGGCGCCGGCCGGCGCGCGACGAACCGCCGCACTGCCGCAACTCCGGCGACGGACTGGATGAGGCCGAGCGCCGCGACCCCTGCCGCGACCGCGGCAAGGATCACCTGTGTCACACTGGCCCGCTTGCCGTCAGGCGCTCGATCAGCGCGTCGAGCTGGTCGAGATCCGAGTAGGTGATGCGCACGGTGCCGCCGTCGCCACTGGGCTGGATGCGGACCCGGAGGCCGAGTTGCTCCGTGAGCGTGCGCTCGAGCGCGCGCGTGTCGGGGTCCTGTTGCGGCTCACGATCAACGACCTGGGCACGAGTGGCGAGCGCCTCGGTCTGGCGCACGGACAATTGCCGGGCGACCACCTCGCGCAGCCCTGCCTCGGGATCGGGATGGGCCAGCAGCGCGCGTCCGTGACCGGCGGTGATGGTGCGGCTGCGCAGCGCATCGAGCGCTGGTTCCGGCAGCGCCAGCAAACGCATGGTATTGGCGATATGGCTGCGGGACTTGCCAACCGCCTGCCCCAGCGCCTCTGGCGTCAGGCCGAACTGGTCGAGCAGGCGGGCGTATCCGCGCGCCTCGTCCACCGGGTCAAGGTCCTGGCGCTGCAAGTTCTCGACCAGGGCCGCGGCAGCCGCATCGCCATCGGGTGTCTCGCGCACAAGCACCGGCACCTCGTGCAGGCCGGCCGCCCCGGCGGCACGCCAGCGTCGCTCGCCGGCAACGATCTGGTAGCGCGCTGGGTCATCCGGCTTCGGGCGCACCAGAAGCGGCTGGAGGATGCCACGTGCCCGGATCGAGTCAGTGAGCTCTTGCAGCGCCTCAAGGTCGATCACTGTGCGCGGCTGAAACGGGTTGGGCTCGAGCATGTCGAGCGGAAGCTGGCGGACCGCGCCTGGCGCGGGGGCAGGTGCCTGCACGGCCATGTCGCCGAGCAGCGCCGCGAGACCGCGGCCGAGCCGGGGGCCGGTTTCGCGCGCGTTCATGGCTCCGCCACCTGTGGCGGCCGCTCGCGGCGGAGAACCTCGCCGGCTAGCTGCACATAGGCCTGCGCGCCGGGCGAACGGAAATCATAGAGCAGCACGGGCTTGCCGTGGCTCGGCGCCTCGGAGATGCGGATGTTTCGCGGAATCATGGTCTCGTAAACCGTGCTGCCGAAGAAGCCTCGTGCGTCGGCGGCGACCTGGTCCGAAAGATTATTACGCCTATCATACATCGTAAGCACGATTCCTTGTAGATCGAGCGTCGGATTGAAACTTCGTTTCACAACATCAATCGTGCGAACCAACGCACTGATCCCTTCCAGGGCGTAGAACTCGCATTGCAGTGGGACCAGCACGGCATCGGCTGCGACCAGGCCGTTGAGCGTGAGCAGGCCGAGACTGGGCGGGCAGTCGATCAGCACGAAGCTCGGCGGATCGGAATGCTGGCGCAACGGGGCCAGTGCGTCGCGCAGGCGATATTCCCGCCGGTCCATCCCGACGAGCTCGATCTCCGCGCCAGCCAGGTCGGCTTCCGCTGGCACCAGCATCAGGTCGGGCACGAAGCTGGCATGGCCGGCTTCTTCGACTGACAGGCCATCGATCAGGAGCGCGTAGCTGCCTCGGTTGCGTTCTGTCCGGGGGATACCGAGGCCCGTGGAAGCATTGCCCTGGGGATCGAGATCGACCAGCAGAACCCGCTCACCCGCCGCCGCCATGGCGGTTGCCAGGTTTATCGCTGTCGTCGTCTTGCCGACGCCCCCCTTCTGGTTGGCGATGGCGAATATGCGCGTCCTTGACTGGGCGCTGGACACGGACGGGTTCGGTGATCCGCAGGATTGTGCTTCCGGGTGTGCGACTCGGAAGCCGTTGCATTTGGATGTGCCACTCCGCCGCGGCCGCCGTCAATTCGTCATCTACGTTTGCTCCCTTTAGGAGCAGGCAGACGCCGCCGGGGGCCAGCAGTGGCGCTGCCAGGTCCAGAAGGGCGGCCAGCGGCGCCACTGCCCGGGCGGTGACCAGCGGCGCGGGTCGCAAGTGGACAGCCTCCGCCCGTGCCGCATGAACGCGAACCGGCACATTCAGGCGGCGGGCAGCCTCGCTCAGAAAGGCCGCCTTGCGCTGGTCGGCCTCGATCAGGTCGAACGGGACGCCGGTGGCGATCGCCAGGATGAGGCCGGGGAAGCCCGCGCCAGACCCAATATCAATCGCGCGATCGGGTAGGGGGGCCATCAACTTGGCCAGTTGCAGGGAATCCTCGATGTGCCGTTCCCATAGGACAGACTCGTCGTGGTGAGAGATCAGGTTTAGGCGGCGGTTCCACTGGAGAAGCAGCTCGGCGAACCGCTCAAGCGTTTCACGTGAAACACTAGGCGGCACGACGCCTCCGGACATGGGCCGCGATGGCGGCCAGCGCCGCCGGCGTCATTCCCTGAATCCGTGCGGCGGCGCCAAGCGAGGCTGGTTGGCTCCCTTCAAGCTTGGTCCGCAATTCGGTCGACAGCCCGCCAATCTCGTGGAAGCGGATGCCATCAAGCGGCACAGTCTCGTCGCGCCGGAATGCGCGGATATCAGCCTGCTGGCGGGGCAAATATCCGGCATAGCGCCCCTCAACGCAGAGTTGCGCCAGGACGCGGGGCGGCAACTCTCGCAGCCACGGAAAGGCTGCAACCACCGCATCGGCCGCGATCGCATCATGGCCGAGCACGTCCAACACGGAGCGCCAGCGCCCATCGGCGCGCACTGCAATGCCCTGCGACGCCAGAACGCCAGGGAAACCGCCTTCCTGACGTGCCCGCTGCAATGCTGCAATGACCGCCGCCCGATAGCCGCGAAAAGCATCCGCTCGGGCCGCCCCAACACACCCCCAGCCAATGGCCCGTTCAGTCAGCCGCAGATCGGCATTGTCCGCACGCAGGCTCAGCCGGAATTCCGCGCGCGAGGTGAACATGCGGTACGGCTCGCTGACACCTTGCGTGACCAAATCGTCGATCAGGACCCCGATATAGGCTTCCGAACGGTCGAGCGTGACAGGCGCGGCGCCCGCCGCCAGGCGAGCCGCGTTGATCCCGGTCATGATGCCCTGCGCCGCCGCCTCCTCATATCCCGTGGTGCCGTTGATCTGGCCCGCGAGGAACAGCCCCGGCACAGACCGAAGCTCGAGCCAAGGCCACAGGGCGCGGGGATCGACGTAGTCGTACTCGACCGCGTAGCCAGGGCGGATCATGCGCGCATGCTCCAGTCCCGGTATCGTCGCCAGCATCGCCTGCTGCACGGTCTCCGGCAGGCTGGTCGATATCCCGTTCGGATATACCGTGTCGTCGCTGAGCCCTTCTGGCTCAAGGAAGATGTTGTGCCGCTCGCGCGCAGCGAAACGCGCGACCTTGTCCTCGATGGATGGACAATAGCGCGGGCCGGGACCGGCGATCCGCCCGCCATACACCGCGGAACGGTGCAGGTTGGCACGGATGAGAGCGTGCGTGGCGGCAGTGGTGCCGGTGACGCGGCAGGCCACCTGCGGATTGACGATCCCGCCAGTCATGGGACTGAAAGGCTCCGGCTCGTCGTCGCCAGGATCGGCAGGCAGTGCCTCCCAGGCGATCGTGCGGCGGTCGAGCCGTGGCGGGGTCCCGGTCTTCAGCCGCCCGAGCGGCAGGCCGAGCCGTGCCAAGGTGCGCGCCAAGCCGATGGACGCAGCCTCACCCACGCGGCCGGCCGGCCAGCTTTGCTCGCCGACGTGGATCATACCAGACAGGAACGTCCCGGTTGTAAGAACTGCCGAAATACAGCCTATAGACGATCCATCAGAGCAAACCACACCTCGCAGTCGATTATCTGGTCCCAACTCCAAATCCTCAACCGCCGCCGCCCGCACCGTCAGGCCCGGGGTCTCCGCCAGCATCCCTTGCACCGCAGAGCGATAGAGCGCGCGATCCGCCTGCGCGCGTGGGCCTCGCACGGCCGGTCCCTTGCTGCGGTTGAGCAGCTTGAAGTGTATCCCCGCAGCATCGGCGGCGCGGCCCATCAGCCCATCCAGCGCATCGATCTCCCGGACCAGATGGCCCTTGCCGATGCCGCCGATCGAAGGATTGCATGACATCTCGCCGACCGTGTCGCGGCGATGGGTAAGCAGCAGCGTGCGGGCACCGATCCGCGCCGCGGCGGCCGCGGCCTCGCAGCCGGCGTGGCCGCCGCCGATCACCACGACATCGAAATGTTCTCGCATCGCCCTTCTGCGCTCTTGCCGAAAGCGTCGCGGCGGGCCTTATAGCGGGCACGGCCACAAAGGCCGCCCATAACATCAACCGTCCGGATCGGAAACGCCCAAGGATGTCCTTCGTCACGCTGCACCAACTCGTTGCGCTGGTGCACAGCTATGGCACGACCGTCGTGGGGGTTGTGGTTGCGCTGGAATGCATTGGCCTGCCGGTGCCGGGCGAAAGCCTGTTGATCGCTGCCGCCGTCTATGCCGGCACGACGCAGCACCTCAACATCCTGTTGGTGATCGCGGCGGCTGCGGGCGGCGCGGTCGTTGGTCAGATCGCGGGATATTGGATTGGCGCCGGTGTGGGGTATCGGCTGCTGCACCGCTACGGCTATCGCATCGGGCTCACCACGCGCCGGATGGCGTACGGCCGCGCTCTGTTTCGCAAGCACGGCGTGAAGGTGGTGATCGCGGCGCGCTTCATCGTGCTGCTGCGCACGATCGCCGCTTTGTTGGCGGGCGCCAATCGCATGTCGTGGGTACGCTTCATGGTGGCGAATGTGGTGGGCAGTGCGGTGTGGGCCGGCCTGTACGGCTTCGGCGCGTACGCGCTCGGCCATCAGGCAAAGCATCTTGCTGCGCCTGCGGCAATCGCGCTCAGCGCCGTGGTGTTGATTGGTGTCGTCGTCTCCGTGCTGATCGCACGCCGGCATGAACGACGCGTGATGCGCCGGCGTCGCTTCGTCCGGCAGACGATGCCCTCGTCGGGCTGATCAGAGCTTCACCACAAAATCGCTCAAACCCGATTGCCGTGCGGTGGCGGTTCGCGCCGCGTGCAGCACGCTGCGCACGGTGGCCACCGCCTGATTGAAATCGTCGTTGATCAGCACGTGGTCGAACTCCGGCCAATGCGCCATTTCGTCGCGCGCGAAGCGCATGCGCCGCGTAATCTCATCGGTGTCGTCACCGGCACGCTGGCGCAGTCGGGTCTCCAATACAGCGAGGGACGGCGGCAGAATGAACACGCCGACGACGTCATCAGGCGATGCGGCGCGCAACGACCGATAGCCCTGCCAATCGATGTCGAACACCATGTCGGTGCCTGCCGCGAGTGCTTGCTCGACCGGCGCGCGCGGCGTGCCATAGCAGTGGCGACCGAGCACGCGCGCCCATTCGAGCAGTCCGTCTGCGGCGATCATGCGATCGAACTCGGCCTGATCACAGAAGTGATAGTGCGTGCCCTCGATTTCCCCCGGTCGCGGCGGACGTGTCGTCATGCTGACCGAGCGAACGAGGTTCTGCTCGCTTGCCAGGAGCGCATCGGCGATCGCCGTCTTGCCGGCCCCCGATGGTGCGGCAAGCACCAGGCACACACCGCGGCGGGCGATGCGTGTCATTCGATGTTCTGCACCTGCTCGCGCAATCGCTCGATCGCCGCCTTGAGCTTGAGCCCGGTGCCGGTCAGCGCCAGCGAGGCGGACTTGCTGCACAGAGTATTGGCCTCGCGGTTGAATTCCTGCACCAGGAAATCGAACCGGCGTCCGACCGCGACTGCCTCTGCGAGCAAGGCGCGGGCCGCTTCGATGTGGCTGGCAAGACGATCGAGCTCTTCGCGCACGTCTGAGCGCGCCGCGAGCAATGCGACCTCCTGGGCGATCCGGTCTTCGGGCAGCGACGGCGCCTCGCGGAGTAACGCTGCGAGGTTGTCCATCACCTTCGCGCGTTGTGCCGCGGGCTGATCCGCGGCCTCCTTGCTCGCCTGCCGGTGCAGGTCGGCAATTTCGTCCAGCAGCACCGCCAGCGTCCTGGCGAGGCGGGCGCCTTCGGCCTGGCGCGATACGACCAGTGCTGCCAATGCCTGTGTGAACCCTGCGGCGACGGCGCCGTTATCGGCTGCCTCATCGCTTTCCACCGGACGCAGCACGCCAGGCAGTGCGAGCAATGCCTCGGCGCGGGGAACAGGACTGCCCGGCAGCCGGCGATGCAGGTCGAGCGCCAATGCCAGGGCCTGCTCGAGCGCCGCCGGATCAGCAGCCAAGTGCGGCGCGCTCTCACGCCGCAGCGTGAGACTGGCGGTCACATTGCCTCGCCTGAGCGCCTTGCCGGCCGCCTCGCGGAGCGCGGTCTCAACCTGATCGTATCCCGGGGGCAGGCGAAAGCGGAGGTCGAGACCTCTGCCGTTGACGCTGCGCAGCTCCCACACCCACGCGAAGCCGCTTGCGGTTCCGTCGGCGCGGGCGAAGCCGGTCATTGAGGCGAGTGACGTGGCCATGCGGCGGGTGTTCTATCAGCCGGCTGGCAGGCTGAGTATCCTGTCTGCATGAATGTCCATTCAGCGCTGATCACCGGTGCCTCGTCTGGCATTGGTGCCGCGCTCGCCGCGGCGCTGGCGCATCCGGACATGGTGCTGCACCTGTCGGGCCGGGACGCGGCACGGCTGGACGCGGTGGCTGAGGCATGTCGCGCACAAGGGGCGACGGTGTATGCCGTCACCCTGGACGTGCGGGAGCGGCAGGCGATGGCAGATTGGATCGCGGCCGCGACGCCTCTCGACCTTGTGGTTGCGAACGCAGGCGTATCGGGCCGGTCGAGGAGCGGTCAGGCGGAGGATCCGGAGAAGACCCGCGAGATCTTCGATATCAATGTCGATGGTGTGCTGAATACGGTGCTGCCGGCCATACAGGCGATGGCGGGTCAGCCGCAGGGCGAGGACGGTTTGCGCGGCCGGATCGCGGCTGTGGCGTCGGTTGCGGCCTTCATGGCGTCGCCGGATTCGGCGGCATATTGCGCCTCGAAGGCCGCGGTGGATCGCTGGATGCGCGGCCGTGCGCCGGAGGCGCGCCGGCGCGGCATTCTGCTCACCAGCGTCTGTCCCGGGTTCATCCGCACCGCGATGACCGCGGGCTATCAGTTTCCGATGCCTGGCCTGATGGATGCCGAGCGCGCGGCCGCCATCATCCTGCGGGCGATCGCGACACGACGTGCGCGCGTTGTGTTCCCGTGGTGGATGGGCCTCGCGGCCCGACTGGCAGGACTGTTACCGCCAGGCCTGCTGGAACGTGCCGCGCCGGGCGGCGCCGGTCAGTCGCGCTCAGGCTGATCCTGAACCAGGCCATTCGCGGCCCAGAGGGCGGCGTGACGGGCCAACCTCTCGTATCCGTCAGCAATGCCGAACATCGTCTCTCTCGCTGCCGTGTCGCTCAATTGCTGCGCGAGCTCGCGCGCCTCATCGGCGCGGACCAGCCATTCGGCGGCGGTCAAGAGAGGCATGGACGCCATGTTATGCGCTTGAACGCTGGTGAAAATACGCTGTTCCGTGGCTTGACGGAGGTGTGATCAACCCTGTGGTAACCCTTTCTGCGCCGGCCCAATATCGTTTCATTTACAACTAATCGCGGCGTTACTGCGCGGGCAGCCTGGCCCGCACATAGTCGCCGATCGTGATGCACATCGGCTCGAGCAGCTCGACATCGTTCAACGAGTCTGCGACGGCGCCGCGGGCGAAATCGAGCGCTTCTGTATCGCGGGCTCGCTGCGCCGCGGCGGCAAGCGCATTCATCGCGTCAGTGATGCGCGTATGCTCGAGGAAGATCTCCTCGCGTTCCTTGCGCACGCGGTCTGCCATATCGACTGCCCAGCGCATATCGGGCGCGACCTTGCCGTCGGCCAACATCGGCAGCAGCGTAAGAGGCGGCAGAATATAGGCTTCCTCGCGCTGGATATGCTGCTTGAACAGTGCGAGCGCGCTGCGTGCCGCCGTGCCGACAGCACCTTGCCGCTGCGCCAGATGGGTGAGTTGCTGCAGCGTGTTGTCGTGCTCGACCCGCAGCGACTGCGGAATCGGCTTCGCGGCGGGCGCAGGCTGCGCCTGAGCCGCAACGGCGAGCGGCAGGACGACGAACGCGGCAATAAGGGCCGTGGTCGCGCGTGGCCTCATGGCGTCTGCTCCCCCAAGGTCTCGGGCAGCCTATCGGCCGGCAGAACGCCCCTCCTTGATCTGGATCAATGCCGACTGAGCCTTGGCAGGGATGAATGGCGTCAGCGCAGAGGAGCGAGCGAGCATGGCCGGTATGGCTGCGCGGTACTTCGCCGTCCTGATCGGGACGGCAATCATGGGCACGGCTGTCACGGCCAATGCGGCCGATCCTGCCGCCGGCAAGAGCGCATTCAACTCGTACTGCTCGATCTGCCATTCGCCACAGGCTGGCCGGAACATGGTCGGTCCGAGCCTGTTCGGTCTGGTCGGGCGCAAGACCGGGTCGGTTTCAGGGTTTCACTACTCGCCCGCCAATCAGGGCGCCAACCTGACCTGGGATGAAGCAACCCTCGACAAATACCTGCAATCGCCGCGAACGGTCATTCCCGGCACGACGATGACCTACGGCGGCCTTAAGGACGAGGCGAAGCGGGCCGATCTGATCGCCTATCTGGCGACACTGAAATGACACACTGACGAATCGTTAACCACTGCAAAGCAGAATTCCGCCGGCAATTTGACCCAGATCAAGGCGGGCCTTTCTCGACGAATAAAGGCTCGGCACGTCATTCGCGGGGGAGACGTCATGCGCGGTCCCGGCTTCATCGCAACAACGGCCGCAGCTCTGGTGCTGATATTGATTGCCGAGCCCGCGCGCGCCGTGCCCGACCTCGCGGCCCAGACTGGCCAGCCATGCACAGCCTGCCATGTTGGCGGCTACGGTCCGCAGCTCACCCCGTTCGGCCGCGCCTTCAAGATTGGCGGCTACACGCAACGCGGCGGCGAGGGTTGGCAATCCTACATGCCGCTGTCGGCGATGGTGCTGACCTCGTTCAACAACACCGCCTCGGGCGTACCGGCGGACATGATCGCGCACCACTACGCCGCCAACAACAACGTGGCACTCGATCAGATCAGCGCCTTCCTCGCCGGCGGCATCGGCGAGCACACCGGCGGCTTCGTGCAGTTCACCTATTCCAACATCCCGAACGCTTCGAACCTCGACAACACCGATCTGCGTCCGTACACGACGACGTTCGATCTCAGCGGCAAGCAGCTGCGAATCGGGACGACGATTAACAACAACCCGACGGTGCAGGACCCGTACAACTCAACTTTTGCCTGGGGCTTCCCGTTTGTCGCGTCGGGGCTGGCGCCGACGCCGGCTGCGACTCCCATCCTGGACGGCGCGTTTGCCGGCAACTCCATCGGCTACACGGCGTACGCCTGGTACGACCACAGCCTGTATCTCGAGGCGGGAGTCTACTCGACCCTCAGCACCTGGTCGCTGGCGCGAATCGGCAATGACTTCAGTGTTGGCAGCTCACAGGGCGTGATGCCCTACCTGCGGGCCGCCTACGAATGGGACTGGAATGAGCAAGCCCTGCACGTGGGCGCGCTTTATATGCAGTCGAACGTCAATCCGGTGTCGGGCCCGTTGGTGACGGGACCATTCCAGACCGACGGATCGCTGGGGCGCGACCACTTCCGCGACTATGCGTTTGACGCCGGCTATCAGTATCTCGGCGACGGCACGCACATCGTGACGGTGCAGGGGATATTCACCCACGAGGACCAGAACCTCGAGGGCACCACGGCCACGTTCAATGCCGCCAACGGCACCACGTTCTCACCGACATCGAATCTCAACCAGGTCAGGCTGAACGTCTCCTATTGGTATCAGAACACGTATGGCGTGACGCTGGGTTGGCAGAAGACGTGGGGGCCGGCCAATCCAGTGCTGTATCAGCCCGGCGAGCTGGTCGGCAGCGCCAACGGCAAGCCGGACAGCAACGCCTTCATCGTCGAGGCCGACTGGGTGCCGTTCGGCAAGGCCGATTCGGTCTGGTCGCCCTGGGCCAACCTGAAGCTTGGCGTGCAGTACACCGCCTACACGCAGTTCAACGGCGGCAGCAGCAACTATGATGGCTCCGGCCGCAACGCCAGCGCCAACAACACGCTGTTCCTGTTCGCCTGGATGGCGTTCTGAGCGGCCGGGTCACCGCCCCGCCGGAATGCGCGCGGTCTCATCAAGACGCGCATAGCGATAGACGAGGAGCGATATCACCCAGGCGAGGATGAACACGCCGATGATGGCGAAGCCGAGCAGGCCGAACTCGTCGTTCAGCGCGCCAACGCCGCGCCAGAAGCGACCTTCCAGTCCGAGGCGGTCACCGATCAGGCGGAGCGCCTCGACGCCGCCCACCAGAAGCGCGATCGCCACCGACGCGCCGGTGATGACGAGGTTGTAGTACAGCTTGCGCAACGGCCGCACCAGCGCCCAGCCGTATGCACCGATCATCAGCACACCGTCGGTGGTATCGACGAGCGACATCGCCGCAGTGAACAGCCCGGGAAACACCATGATCGACCAGACCGGCATGCCGCTGTTGGCCTGGGTGGCAGAGATGCCAAGCATGGCGACCTCGGTGGCGGTGTCGAAGCCGAGCCCGAACACGAAGCCAAGCGGGAGCATGTGCCAGCTGCGACTGACCAGGCGGAGCAGCGGCCGCAGCAGACGGGCAAGCAGACCGCGGCCGTTCAGCAGCAGATCCAGCTCCTGCTCGTGCAGCCGCTGTCCGCGACGCACGCCGCGGAACGCACGCACGATATCGAGCAGCACGACCAGGTTGATTGCGGCAATCGCGAACAGGAACAGCACCGATGTCATCGTGCTGATGAGAGCGCCTGCCGTCTTCCATTGTGCGAACCAGGACGTGAGACCGGTCGTTGTCAGCGCCACCACAATGGCAGCCAGCACAATCACTGCTGAGTGGCCGAGTGAGAAGCAGAAACCTACGCCGATGGGGCGCAGGCCCTGCTGCACCAGCTTGCGTGTCACATTGTCGATCGCCGCGATGTGGTCGGCATCGACGGCGTGACGCAGGCCGAGGCCGTAGGCGAGCAAGGCCGTACCGAGCAGCAGCGGATGGCCGCGAAAGATGCAGAACGTCCACACCCAGGCGGCGATATTGAAGCCGATCAGCAGTGCGTAGAGCGCGATGAGCCGATGGCGTGTTGCGGACATCGCCGTTCGGGCGCGGGCTCGCCTGCTGTCAGGCGGCGGGCTGTTCCGGTCCGGCACCCGGCTCGAACATCGCGGTCGCGTCGATGTCGGGCTGCTCGTCTTCGGCCTCCGCCTCGGCGCCGATCCGCTCGCCACGGGCCTGACGCTCGGCCTCTTCCTGGCTGCGGGCGACATTGACGATGACCGGGATGCTGACCTCGGGATGGAGGGCGACGCGGACGCGGGCGAGCCCCAGCGTCTTGATCGGATGCTCGAGCACGATCTGCTGGCGGTCCACCGTCAGTCCGCTCTCGGTGCAGGCGTCGGCGATGTCGCGCGCGGAGACCGAGCCGTAGAGACTGCCCGACTCGCCCGCCTGGCGGATCATCACCACCGAGAGGCCGGTGACGCGCTCAGCGACCCGCTCGGCTTCCTCACGGCGCTTGAGGTTCTGCGCCTCGAGCTGGGCACGCTCCTGCTCGAAGCGGGCCATGTTCTCCTTCGAGGCGCGCAGCGCCTTCTTCGCCGGCAGCAGCCAGTTGCGGGCGTAGCCGGGCTTCACCCGCACCACGTCACCCATCTGCCCGAGATGCTCGACCCGCTGCAGCAGGATCAATTCGACGTCGGCCATGTCAGCTCACCACGTACGGCAGCAGTGCGAGGAAACGGGCGCGCTTGATGGCGACCGCGAGTTCCCGCTGCCGCTTGGCAGAAACGGCGGTGATGCGGCTCGGCACGATCTTGCCGCGCTCAGACAGGAAGCGGGACAAGAGGCGCACGTCCTTGTAGTCGATCACCGGCGCATTCGGGCCGGAGAACGGGCAGGATTTGCGACGCCGGTAGAACGGCCGGCGCGCACCCACGGCGGCGCGGCGGGCGGCGGGATTGATCTCAACCGTTTCTGACATGGCGGGTTACTCCTCCACCCCGGGACGGAACTCCTCGCGGAATTCGTCGCGGGCGCGGAACTCTTCCCGTTCGTCGTAGCCACGGCGACGGCCGCTGTCGAAGCGGCCGGCGGGCTTCGGCCCACGGAAGGCGCGCTCCCTGTCGTCCGACTTGCGCGCGAGGATGGCGGAGGGCGCTTCCTCGATTTCGTTCACCCGGATGGTCATGAAGCGGATGACGTCTTCGTTGAGGCGGAGCTGGCGCTCCATCTCGGTGACGAAGGCGGGCCTGGCGTCGAGGCCGAGCAGCATGTAGTGGCCCTTGCGGTTCTTCTTGATCCGATAGGAGAGGCCCCGCAGACCCCAGTACTCACGCTTCTTGACGGCGCCGCCGTCGGTCTCGAGCTGGCCGGCGATCTCGTCGGCGAGGCCCTCGACCTGCTGCTGGGTGACGTCGTTGCGTGCGATGAGCACACATTCGTAGAGCGGCATGGGTTGCTCCCTATGGCTGGAGGCCCGCGGGTTTGCGGGCATAGCCGGGCGCGATGCCGTCGCGGCCGGCAGGGAAGGCGGGGCGTAAAGCACGGAACCGGCGGCGATGCAACGTGCGGCTCTCGCCTGACCGAGTTGCGCAGGTGAGGTTGGTTGCCTTAATGCGGATGAAGACGATTGCTCACGCGCGCATAGGGAGCTTCGCCGATGTCCGACTACGAGGGCGACATCCTGATCTGGTCCGAGCACCAGGCCGACCTGCTGCGCCGCATGGCACGGGGCGAGCGCGTCAACGATCAGGTGGATTGGGAGAACGTCGCCGAGGAGATCGAGGCCGCGGGGCGGAACGAGCGCAATGCCGTGGAATCGCACCTGGTGCAGGCCTTGCTGCATGACCTGAAAGCCGAGGCCTGGCCGTTGTCCCGTGACGTGCCGCACTGGCGGGCCGAGGCGATCGGCCACCGCATCGAGGCGCGGCGTGCATTCTCGCCCTCGATGGCGCAGCGGATCAGCGTGGCGAAGCTCTACCGGCAGGCGTTGCGCCGGATGCCGGAGACGATTGACGGCAACACGCCGCTGCCGGTGCCGGCAGAGTGCTCGGTTACGCTCTCCGAGCCGCTGGCGGAGCCGGGGGAGGAATAGTGCCGGCATGCGTGATGACGTGCCCATTGCCGACCGGCTGATCGTGGCTCTCGACGTGCCGACCATCGATGCGGCGCGGACGCTCGTGCGGCGGCTGGATGGGGTCGTGTCGTTCTACAAGATCGGCCTCTGGCTGCTGTTCACGCCCGGCGCTGAGCGATTCATCGACGAGATCATCGCGTCGGGCCGGCAGGTTTTCCTCGACGCGAAGATGTACGACATCGGCGAGACGGTGCGGCAGGGCATGGCGCGGGCCGCGGAACGGGGCGTGAGCTTCGTGACCGTGCATGGCGACCCGGAGATCATGCGTGCGGCGGTGGCGGGGAAGGGCGGCTCGACGACAACGCGCGTGCTGGCGGTCTCGGTGCTGACCAGCCTCAATGACGAGGCGGTGCGGGCCATGGGCTACGCCATGCCGCTGGAAGAGCTGGTGCGGCGCCGCGTGCGGCAGGCGGTAGAGGCCGGTTGCGACGGGATCATCGCCTCGGCCGGCGATGACCTGCCGGCGCTGCGCCGCGACGCGGGCGCCGAGCGCATGCTGTTCGTCACCCCGGGCGTGCGCGAGCCGGGCGGGGCGGCGCATGACCACAAGCGGCACACCACACCGGGGCAGGCGATCGCCAAGGGGGCCGACTACCTGGTGGTCGGCCGGCCAATCGCGCAGGCGGACGACCCGGCGGCGGCGGCGCGGCGGATCATCGCAGACATGGAGCGCGGCGCCGCATTGACAGGCCGCTGACCCATCGCTACCGGCGGCGCGAGGCTTTTGGAGCGCCTTCGCCATGCCGGTTCGCGCCTTCGTGTTTCCCGGCCAGGGCAGCCAGGCCGTCGGCATGGGCCGCGATCTTGCCGCCGCCTTCCTCGCCGCGCGCGAGGTGTTCGAGGAAGTGGACGAGACGCTCCGGCAGACGCTGTCGCGGGTCATGTTCGAGGGACCGGCCGAGGAGCTGACGCTCACCGAGAATGCGCAGCCGGCGCTGATGGCGCATTCGCTCGCGGTGCTGCGGGTGCTGGAGCGCGAGGGCGGCTTCCGCCTGCCGCAGAAGGCGATCGTGGTGGCGGGCCACTCGCTCGGCGAGTACTCGGCGCTGGCGGCCGCCGATGCCTTCACCATTGGTGATGCCGCCCGGCTGCTGAAGCTGCGCGGGCAGACGATGCAGAAGGCGGTGCCGGCGGGCGAGGGGGCGATGGCGGCGCTGCTCGGCGCCGACATGGCGCTGGCGCAGTCGATCTGCGAGGAAGCGGCCCTGGTGCCGGAAACCGGCGAACGGCAGGTGGTGCAGCCCGGCAATGACAACGGCGCGGGCCAGGTGGTGATCTCCGGTCACCGCGAGGCGGTCGAGCGCGCGATCGAGATCGCCAAGACCCGCGACGTGCGACGCGCCATGCTGCTGCCGGTGTCGGCGCCGTTCCACTCGGCGCTGATGGCGCCCGCCGCCGACGTGATGGCCGAGGCGCTGGAGAAGACAATGCCGCGGCCGCCGTCGGTGCCGGTGATCGCCAATGTCTCGGCTGCCAAGGCGACCGAGCCGGCGGAAATCCGCGATCTCCTGGTGCGGCAGGTGACCGCGACGGTGCGCTGGCGTGAGTGCGTCGAGGCGATGGTGGCGCTGGGCGCTGACTGCTTCATCGAGCTCGGCGCCGGCAAGGTGCTGTCCGGTCTAGCCCGCCGCATCGCGCCCTACGCCACGGCGCTGTCGGCGGCGACGCCG
>Ga0126371_10002319_pt1 | contig 16367 bp, 13 predicted proteins | sample PanSoiMetaPlot_4_FD_110145 | JGI IMG/M metagenome (GOLD analysis project Ga0126371, IMG submission 110145) | Tropical forest soil microbial communities from Panama - MetaG Plot_4 | ecosystem: Environmental > Terrestrial > Soil > Tropical forest > Bulk soil | place: Panama | collected 2016-02-17 | reverse complement strand
GTACCGCACATGGGAGTCCAAGGCCATGAACAGCGCGATCTGCAGCGGGATCGCCTCGACGGCAGTGATCCACCAGGCGTCGGTCGGGAATCCGAGGGGCGAGAGCAGGTAGAGGACCAGCGGGATCAAGATCGCTGGTCGGTTGCCGAGAAGGGTGCGGAGCGCCCGCCAGGCCGCCAGGCCGGCTGCGGCGCTCATGGCGAGGACAATGGCAGACCCTGCCAGCCAGTTGTAGAGCGCCGCTCGGGCTAGCAGCCAGGCAGTGAGGTATACGCCGGGGAAGAGGTGGCCATCGTCGACCGTCGTCAGAAAGCCCCAGCTGAGATGAGTCCGCAGCGAGAGATCGAGAATCTGGAAGTCGTCCTGCCAGTAGAAGTAGTGGCCGAGGAATTCGGCCTTCCAGATGAGCGAAGCGAGAATCAGGGCGACGCAGGCTAGCGTGACCCAGTGCCGCCGGAGGGCGGCTAGCTGCTGGGACCAGTCGGCGCGGGGTTCCTCGTCGATGTCCTGCTCACGGTCGAGTGTCGGCTCGCCGACGTCGCCACCAAGCGCCCGCTCGACATGCCACGGCGGCTGATCGATCTGACTCACAGCGGGAGCATAGTGTGACTTGCCGCCAGAATGACCAGGAAAAATAGCCGGATGCCGTAGCTGCGCCGCGGACCGCAGCAGGCCGGCCGCTCGGCTAACGTGTCGGGATGCGATCTGCGGTAGCGGCCGCGGCACTGGACTGCTGCAGCGTGCTCGTTTTCGTGATCATCGGCCGGCACACTCACCATGACGGTGACGCTCTGGCCGGAGTGTGGCACACCGCCTGGCCGTTTCTGGTCGGCCTGGCCGTAGGCCTGCTAGCAACGCGGGCCTGGCGCCGACCGCTGGCGATCATGCCTGCTGGCCTCGGCGCCTGGCTCGGGGCAGCGGCCGTCGGCATGTGCGTCCGGGTCCTGGCTGGGCAGGGCACCGCGCCGGCGTTCACTGTGGTTGCCCTCGCCTTCTTGGCGCTGTGCGTGCTCGGCTGGCGGCTCGTGGCGCGGGTCGCGAGCAGGAATCGCGTCGTCGGCTGACGGTTTCTGCCGGAAACGGGTCGCCCCCGCAACTGAATCCAGGTGGCCATCTGCAGCCAGTCCTGCCTGTCACTCCTATCGCTCTGGTGACAGTCCGCAACATGCGGGTTGACGTGGTGCACTGCAGTGAACACATACTCCTATATAGAGGGCCATCCCAGCGGAGCTCTGGTAGCAGGGCGCCAGACTGGAGGCGCACTGGCATGCGGCAGTTCCGCCAGGCCGTCAGCGGATTAATTGCGGCGGCCGCTCTAGTCGCAGGAATCTCGGCCTGCGGCGCGCCGGCATATACCTATGCGGCCGACACGACGGATCACGCCTACTTCAAGGTGCCTGCGGGCTGGCTGGAGGTGAATCCGCTCGAGCTGGCCGTAGCGCAGGTCAACGTGCTCGGCGGTACTCCGGCCGGAACCACAGGCGGCAGTTTCGACTGGGTGCGCGCGTACACACCGGCCGTGCACCCGGCCCCGACCGATCTGCTGACAATGTCGAGGCAGCCCGTTGTCTACATGAGCGTGCAGAACGTCAGCCAGACCCTACGGGCCGAGCTTTCGTTTGATCTCATGCGGAACCTGCTCTTCCGGGTGACGTTGTCGTCGCGGCAGCAGGCGGAAGCGGCAGGCGCGAAGCTGCCTGCGTTCAACTTGATCTCCGACTCGACGATCACCACGAAGGATGGCATGCGCGGGATCAACGAGCTCTACCAGTATCAGATCGGCGGCCAGCCGGACACCTTTGACCAGACCGTTCTTACCAACTCCGATACGACGAAGCTCTACCTGCTGCTAGTGCAGTGTTACCAGAGCTGCTTCCTCGCCAACCGGGCGCAGATCGCGGCCGTCATTCATTCGTTCACTGTGCGAGGCCCCTGATGGCTGACTCGGCCCGGAAGAAGGACGGCCGGCGTAGCGCGGCTCGCGACAACGTGCGGCGGTACCCAGCCAACGACAACGGCAGGCGCAACGCCGCTAGCAATGCCAGACCGCCAGTAAGCGTGAGACCTCGAAACCGGCGGCGGAAGCTGGAGCTCTGGGACCGGCTGAAGTTCATCATCGCGCTGGTCCTGCTGTGGTTCATCGTCATCTGGTATCAGATGGCCAACGACCCGGTCCTGGGCTTCGCTGATGGCGCGCGCGAGCAGCTGCAAGTGCGCTCCGGATTCGGCCGGTGGCTGGTACTGCTTCTTGCGATCGAGGTACTGCGCCAGCTGAACTTCCTGCTTGCCGAGCGCTGGCATGCCTACCACGCGGCCAGCAGCAAAGTCTTCGGCAGCGGCGATCGGGTGACGCGCAGAACCAGCGACTACACCAGGTTCCGGATATCGAGGGCCGTCAAATGGCTGGTCGTGCTCGCTATCTTCGCCCTGCTGCTCGGGCTGGTCTACCACACCACGCCGGTGCTCGGCCTGTTCATGGCCCCCGCCACCATCCTGCACATTCTGCCGGCCATCCTCTACGTGCTGGTGATCGTCTCGCTTGGCATCGGCCAGTTCGCCGCGATCTTCTGGTTCCTGTCCAAGGGCGGCGTCGACGTCTATTACCCGGGCGACGTCACCACGAGGTTCTCCGACGTCTGGGGCCAGGATCACGTTGTTGAGCGGGTCATGGAGAACATGCTGTTCCTCGAGGATCCAGAATCGATCGAGGATCACGGCGGCTACGTACCCGGCGGAATCTTGCTATGGGGCCCGCCTGGCACCGGCAAGACGCTGATGGCGGAGGCGGTCGCGGGCGAGACCGGCAAGCCATACGTATTTGTTGATCCCGGCGCCTTCATCAACATGTTCTTCGGTGTCGGGGTGCTGAAGGTCAAGTCGCTGTTCCGCAGGCTGCGCAAGCTGGCCGTCAGGTACGGCGGCGTGATCGTGTTCTTCGACGAGGCGGACTCTCTCGGTAATCGCGGCGGCAGCGTCGGCGGTCAGGGCGGCAGAGTCGGCTCTGAGCCGAGCGGCTCGGCGGCCCTCGGGCTTCTCGACGCATGTCACGGGTTCAGCTACCTCAGCACAGACACGCAGTCGGCGCTGTTCGCGGCCGCGCTGCGCGCTGACCCGGCCCCGCGCCAGCGCGGTCGGTTCCGCCAGATGATTCCTGGCATGGGCATGAACGCAGGCGGTATGGGGACCCTGCAGGCGCTGCTCACCGAACTGTCCGGACTGAAAAAGCCACGCGGCTTCTTCAACCGCATAGTCCGGCGGACGCTCGGCATGCGGCCTAAACCGCCGCCGAAGTACCGGATCCTGGTGATCATGGCGACAAACATGCCGTCCGCCCTGGATGAAGCACTGCTGCGGCCCGGCCGTCTCGACCGCGTGTACCGGGTCGGCTACCCATCGAAGGAAGGCAGGAAGCGCACCTACCAGGGCTACTTCGATAAGGTCAAGCACGACCTCACCGGGGAGCAGATAGACCACCTAGCCACGATCACGCCGTATGCGACCGGCGCGACGATCAAGGACCTGGTGAACGAGTCGCTGATCGCGACGCTTCGCGACGGCAGGGACACGATTACCTGGTCGGACGTGACCCGAGCCAAGCTGGCCAAGAGCGTCGGTCCGTCGGAAGGCGTCGAGTACATCGAGCGCGAGCGGCACGCAGTCGCGCTCCATGAGGCCTGCCACGCAGTCGTCAGCCATCTCATGCAGAAGCGGAACGTCATCGACACCGCGACCATCCAGAAAGGCGCCGACTACCTCGGCTTCGTCAAGCCGATACCGATCGAGGAGCAGTTCACCTCGTGGCGCAGCGAGTACGAGGCCGACATCATGGTCAGCGTCGCATCACTGGTCGGTGAGCGGATGTTCTTTAACGGCGACTCAAGCTCAGGCGTATCCGGTGACTTGCAGAACGCGACGACGCTCGCGCTCGCCATGGAGGGCCTGTGGGGCATGGGCGGTCAGTACGGCTCATACGCGGCGACGCGAGCTCCACACGATGCGCACCCGGTTGCCGACGGCAACGACAGAAACGTCCTGGAGACTGCGCTGGGCAGGCGAGCCGAAGCTCATCTCGGCGAGCTAGCCGAGCGGACCGGCACCCTGCTGGCAGACAATCGCTCCAGCGTGCTGGCCGTCGCGCATGCACTTGAGGTGCACAAGACGATCAGCGGCCAGGACGTGGTGGCGATTATTAATGGCGAGGTGGGCCCGGTGGTCGATGGCCGCCCCTACCAGACAGCGGGATTTGCCGCTGAGCTCGAGGCTTATCACGAGCGCGCGGCTACCGCGCACGGCGGAGACCGGAGCCTGCCGCTACCTATCCCCGTGCCCACCCGCCGGCCCAGGGTCGCCGCGCTGAAGGCCGCCGAGCATCCTTCTGATCGAGCTCCCGAGAGGCCATAGACACCTAGGCGGCTACGAAAGGGTTTATACCTGCCACGCACCCTGGAGCTAATGAGCGCTGCTCCGCCCGACTTCTGTGGTATGTCCGGCCGAATTCAAGCCACCTCGCGTCACGATCCGGACACTGACGCTTGTCAGCCCGCAAACGGCACGGTTAAACTGAACATTCAGTCAACCGCGTTGGGAGCGCGATATTCATGGCCAAAGACGAGGCCAGCCCAGTTCAGTCAGCCAACCGGCGCCCAGAGCCGACAGCATCTAAGTCCGTCGAGACGATCATCAGCGAACAGGAAGAGATCTTTATCAGCCGTCAGCCTGAGTCGGCCAGGATGGCGGGACTCGCTGCCAGCGCACTGGCCGGCGGAGTCGTCTCGAGCTGGCAGATATCCCGCCCGCAGCCGGTCTGGCTGAGCCACGGCAAGGGATCCAAACTCTACGATGTCGACGGCAACGAGTACGTCGACCTGCATGGCGGCTACGGCGTCTCGCTGGCCGGACATGGTCACCCGGCGATCGTCGAAGCGGTGCAGAAGCAGGTCGCGCTTGGCACGCACTTCGCCCAGCCGACCGAGTCTGCGCTCGTCGCCGCAACCGAACTGTCAGCGCGGTTCGGCTTGCCGCAGTGGCGGTTCGCTAACTCAGGCACCGAGGCCACTATGGACGCGGTCCACCTGATGCGTGCGATCACCGGCCGCGACCTGATCATCAAGGTCGAGGGCTGCTACCACGGTCATCATGACTCAGTCCAGGTGTCGGTCTGCCCGGACGAAGATCAGGACGACCGGGGTCCTGCTGACCGGCCGTACGGCTTGCCATCGAGCGCCGGCATCCCTCAGGCGATCATGGACCTGACCCTCGTGGTCGGCTTTAACGACCTCGCCGCGGTCAAGCGGACGCTGGAAGAACATCGCGGCCAAGTCGCGGGCATGATCCTCGAGCCGATCATGATGAACGCCGGCATCATCAAGCCGGAACCCGGCTACCTAGCGGGCTTGAAAGAGCTGCTCCACGCTCACGACGCTCTGCTCACCTTCGACGAGGTCAAGACCGGACTTACCGCAGGCCCTGGTGGAGCCACCAAGCTCACGGGAGTGACTCCTGATGTCGTCTGCCTAGCCAAGGCGATCGGGGGCGGCGTGGCTGTTGCCGCTATAGGCGGCACCCACGACGTCATGGACCACGTGGCCAACGGCGACTACGAGCAGGTCGGCACCTTCAACGGCAACCCGCTGGCAATGGCAGCGTGCCGGGCCATGCTCCAAGAAGTCGCCACCACGGATGCCTACGAGCACCTTGAGAAGCTCCGCTTGCGTGCTGTTGAGGGACTCGAGCGCGAGATCGCCAGGAACAACCTCGATGCTCAGGTCGTCTCGGTCGGCGCCAAGGGCTGCGTCGTCTTCTCGGCAAGGCCGGTGCGGAACTTCCGGGACTTCCTCAGCGTGCGAGATTCCTACAGCCACGCACATTGGCTCTTCCAGCACAACGGCGGGGTCTTTCTGCCCCCGTGGGGCAAGATCGAGCAGTGGCTGATGTCGGTCCAGCACGATGAAACAGATGTCGACCGATTCATCGAGAACTTCGCGACGTTTGCCCAGGCTATGGCAAGGTTGGCGCAATGACCGAAGCCGGGGCAGGGCCGACTAGTCCGGGCTTGACCTCTTCGTAACAGGTCGGCTCTTGCGCTCTTGCGCTCGGGGCCGCCAGTATTGACGGATCGTTCAGTCAGGATTTCGGACCCGCGAGAAACGAGGTGCCGACTGATGCATCCCCGAGAAGGCAGGAAGGGTCGTGGCGTCGAATCTCTGTTCACGCCATCGCGCAGGGACTTCCTACAGAAGAGTGCGGCGTCGGCATTGCTGCTGGGCGGTGGCGGATCCATTCTTGCCGCCTGCTCCAGCGGCGGTACGTCGGGTCAGGTCACGGGCGCCACATCGTTGCCGCTGCCTCGGCCCAATCATCCGGTCACCTGGCCTATCCATCCTGGAAACAAGGCGATCAAGAGCGGACTGGCGCCAGAGCAGAATGCCACGCTGAAGATCTACAACTGGACTGCTTACATTAACCAGGCCGTCGTGAACAGCTTCGCCAAGAAGTACAACTGCAAGGTCGAGGTGTCCACGTTCAATACGATGGACGAGGCACTTGCCAAGATCCATAGCGGACAGGTCCAATTCGACGTCTTCCTGGGTGTCACCATTGACGTCCTCGGCCCGCTCATCGAGCAGCAGTTCATCCAGCCCATCAATCACAGCTACATCCCGAACATCACCCAGGCCTGGCCGGATTTCCAGAACCCCTTCTATGACGGCAAGTGGCAGTACACGACTCCGTACACGATCTACACCACTGGCATCGCGTGGCGGAAGGACAAGGTCCACGAGGATCCGTACACCATGTCGAATCCCTGGGCGATGCCCTGGCAGCCGAAATACAAGGGGAAGGTGGCGATACTCGACGACTATCGCGAGAGCATAAGCCTGGGCTTGATGAAGAACGGGATTTTCGACCTGAACACCACGAACGCGAGTCAGATCGCTGCTTCGGGTCAGGCGCTGCAGAATCTTGCGCAGCTCACAAACGTTCAGATCAACAACAACGACTACACCCAGATACCGGCGGGGCAGGTCTGGATTCACCACGCCTGGTCCGGTGACATCGCCGCAGCCCTTTCGTATATGCCCAAGGGCGTGCCAGTCGACGTCGTCGGGTACTGGTTCCCGACGGACGGCCAAGGTCCAGTCGGCAACGACTTGGTCACCATACTCAAGACGGCGACAAACCCTGTGCTAGCCCACCTGTTCATGAACTACATGCTCGACTTGCCCAACGTAATGACGAACATCAGCTGGAACGGCTACATGCAGCCACTCAACGAAGTGACCCCGCAGAAGCTTGTCCAGGCGCAAATTCTGCCGCCGAGCCTCATGTCTACGGTGGTGTTGCCGTCCTACTTCCGCAGGGGCGTCATGGAGCTGCAGATCCCGGTATCCACCAATCTGCTCTGGGAGCAAGCCTGGCAGGCGGCGAGCAAGGGGGTTTAAGTGGCCCTGCGCGGACTCGCCCAGCGCGCGCCCCAGCGCGGTAAGCACCGGTTGTTCTGGGCATGCTTGGCCGCTCCGGGCATCCTGTGGCTAACCCTCCTGTTCATTGTGCCGTTCTACGTTGTCCTCGCGATCGCGGCAGGCCAGCTCAATCAGCTGTTCGGCACCCCCATTGCCGAATACAACCCACTGCACTGGACCACCGGGAATCTCTCAGCTGCCTGGCGTGACATCGCGGGGCCCTCGGCATACCTGGGTCCGATCTTCGTCAGGACAATCCTCTACACCGCGATAGCTTCCGCACTCTGCTTGCTGATCGGATATCCCGCGGCCTACTTCGTCGCCAGATTCGCGGGGCCGCGCCGCAAAGTGCTCATGCTCGTCCTGTTGATCGCGCCCTTCTGGATCAGCTACATGATGCGCATGCTCGCGTGGGTAGACCTACTCCAGACAAACGGCTATGTGAACTCGGCGCTGCAATTCCTGCACCTGGCAAATCATCCAGTCAACTGGCTGAGCGGGCAGCCCGTCACAGTTGTCCTCGGACTGGCCTACGGATATATCCCCTACCTGATCTTGGTGCTGTATGCCGGCCTGGATCGTATCGATCCTGCGCTGATAGAGGCGGGCCGCGACCTGGGGCTTGGCAAGGCGCGAACCTTTATGCGAGTAACCCTGCCTCTCAGCAGGCAACCGATCATGACCGGATTGCTGATCACGGTGCTGCCAATGCTCGGTGACTACTTCACCAATCAGCTCATGTCCGGAGCGACCAACACCTCCATGATCGGAAACGTCATCGACCAGCAACTTTCGACGCCGCTCTTCCAGGGAGAGGGAGCTGTCTTCTCCATCTTCCTGCTCCTGATTCTGATGGTGCCGATGATCTACTACGTCGTCGCGACGAACCGCACGTCTCGGGAGGCAGTGTGAACGCATCCACTGCCACGGCAGCGCCGTCGAGCCAAGCCGACCGGACCGTCCGCCGCGCATCCGGCTTTCGTCGACGTAATCCATGGCGTCATCCGTGGTTCCTTGAGGGCTTTACCTGGCTCTACCTGATCTGGTCACTGGTGCCAATAGGCCTCGCGGTGCTTTTCTCGTTCAATAACGGAAAATCGCAAGCGGTCTGGCAAGGCTTCTCGTGGCGCTGGTACTTCTCCGACCCCGTGAACTCGGTACTCCACGATCCGGTACTGCACGAGTCGGTAGTGCAGACGCTGCGTCTATCCGTCTACACCACGGTCATCGCGGTTCCGCTCGGAGTCGCGTTTGCTCTCGGCATCAATCGATGGCGCGGGGTGACTGCCTCGTCCTTTAACTTCGTCATGATCCTCTCGTTCGTCATACCCGAGCTGATCTTCGGCGTAGCTATGTTCTTTACCTTCACGGCGCTGTTTAGCTTCGTGCACCTGGGTACGCTCGCCGAGACACTCGGGCTGGTGACGTGGAACGTAAGCTGGCCGGCGATCATTGTCCAGGCTCGGTTGGTCACACTGGGAAGACAGTACGAGGAAGCGGCCGCAGACCTGGGTGCTACCGGCTGGCAGACGATGCGCAGGGTCATGCTGCCGCTCTTGGCCCCGGCGATCTTCGCGAGCGCTGTCCTGGTTTTCTCCAGCGTCATCGACGACTTCGTCCTCGTAGACTTGCTGAACTCGAACGCCGCTAACACCCCGATGTCAGTACTCATCTATTCCACCCAGCGCGGCGGCAACGGGGGTCCAGCGCTCAACGCCCTCGGCACGATCATGCTAGCGATGTCCTTCGTGGTGGCCCTGGTCGGTTATCTCGGATACCGGTGGATGACCCGAGGTGAGCGCATGGACAATCGCCAAGCGCTTGCTGCCATCACTGGCGCTGATAGTTGAGCAGTAAGCGAGGTTCCTAACTCTCCTCGTAGCGGAGCCTGCACTCAGATGGCCGCACTGGCGCGGGCGGCCACGCACGCGCCATCGCGGGAGCGGAAAAGGAACGCTAGGGCGCGGTTCTAACCGCAAAACTGCCGATTTCATTAGATATCGTCGCGGTCCATGGCTGCCGCGCCGGGCGGGCGGTAGACATGCTCCAGGCTCCTGGCCAGGGTGACCATCTCGCGCAGCTGATCCTGGCTGAGTAGCTGGTGTACCTGTACATCCTTGAATGCACCAGTCCTGGTGGCAGCGGTGATCGCCGCCGCCGCGCTGACCGAATCCGGTAGGTCGCCGATTACATAGGAGGCCGCGTCCTCGACCTCCCAGTACATCGCATCTAGTTTTCCGCCGAGGTGTTCCATCAGCGCGGATACCGCTTCGGTGCGGTCGTCACTGAATTTGAGCATCCGGGCCCACGAGGCGCTGGAATAGTTGAACTTGATCGCAAACTTGGGCATCGCCATCCCCCTGCGAGGAGTCTGCCTGAGTTCTATGACTAGGCCTTAGGGATATAAGCCCTGTGAAGGTATTTCCCCTGGTCCCTTGGGGTAAGCGCTCTGAGCATGAGGATCTAAGGCGTGCTCGGGCGACCCATGCCTTGACTCTCCTGTTACGGGAGGCCCGAGCGTGTACGCACAGGCTTCGTTCCATCAAAGGAGAGCAAGAAATGGCCGTATCGCTGTATGCCGTCTCACTGGACTGTGCGGACGCCAAGGCGCTCGCTGACTTCTGGTCGCAGGCCCTGGACAGGCCCGTTGACGACGGCGCCACGCAGGAATTTGCCGCCATCGGGCTGTCGGATGCCGGCGGGCATGCCACCCAGTGGATGTTCCACAAGGTCCCTGAGGGCAAGACGGCGAAGAACCGCTTCCACCCGGATCTCGTGACACCAGCACTCGAGGCCGAGGCCAAGCGCCTCGTCGACATTGGCGCTACCCATGTGCAGGAGATCGAGGAGGGCGGCTATCACTGGATCACGCTGACCGACCCAGCGGGCAACGAGTTCGACCTGGTCGAGGTCGGCTGACATCAGGCGGGGTGCCGGTCCCGGCCGGCACCCGCAACATCCACGCATTTCATGATCCTGTATGGCCCTGCCGGCGCAGGCGAGGCACGACGAGCGCGTCCACGGCGATGGCGCCGCTCGGGCCGCAGATCAGCGGGTTCACGTCCAGCGCCTCAATCTCGTCACCATGTTCGAGAGCCAGCGACGAGAGACCGGTGATGGCGGAGATCAACGCGTCCATGTCGACAGCCGGCGCGCCCCTGGCCCCGGCCAGGAGTGCATTTACCTTCAGTCCCGTGACAAGCTCGCGTGCCTGGTGAGAGGTAACAGGTGGCAGCGCGACGAACCGGTCTGCCAGTAGTTCGACCAGCACTCCCCCGGCGCCGACGACGACGAGCTGGCCTAGCTCCGGGTCGCGAACGACACCGAGCGCGAGCTCAACGCCAGGCGGAACCGACTGGCAGACCAGGGCCCGCGGGCCGAGCCGGGCGGCCAGGTCGGCGTAGCCAGCGGCCAGCTGCCTTGCGTCGGCGACGCCAAGCAGTACTCCACCCGCGTCAGACTTGTGCAAGATCGCGGGCTCGTCGGTCTTGAGGACGATCGGGTATCCGATGTCATCGGCAGCGGCGAGCGCGGCGGCCGCGCTGGTAACCGGCGCTGCCTTAGGCACGCACATGCCGTACTCGGCCAGGAGCTCGAAGAGCGGAACTCCCGCCGTGACACCTGCGGCCAGCAACGCCGAGCTCTTCCTCCGCCGCTGAGCGTTGACAGGATCACTACCGAGGGGCTGGTCGGGCGCGCTCTGATCGGCGCTTTCGCGGGTGTGGTCGAGCAGGTGCCGCAGCGCGCGCAGTCCCGACCGCGTGCCCTCAAGCACGGGTATGCCGGCGTTTCGGAGCTGGCCAGCTACTTGAAGATCGATGGCGCTGCTCAGGTTGGAGAGCACCGCGAGCGGCTTGCCGGTCCGGTGTGCCACGTCGAGTAGCGCTAGTGGATAGGAGTCGTCGCCGTCCAGCTCATGCACCAAATCAACGGCAAGCGCGAGTGCGGCTACGGCCGGGTCGTCAGCGAGAGCGGCCAGCGAGGCGCCGAATAGCTCGCGGGTCTCGGCGCCAGTTGCCCAGACGTCGAGCGGGTTCGCCGGAACGAGGCCGGGGTCCAGGATCTCGGACAGACGGCCAAGTGTGTCGGCGCCGATTTCGGCGAACGGGACTCCTAGTTCCTCCGCCATGTCGACGACGTGTGCCCGCTCGAGTCCAGAGTCGTGCACGGTAGCGATGCCGGACCCGACCTGGACCGCCGGAGCCGGCGCCCGGCGACCAATCGCGAACAACTCCAGTGTGTCCGTCAGCTCGGCGAGGTCGCCGACCCGGTGGACATCGTAGGCGCGGGCGAGCGCCTCCCATCCGCCGTCCGTGGCGGCCAGCGCGCCCGAGTGTGCGGCGACCATCGCGCGGCCGCCATCGGATCCGCCGGCGGTTAGCAGCACTACCGGAACGTCGCGCTCGCTGGCCAGCGCCAGCATGCGCCGCAGCGCGGTGCCGTCCCTGATGGCCTCGAGGACAAGTGCGAGCACACGAGTTTCCGGCAGGCCTAGCGCGTACTCAACGTAGGCCGGCGTGCGGGTCACCAGCTCTTGGCCGGACGAGACGGCGACTGTGAAGCCGAGCCGCCGGCGGGTCCGTAGTAGCGCCGAGAAGACCGAGCCGGAGTGGGTCACCAGCGCCACCGGGCCGTCTCGCACCGGGTCGGGCTCGTTGTACCCGATCGCGCGCAGACCGCGGCTTACGTTAATGAAGCCCATGCAGCCCGCTCCGCACAGTTCCATGCGGGCCGCGGTTGCGATGGAGGTGACCCGTTCCCGCAAGAGGGAACCGGAGCCTGCGGCCACGTCGTCATCGTGGGCACTGCCGAATATCACCGCCGAGCGCACGCCGCGCTCGGCAGCCAGCGCGAGCTGGCGCTCCAGGGCCGCATCGGGCACGGCGAGCAGCGCGAGGTCGACGGCCTCGGGCAGGTCCGAGAGCGAGGAGTAGCAGCGGCGGCCGTCGATCTCGGCGTACTTGGGGTTGACCGGGTAGATGCGCGGGCGGCTGGTGCTCTTGGCGATCTCTTCCGACATGCGCCGCCCGAAGCTTCCCGGCCGCGGCGAGGCTCCGACAAGCGCGACGCTGCGGGCTTCTAGCATCGGCACCAGTGCGGACCCGAGCCTGCTGTCAGGCGACGGAGGTGGGCTGGCTGCAGGCGGCGCCTCCAGCCAGCCCAGCTCGGATGTCGTCATGACCGCTTGGGCCGCCTGGCCGTCTTCCGGTCCGCAATCGCGGCCTTGGCTGCCTGCCAGCCAGGTATGCCACAGACGCCACCGCCGGCGTGGGTGGCGGAGCTGCCGTAGTACAGGCCGGGCACCGGGGTGCGGTAGTCGGCGAAGCCCGGCGCTGGCCGCATATGGAACAGCTGCTCGAGCGACAGTTCGCCGTGGAAGATGTTCCCGCCTACGAGGCCGTACTCCTGCTCCATCTGATACGGCCCGACGATGTCACGGTGCAGGATGGACGACTTGAAGTTTGGCGCTAGCTCGTTGTAGCAGTCGATCATCCGGTCGGCGTACGCCTCGAGCTCATCGGTGTGCGGCTCGAGGTTCCAGCCGTGTGGCACCCACTGGGTGAACAAGGACATGATGTGGTAGCCCTCAGGGCAGAGGCTCTTGTCGAAGGCGGTGGGAATAACACCGTCGCTGAACGGGCGGACCGCGGCCTTGCCGTCGCGGGCATCCTGGTAGGCGCGGTCGATGTACTCCATCGTGGGCGCCATCTCGACCGAGCCGGTGTGGTGCTCTTGCAATTCGACGCCTGGGTCGGCGGTGAAGTCTGGCAGCTCCGCCAGCGCCAGATTGATCTTCACCACGCCACTGCGGGTCTTCCACCGCTCGATGTCTGTGGTGAAGTCGGACGGCAGGTGCTCGCGGCCAACCTGCTCGAGGAACGCCGTGCGCGGATGCAGCGTTGACACCACGACCTTGGCCCGCAGTTCCTCGCCATTAACCAGCGCGACCCCGGCCGCCTTGCCGCCTTCGATCAGGATCCGTGCGACCGGGGCGTTCAGCCGGACCTGCGCGCCGTGGCTGCGCGCGGCCAGCTCGATGGCGCCGGACACGGCGCCCATGCCGCCCTCCTGGAATCCCCAGTTGCCGAGGTGGCCGTCGCCGACATCGCCGATCGAGTGGTGCGCCATCACGTAGGCGGTGCCTGGCTCAAACGGGCCCGCCCAGGTGCCGATCACGCCGTTGACTGCCAAGGCGCCCTTGACCTGAGGCGACTCAAACCAGTCGTCAAGCAGGTCGGCGATGCTCATCGTCATCAGCCGGGTGACGTCGGCGATGGTCCTGACATCGAGGCCCCGGTGCCGCCAGGCAAGTCTTAGCGTCGCTGCGAGGTCACGCGGCTTGTGCGATCCGATCGCGGGAGGCACTGTCAGCAGTAGCGGGCCCAGGACGTCGGCCAGGCCAGCCAGCCATGCATCCCACTTCGGCATGGCGTCCGCGTCCTTCTTGGACCAGCGCGACACCGACTCATAGTTGCGCTTGGCGTCGTCCGCGTAGAGCTTGATCGAGCCACCCTCCGGGAACGCCTGGTAATACGGTCCCATCGGGTAGATCTTGTAGCCGTGCCTGTCCAGCTCAAGATCATTTATAATCGTGGGCGGCAGCAGGCTCATTACGTAGGAGAGCCTGGTCACCTTGAACTCCGGCGCGTCCTCCCACGGGGCCTCAGTCGTTGCAGCACCGCCGGTCTTGTGCCTGCCCTCGAGAACAAGGGTCTTCGCCCCTGACCGCGCCAGATAAGCCGCGGCCACCAGTCCGTTATGCCCGCCACCGACAACGATTGCGTCGTATGTCGAAGCCGTCGCGGTCATGTTTCCGCCTTTCGTAGCTTGCGGTTCCATTCCCGCAATGTTTGACTGAATGTTCAGTCTAGGAAGCTGGTAGCGTGTCGGCAAGAGGAACTTGGCAGCAGGGAAACGACCGGAACTCGCACACAGACGGCGGCAGACCAGGAATTATTGCCGCCATGAAAGGAACCGGAAGGATGACCGACCGCGGGCCTGACGGCGCCGAGAGCCCCGGTACCGCCGATCAGCGCCGCGAGCAGATGCTGCACGCAGCGCTTGTGGTCATTTCCGAGCGCGGCTACGCCGATACCAGGATCGCTGACGTTGCCGACCGCGCGGGCGTCAGCCCGGCGCTGGTCATCTACTACTTCAAGACCAAAGACCAGCTCCTCACCGAAGCCATTAGGTACTACGAGGACCACTGGTACTCCGAAGGCCAGCGCCGGATGGCCGAGATGACTTCAGCCGCCGACCGGCTGGAGGAGATCGTCGCGATGAGTAGCCTGAGCGTGGCTGATCCAGAACCCGAGAGCTCGTGGACACTCTGGCTGGACTTCTGGGCCCAAGCAGCGAGGCACGCTGAGGTAGCCAGTGTCCGGCGGAAATCCGATGAGCGCTGGCGCGAGCTGATCGCCGAGTTGGTACGTCAGGGGCAGAACGCCGGCGAATTCCGCGATGTTGACGTCCCAACCTTCGCGATCTGGCTGTCGACCATGCTGGACGGCCTGACGATCCAGAATGCGCTAGGCGACCCGGTTGCTGGTTCAGCGGGGGCCTACGAGGTAAGCATGCAATTCGCCGCTGACCAGCTTGGCTTCCCGTGGACTCCTGGGCGGGGCCGCTACTCGGTGGGGCGGCAGCGCGGTGCAAGCAGAGCGCCAGAGAAGGCAAGGGGCTGAAAGGTAGGCAGCGATGGCCGGTGGCCGAGTAGAACTCGTCTCGCTGACGAAGCGCTTCCACGAGGTTGCGGTCGACAATATCGACCTCCAGATCGCCAGCGGTGAATTCTTCTCGCTACTCGGGCCATCCGGCTGCGGCAAGACGACGACGCTGCGGCTCATTGCCGGGTTCGAGCAGCCAACCGCCGGCCGGATTCTGCTGGACGACATCGATCTGTCGGACGTCCCGCCGCACCGGCGCAACGTCAACACGGTGTTCCAGAGCTACGCCTTGTTCCCGTTCCTGACCGTTTACGACAACGTGGCCTTCGGCCTGCGCAACAAGCACCTGCCCAAGCCCGAGCTCAACGAGCGAGTGTGCTCGGCGCTCGAGCTGGTGAAGCTGACCGACTTCGCCAAGCGCCGTCCTGGCCAGCTGTCCGGCGGCCAGCAGCAGCGCGTGGCCCTAGCCAGGGCGCTTGTACTCCAGCCCTCGGTCTTGCTGCTCGACGAGCCGCTTGGAGCATTGGACGCCAAGCTCCGCCGCTCGCTCAAACTGGAGCTCAAGGCACTGCAGGAGCAGGTCGGCATCACGTTCCTGTATGTGACGCACGACCAGGAGGAGGCACTGACCATGTCGGACCGCCTCGCGGTCATGCGGGACGGCAGGATCGTGCAGATGGGCGTGCCCAGCGAGATCTACGAGGAGCCCGCGGACACATATGTGGCCGACTTCCTCGGTGTGTCGAACCTGATGGAGGTCGACGTCGTGTCCCGCGGGCCTGGCTCCCGCTGCGAGGTCAAACTCGGCGACTCGGTGCTGGTGGCTGAGCATGGTGGCCAGGGCGCACCGGATCATTCGCATGCGGTTATTAGGCCGGAACGGGTCAAGATCGAGGACTACAACTCCGCCGGGCAGAACCGCGTCCCGGCAATGGTCGAGCGCCTGGTCTACCTGGGCTCGACTACGCAGGTGTACCTGCGCCTCGGTGCCGGAACTGACGTGCAGGCGCTCCTGAGCAACGATGCTGGACCGCAGAAGCTGGCCCAGGGCACCGCAGTGCAGGCGTACTTCGCACCAGATGCGCTTCGGGTGCTGCCCGGCGGCTCCCCGGTCGAGGACCCCAGCGCCGCCCGCGCCGAGGTGCCACAGGCCAGCTAAGCCGGGCGCGCACTCGGCCTCGCCGCCGCCTGCGCATTGCACTGCATCGCTCCGGTCCATGCAATGACGGAGGCGTTT
>Ga0126371_10002318_pt1 | contig 16369 bp, 13 predicted proteins | sample PanSoiMetaPlot_4_FD_110145 | JGI IMG/M metagenome (GOLD analysis project Ga0126371, IMG submission 110145) | Tropical forest soil microbial communities from Panama - MetaG Plot_4 | ecosystem: Environmental > Terrestrial > Soil > Tropical forest > Bulk soil | place: Panama | collected 2016-02-17 | reverse complement strand
GTCAGTGGCGAGGAACGGCACGCCGAGAGCTGGGATATTGTAAGCACCCACTTGCAAGTAAAACTGAAACCAGCTCTCCGTCCTCTGAATAAATACCTGGGCGTTACCGAGAGCCGCATGGGTGCTGTCATCACTCGCCACGTAGTTTCCCGTCCAGATACCCAGACCATCGAGAATGCCATTCACGGTAAGCTTGCCGAGAGGTCCGGCATCGAACGTGTTAGGTCGTGCTTGTAAGGGCCCTGTGATGGCTGGAGTAGTAAGAGGCGTCGGGGCGGGCGGATTGGCGTTCTGGCCGGCAGCAGCCGGCTGGCTCGGGGAAGGATTCTGGGCGAAAGCAATCTGCATCATTATCACCAAAAACCGCGTGGTTCTCACTTACGATGCTCCTCATGCTTTCGGGCATTGGCGTTCCATTGCTTTTGAGCACGGAGGGTTTAAACGAACAACAAGGTAGATTTGAGCCATGCAACTGCGAGGCCCGTTCGATCTTGTTCTTTTAATGTCGGAAAAGGAGGTACACGCTGGTTGCGGTCTCTTGCTAGCTTCCTCGGCGAATTCGCGTGCGCTGGCGTAGCGGTTCTTCAGTGCGCCTTCACGCCCGGACCGGACGTCCATTGCGCGCAAGACGGTCGCCATGCCGCCCGTAGTCACCTCCGCCGTAATGCGATAGTGATCGAGACAATCGCCGGGAGTTGGATGGTTCACGCCCTAAGAATAGGGAAAAGGACGTGAAAAAGTAATAGAGAAGGCGTGAAGATTTTATAAACGGGCGGCCGGCGCCTCCCCTCACCCTTCGAAGTTGTAGCCTTCCTCGCCGTGCATGCTCAGATCCAGCCCGTCGACTTCATCTGTGGCGTCCGCTCGCACGCCGGTGACCACGTCGCAGACCTTAAGAATGATCAGCGTCGCCACGATCGCCAGCGCCCACGAAACCGCCACGGCTGTGGCTTGGTTCACGATTTGTCCGGCATTGCCGTCCACCCATCCCATCGCCTTCCCGTTCCACACATCGTTCACTTCTCTCGTGGCGAAGACGCCGGTCAAAATAGCGCCCATGGTTCCACCGATGCCGTGGACGCCGAAGACGTCCAGCGAGTCGTCGTACGCAAACCTGGCCTTCACCACGCTCACCATCAAATAGCAGCCGATGCCCGCGGCCACCCCGATCGCGAGCGCCGGCATCGGCTTCACGAATCCCGACGCCGGAGTGATGGCCACCAGTCCGGCCACGGCTCCGGAAATCGCTCCCAGCACACTGGGCTTGCCGCTTCGGATCCATTCGGCGAACATCCAGGCCAGAGCCGCGGCCGCCGTGGCGAAATGCGTCGCCACGAAAGCGCTCGTAGCAAGCGCCGACGCCGCTACGGCGCTTCCGGCGTTGAACCCGAACCAGCCGACCCAGAGCAGACATGCTCCGATGACGCTCAGCACCAGATTGTGGGGACGCATTTGCTCGCTGGGATAGCCCTTGCGGCGGCCCAAGTACAGCGCGCAGATAAGCGCCGAGACGCCGGAAGTGATGTGCACCACCGTTCCGCCGGCGAAATCGAATGCGGGAATTTTTCCTCCCAGGGTGGCGTTGAACAATCCGCCCTTGCCCCAGACCATGTGCGCCATGGGAAAGTACACGATCAGCGACCAAAGCGTCATGAACAGCAGCATGCCGGAGAACTTGATGCGCTCGGCGAAGGCGCCGGAAATCAACGCCGGCGTAATGATGGCGAACATGAGCTGATACACCATGTAGGTCTGGTGGGGAATGGTGGCTCCGTAATCGGGATTGGGAGCCGCGCCTACGTTGTTGAGGAACAGATACTGCGCGCCGCCGAGGAAGGGCCGCCATTCGCCGAAAGCCATGCTATAGCCGACAATGGCCCACAGGATGGTTACCACGCCCATGAGTACAAAGCTATGCATCATGGTGCCGAGGACGTTCTTCCGCCGCACCAAGCCGCTGTAAAATAGCGCCAGTCCCGGCCCGGTCATCATGAGCACCAGGGCCGCGCTGGTCAGCATCCACGCGTTATCGCCCGCGCTCTGCGCGGATTTGACGGCTTTGTCGAGGTCGGCGAGGCGCTTGTCGAGGTCCGGGGCGGTTTGCGCGTTGAGGGAAGAGAGTAGAAATACGAAGAGCGGGAATAGTCTAGTCATATCGCTACGGAGCGGGCCAGAGTCCGGAGCAGCATGGATCCGAAGCTGGGGAAGGTCCCTATGATACTACAGGGAGCCGGGCGGAGCTGCCCCACTTGGGGTCTATGTAACACTGGAGGCTTGTGCGGAGACATATTCAAATCCACGCGACCACGGTTTTGTGCGTCCGGCGCGACAGCAACGTGGTGATGGCGGGCGATGGGCAAGTGACGCTGGGATCGGAAGTGATTAAGGCTTCGGCGAAGAAGCTGCGGCGGCTGTACAACGGAAAGATCATCGCCGGTTTCGCCGGCGCCACCGCCGACGCCTTTGCGCTATTCGCTCGCTTTGAGGCCAAGCTGGAGCAATACAACGGCAATCTCGCGCGCGCCGTCGTCGAGTTAGCCAAGGAATGGCGCACCGATCGCATGCTGCGCCATCTGGAGGCTTTGCTCCTGGTCGCCGACTCGGGCAGCACGTACCTGGTGAGCGGCAACGGCGACGTCATCGAACCCGACGATCAGATCGCGGCGATCGGCTCGGGAGGGGCTTATGCCAAGGCGGCCGCCACGGCCTTGTATCAAAACACGAAACTATCCGCGCGCGAAATCGTCGAAAAAGCGATGGAGATCGCGGGCAAAATCTGTATTTACACGAATGAGAGCGTAGTATACGAGGAGCTCGGCTGATGGTCATCTATCTCCCCGCGCAAGCCGCCGAAGACGTTCCCGTGTTGGACGAACTGACGCCGCGAGAAATCGTGCGCGAGCTGGATAAATACGTGATCGGACAGGGCGACGCCAAGCGCGCCGTCGCCATCGCCCTGCGCAACCGCATCCGCCGCCAAAAACTCGAGCCGGAAATGGCCGACGAAGTCATGCCGAAAAACATCATGATGATCGGCCCGACCGGCGTGGGCAAAACCGAGCTTGCCCGAAGGCTCGCCAAGCTCGCCAATTCGCCGTTCCTCAAGGTGGAAGCCAGCAAGTTCACAGAAGTCGGCTATGTGGGCCGCGACGTCGAATCGATGATCCGCGATCTGGTGGAAATCTCCATCGACATGGTGCGGGAGGAGCGGTTGAACGAAGTGGGCGAGCGCGCCGAGCGTAACGCCGAAGAGCGGCTGCTCGAGCTGCTGATGCCGAACCAGCCCGAACCGACCGAAAGCGCCGACCGCACCCGCGAAAAGCTCCGCGAACGCCTGCGCGCAGGGAAGCTCGACGATCGCATGGTGGAAGTGGACGTGAAGGAGCGCGGCCCCACTTTTGAGGTCACCACCGCCGCCGGCATGGAGGAAATGGACATCAACCTCAAGGACCTGATGCCCGGCTTGTTCGGCGGCCGCACCAAGAAGCGCAAGATGCGGGTGAGCGAGGCCATCGAATACCTGGTCCAAGAGGAAGAACAGAAGCTGGTCGACATGGACCAGGTAACGCGGGTGGCCATCGAGCGTGTGGAGCGCAGCGGCATCATCTTCCTCGACGAAGTGGATAAGATCGCGGGACGCGAAGCCGGCCACGGGCCCGACGTCAGCCGCGAAGGTGTGCAGCGCGACATCCTTCCTATCGTCGAAGGCACTACGGTGAATACGCGTTATGGCTTCGTCCGCACCGACCATATCCTGTTCGTGGCCGCCGGGGCCTTCCACGTTTCCAAGCCCAGCGATCTCATCCCGGAGCTGCAAGGCAGGTTTCCCATCCGCGTGGAGCTCAAATCCCTCTCCGAAGCCGACTTCATCCGCATCCTGAGGGAGCCGAAGAATGCGCTCATTAAGCAGTACCAGGCGTTGCTCGACACCGAAGGCATCAAGCTGACCTTCACCGAAGACGCGCTGGAAGAGATCGCGCGGTACGCCGCCCGCGTGAACGAATCAGCGGAGAATATCGGAGCGCGGCGCTTGCACACGATCCTGGAAAAGCTGCTGGAAGACGTATCGTTCGATGGCCCGGATTTGAAGCGGAAGAGCGTGAGGGTGGATGCGGCGTATGTGCGCAAGCAGCTCGCCGACATCGTCAAGGACCAGGATCTGAGCCGGTATATCTTGTGAGTGGTGGAAGGAGGGCGGACTTGAGTCCGCGCGGGCTTTTAAGCCCGCTGTTGAGATGCGGAGCTAAAGCCCCGCGCGGACTCAAGTCCGCCCTCTTCCTGGCGCTTCTTTCCGGGTGCGGATACATCGGCGCGCCACAGCCGCCGGCGCTCGATATTCCCTCCGCAGTGACGGATCTTCGCGCCGCCGAATACGGCGATAGCATCCAGGTGGAATTCACCATCCCCATGCTCACCACGGAAGGCTTGCCTTTGAAGAGCGTTCGCTCCATCGATCTCTATGCCGGACCGGTCAATAATCCATTCAATGCCGCCGCTTGGGCCGAAACCGCGAAAAAGTATTCCGTCCCGGCCGACGGGGCCGGAGCCTACGCCTTCGATCAAATACCCGTTAGCGATTGGGTGGGCAAGAGCATCGCTCTCGGAGTCCGCGCTACCGGCCCGAAAGGTAAGGTCTCAAGCTGGTCGAATTTCGTTTCGTTGAATATCGGGCCGCCGCTGGCCACCCCCGCAAAGCCCGTCCCGGAGAACACCAAGGACGGCGTCAAACTCAGTTGGACGGGTTCCGGACCTCGCTACCGCGTCTTTCGCTGGACCGGCGACGCTCAGCCTGCACCTATCAGCGAAACGGATCAGCCCGATTACTTGGACGCCTCCGCCCAGTTCGGCACGCAATATAGCTACATGGTCATGGCGATCGACGGCGAAACGCGCAGAAGTGTGGTATCGGAGACGGCTTCGATCACGCCGAAGGACATCTTTCCGCCAGCCGTCCCCGCAGGCGTGACGGCCGCCGCGGGCAGCAACGCAATCGAGCTGGCCTGGGTGCGCAACACCGAAGCGGACTTCCGCGGCTACAACGTCTATCGCGCGGAGGGCATGGGGGCGTTTGAGATAATCGCTGCTCTCATCGAAGCTCCTGTGTTCAGCGACGCGAAAGTCGAGCCGGGAAAGATGTACCGCTACGAAATCTCAGCCGTCGATTTGCTGGAGAATGAAAGCGGGCGCTCGGAGCCCGTGACGGCTTCCCTCCCCTGACACCGTGGGCGGGAATCTTGCCAAATGTCGCCTGGTTTTCCGCGCTACAAATCAACCCGTTGGCTCCACAGGTCTCGACACAAGTGTCGAGACAGCAGGCAAGAGTGCCTGCGCCACGGCGAAGGCTAAATGTCAGGCGGCTATTTCCCCACGGCCAGAATCGAGAACGAATCCGGAACCATCTGTCCTCGTCCGCGGCCCTTCGGAGCATCCGCCGGCGGTGGCGTGTATTCGGCGGCGATAATCAGGATCCGGTCGGTGTTCGAGTCCAGCGTCAGCGTCTTGCCTCCTGTCATCGTTTTAAGGGTTTGCTCGACGACGAAATCGCTGGGGCTATTCTCCTTGACGATCGTCAGCGTTCCATCGCCCTGAGAGCTGAACGCCTCCATCGTCTTGGGACTGAACACCGCGCCATCGGTGCCCTGGCCGATGGGAAGGGTGGTAATGATGCTTCCTCCATCTGCTTTCAGAATCACCATATTCTGCGGATTGCGGCAAGTCGCGAACAGGATACGATTCTTCAGGTCCATGGCCAGCCCGGCGCATTGGCCGCCTTTGCCAGCTAGATCGTAATGCGCGGTGACAGCCAGCGTCTTAGCATCCACCGCGGCGATCTGGTTCTTATCTTCCAAATCCACCCACAGATGGCCGGCGCCGTCCGAGACCGCCTGCTCGGGCGCGCCGCCCAGTTCCACCGTACCCACAACGGAGCCGTCCGCTGCGTTGATCACCGTCGCGTTCGGCGCAATATGGCTGAACACCCACACCCGGTCGTTGAAGGCGTCGTACATGATGCCGTCGGGTCCGCCCTGCACGTCGATCGTCTTGATAGGCATCAACGTTTTGGAATCCCACATGGCGACGGGTTTGCTGCTCCCAAATCCGTGGCCGGACTTGGCGGAGACCGCCGCTCCACGGGCGTTCGTATTGGAAATCTCGCCCACCGGCATGAGGCTATCCAGATCGAACACGGTGATCCGGGCGCCCTGGCCTGTGCGCGGAATATAGAGGCGGCGTCCATCGGAATCCGCGTAGACGTAGTCGAAGTTGCCGGCACCCCCTACTTTGGCGACGTTTTGGACCTTATAAGGACCCGCTGCTGGCGTTTGTTGAGCCATGACCGCGAGCGCCAAGGCCGCGGCCGCGATTACGAAGGTGAGCAAAAAGCGCTTCATGTTCATACTCCTTGGCGGAAGGGACGCCTGCTTGAGCAGTATACACGGTCATTGTGGCAAGAATGTAAATGTCGAGCGGCCGCATAAGTACGCCAGGATGGAGCGGGAGCGCCGGTTCCTGGTCGATCAATTTCGGCGCGACGCCGGCATCGTGCGAATCCGTCATATCAACGACCTCACATCGACGGCGCCGCTCTGCGCCTGCGCGAACAGACCGAATCCGGTCTCCCGGCCGTGTTCAAGCTCACCCAGAAAGTTCCGGAACGCGCGAACGGAGCGCAGCAGGGATGGATCACGAACATGTACCTCACCGCGCAGGAGTTTTGCGTGCTGGCGAAGCTTCCCGCGAAAAAGATCAGTAAGACACGCTATAGCGTGCCGCCTTTCGGCATCGACGTTTTCGAAGGCGCGCTGGAGGGCCTCTGCCTGGCTGAAGCAGAGTTCGATTCTGCCGCTGCCGCTGACGCGTTGACGATTCCTTCTTTCATTCACGCGGAAGTGACCACCAACGATCGATTCACCGGAGGGCGGCTTGTCCGCGCATCCCGGCGAGAGGTTCAGACTTGGCTCTGGGAATTTGGAGTAAGGCTCGATGTTACCGGCAGCGCCCATGCGGTCTATGATGAGTGAGATGAGAATCTACACAGCTGCATTCGCCATATCCGCCACGCTGCTGCTCGCCAGCGCTGCGCGCGCCCAAGTGACCCTGAACTCGGTGCGAGTCGGCGCGAAAGATACTGTTGCGCTGGCGAAGTTCTATCAATCCGCGTTCGGCATGCAAGAGGTCAATCGGATCGATTCGCCCACAGGACCGGAGATCTTCGTGAACTTCGGCGCCACGGCCGACGCCGCGAAGGCCAACAAGAGCGAGCCGATTGTGCTCATGCATCGCGACTCCGACGACTTAAAGGACCCGATCCCGCACGTCATCCTCAACGTGAAGGACATGGCGGCGACCGTCGCCTCGATCAAGGCCGCCGGAGGCTCGATGGCCGGCGATCCGCGTCCGTTCAGAAACACCGGCGTTGTCATCGGCATCGCGATTGATCCGGCGGGCAACCGCATTGAGCTGATTCAACGGCCGTGAGCATTTAGGGCGTTTTAGATTTCCACCCCCCGATTGACCGCCCCGCGATAAACGTTATATACTGCGCCCCAGGGTTTCGACTTCTTCTCGAACTGGGGGCATATATGAGGTGGTTCGTTCTCTTCTTGATTTCGTCGTTTGGCGCGGCCTTCGCTCAGAGCGATCGCGGCGCGATCACGGGAACCGTTTCCGATCCGGCCGGCGCGGTGGTAGCCGGAGCGGCAATCCAGGCCCGCAATGTGGAAACCGGCGTCGTCTATCCGACGCAGACGTCCAATACCGGCAACTACACGATCGCGCAATTGCCCGCCGGAACTTACGAAGTAACGATGGCGGTGTCGGGGTTCAAGAGATACGTTCGCGCCGCGCTTCCGGTTCAGGTCGCTGAAACTCTGCGCGTTGACATTGCGCTGGAAGTGGGCGCGGCCAGCGAATCCGTCACCGTGACTGAAGCCGCTCCCCTGTTGAACACCGAAGGCGGCGGGCTGAGCCACAACATCGACGTCAATAAAATGGACGACCTCCCCCTCTTGGGCATCGGCGGCACACTCTCGGGCAGCGCGGGAATCCGCAATCCGTACAACATGGTGCTGATGATTCCGGGCGTGAACTACGTTCCCAACGCGCTGATGCGCATCAACGGCACGCCGGCGAATTCGCAGTCTTTTCGTATCGAGGGCCAGGACGCCTCCAACACAGGAACGCCCGGGGTTCCGCAGCAGACTCAGCCTAGCGTAGACGCCATCCAAGAGACCGCGATTCAGACCAGCAACTTCGCGGCGGAATTCGGCCAAGTGGGCGGCGGCATGTTCAATGTCACCATGCGCTCGGGGACGAACCAGTTTCACGGCAGCGTCTACGACTATTTCGTCAACGAAATTTTCAATGCCGGCAATCCTTTCGTCACCGGCAGCCCACAAGGCAATCCGCGGCCCCGCGCGCGCAGAAACGACTACGGCTTCACCGTGGGAGGGCCGGTGTGGATTCCGAAAGTCTACGACGGCCGTAATAAGACCTTCTTCTTCTTCAACTGGGAGCAGTTCCGCTAGCAGACCAAGATCAACAATCAATTTCAGACCGTGCCGCTTGCGGCCTACCGCCAGGGCGATTTCAGCCAGGCAATTCTCCCCAACGCGCGAGTGATCGGCACAGATCCCACCGGCGCCACCATGCTCGAAGGCATGATCTACGATCCCGCGACGACCGCGACCGCCGCCGATGGCCGGGTATATCGGACTCAGTTCCCGGGGAATAAAATCCCCGTGGGGCGTTTCGATCCCGTGGCGGTGAAAATTCAGAACCTGTTCCCGGGCACGAGCGGACCCACACCCAACGCCCTCACCAACAACTACTTGAACGTCTACAATACGTCGAGAGTCACCGAGATTCCATCCGTGAAAGCCGACCAGGTCATCGGCGCGAAGGGCCATCTTTCGTTTTTCTGGCAGCGCACCAAGACGGCGAATCCCAACGGCAACACGATTTTTGGCCGCTCCGACGGCCTCCCCGACCCGCTCACGGGCGCGCTCGGCACGTTTCAAACCGCACCGCTGTATCGCCTGAATTTCGATTACACGCTGACGCCGACTATTCTGCTGCACTTCGGCGCGGGTTACCGCAGCAATTATTTCTTGGTGCCCTCGGTCACCACCACCGGCCAAATCACGAATTACAACGCGCAGCAGCAGCTTGGTCTAAATGGCGGTCTTGAATACAAATGGTTCCCCACCATCACGGGATTGCTCGCTTCGAGCGGCGCCGGCGGGATGGTCGGCATCGGCTCAGAAGCCGGGACCAACTCCATCACCCAAAGCCCCTCCTTCAATACGAGCGCCACATGGGTCAAGGGGAACCATACTTACAAATTCGGCGGCGAGTTCCGCGCCGAAGGCTATCCTCCCATCCAGGACGGCAACACGCTCGGCGTCTATAACTTCGCCGCATCCGAAACCGGCCAGCCCTTCCAAACCACCGCCGTCGGAGGCTCCAATGTCGGGTTGGGCTACGCCAGCTTCCTTCTGGGCCTGGTCGACAACATCAGCATCAGCCGTCCCACTCACCCGCGCATGGGCAAAACGCAACTGGGACTTTTCGCCCAGGACTCGTGGAAGGTGACGCGCAAGCTTACCGTGGACTATGGGCTGCGCTACGATTACTCGACGTTTCTGCAAGAGGAACACGGGCGCGCCCCGGATTTTTCACCCACCACGCCGAATCCATCCGCGGGAGGCATGCTCGGCGCAGCCATTTTCGACGGTCACGGACCAGGGCGCTGCAACTGCTACATCGCTCACAATTACCCGTGGGCCTTCGCTCCCCGCCTCGCGCTCGCCTATCAAATAACCTCCAAGACGGTCTTCCGCGCCGGTTTCGCCATCGTTTACGACAGTACGGAATCCAATAACAACGCCACGGGCGGCCTCGCCGGTTCCAGTGCCGGCGCGAACGCCGGATTCGCAAACCCGGTCACAACGTTGGCCGCCGGTTACCCGGCTGCTTATTACCCGCCCGCTTGGCCGAACTTCAACCCCGGTTTGTATCCGACAACGGGGCCCGTGCCAGGCACATTTGGCGGAGCCTTCATGGACCAGAACGCCGGCCGGCCACCCAGGCAGTATCAGTGGAGCATAGGCTTCCAGCGCGAGATCATGCGGGATTTTGTTGTTGAAGCCGCCTATGTGGCCAATCGCGGCGTCTGGTGGCAGGCGCCTGGGCTGCTCAATCTCGATGCCAATACCCCGCAACGCTTGGCCGCCTATGGGCTGAGTTTGAACAACTCCGCCGATTTGTCCCTGTTGAGCGGCTTTACGGACTCCGCCGCGGCCGTGCAGAGAGGATTCAATAAGCCGCCTTATGCGGGCTTCCCAGTGAGCGGTTCCAACCACCAGACGGTAGCACAATCCCTGCGGCCGTTCCCGCAATTTAGCGCGACGCCCAGCGCCCTGAATCCATACCCGCAGCCGATTCCGGTTTATTGGGATCCGCTCGGCAAGAGCTGGTACGATTCGCTCCAGGCGAAGGCCACCAAGCGTTTCTCGCACGGCCTCTTTTTCCTAGCCACGTTCGCCTGGTCCAAGTCTCTTTCCCAGGGCACCGAGATCGGCGAGCCGAATCCCGGAACTACCGGCGGCGCGCTGGTGAACGATGTTTTCAATCGCAACCAGAACAAGTATCTTTCGATCTACGACCGGCCGCTCGACTTCGTGCTCTCGCTGAACTACACCACGCCCCGGATCGGCGGCAACAAGGCGCTCTCGTGGATCGTGCGCGACTGGACCTATGGCGCCGCTCTGGAATATGCGAGCGGCACCCCGGCGCAAGTGCCGTATGCGCAGAGCAACCTGTATAACTATTTGTTCCAGGGTCCGAGCTTCGCCAACCGCGTGCCGGGCGTGCCACTGTACACCGTAGACTTGAACTGCCACTGCTACGACCCCAACAAGACCTTCGTGCTGAATCCGGCTGCCTGGCAGGATCCTGCGCCCGGCCAGTGGGGAGCTTCACCCGCGTACTACAACGACTACCGCTTTCAGCGCCGTCCTCGCGAGAACATGAATATCGGCCGTACCTGGCGCATCAAAGAGCGCTACAGCTTCAATCTGCGGATGGAGTTCACCAACATTTTCAATCATGCGTTTTGGGGCGACCCCGCGAGCACTGCGCTCACCAACGCCAAGCTCCAGCAGGTTTATTTGACCAACGGCAATACATCCACGGGCTTCGGCCAAGTCAAAACCACGGCTCCGTCGGCCTTTGGCAGCGTTTTCAACCTTCAGCCCCGGCAAGGGGTACTGGTGGGACGATTCACCTTCTGATAGGGTTGAAAAAAGCTAAGCCTGATAAGGTTGAAAAAAGCTAAGCGAGGGCGACATGATCGCCCTCGCCGCTTAACGCCTCTTCCTTGAACCCGTACAAACCCAGACTCACGCGTCACGATGACTGGTTAGTAATGATGGTGATGGTGGTGCGTAGGCCATAGCGCGCCGGTCGCGCCTCCCGCTGCCGCGCCAACCGCGGCGCCTGCTCCACCGCCGATCAAAGCTCCGGCCCCTGCGCCGATGGCTCCGCCAATCACGCCGCGCTTAATCCGTTTGTTTCTGCTGCTGTGATCTGAAGTCTTGTAGTATTGCTGTTGCGCATACTGTTGCTGCTGCGCAGGATACGCATTCTGCGCCGCAACGATGGGCGCTGCCGCCTCGGTCATAAGTCCTGCGGCCAAAATCGATGCCAATAAGGAGCGTTTCATACATGCCTCCTCACTTCATTTGATTCCGCAGCTCAGGCTCGGGTTTTTCAAGGCCGTACCTCTCTAAGCCTCTGAATCTTCGATGGAATCATCAGTTGACCGGGTCCCTGACGGTCGCGGCTCTGTAGCTGGCTGTTAAACGCAAGCGTCCATTCCGAGCCGTGACCGTCAGGGAGCGGTTTTCGGCGGGGCTACTCTATGCCCATCTGCGCCAATCGGTAGCGCAGCGCGTTCCGCGTCAACCCCAGCAGCCGGGCGGCCTGGCTCTTGTTGCCATTGGCGCGCTTCAAAGCCTCTCGGATCAGCGACTGCTCATATTGATCGAGCGTCATTCCTTCGGGCAAGAAATGATCCGCGCCGGAGTTGGCCGGCGCGCCCGCGCGAGCCCGTTGCGCCACGTCGATCTTGACGTCCTCCGCTTCTACGCACGAGCCGGGAGCCAGCAGAATGCTTCGCTCCACGACGTTTTCGAGCTCCCTCACGTTGCCGGGCCAATGGTAAGCCACCAGGCGCTGCATGGCTCCCTCGCTGATTCGACCGTTAAATTTTTGAGCGAAATGCTCCACCAGATAAGGAATGTCGTCCTTGCGCTCGCGCAGCGGCGGAACGTTGATGGGCACGACGTTCAGGCGGTAGTACAGATCCTCGCGGAAGGCGCCCTGCTCCAGGGCCTCGCGCAGATCCACGTTCGTGGCAGCAATGACGCGGACGTCGGTGTGCTGAGTCCGGTTGGAGCCCAGCCGTTCAAATTCCCGCTCCTGCAAAACGCGCAGCAGCTTGACTTGAATCGACCCTGGAACGTCGCCGATCTCATCCAAAAACACCGTGCCGGCGTTGGCAGCTTCGAATTTCCCGGGCTTCGAAGCATTCGCGCCCGTGAACGCGCCTTTTTCGTACCCGAACAGTTCACTCTCCATCAGATTTTCGGGAATGGCGGTGCAATTGATTTTGACGAACGGCCGGTCTTTGCGGGGCGAGTGATGATGAATGGCGCGGGCGATCATGTCCTTTCCCACGCCGCTTTCGCCGCACAAAAGCACGGTGGCGCGCGTCGGCGCGACTCGCGCCACCGTGCCAAAAATCTCTTGCATCGGCGCACTGCGCCCCACGATGTTTTCGAATTGATAGCGCTGGTTCAGCGCCTCGCGCAGCTCGCGGTTTTCATCGCGGAGCTTGCGCACCTCCAGCGCCTTTTCCACCACCACGGTCAAGTGATCCAGCGAAAAGGGCTTGGGAAGAAAATCCACGGCGCCCTTCTTCATCGCCTCAACCGCGTTCTCAACGGTCCCGAACGCGCTCATCACGATCACGGGGGTGTTCATGTTCTGCGCGCGCAGCCGGTCCAGGAACGCCAGGCCGTCCATGCCGGGCAGTTTCAGATCTGTGAGGACCAGGTCCACGTCGCCCGCGTGTTTCAAACCTTCTTCCGCGGCGCCGACCGCCTTCACTTCGTAACTGCAGGAAGAAAGGTGCAGGCCGATGACCCGGCGGTATTTTTCCTCGTCTTCGATTACTAGCACGGCGGACATTGGCTAAAACTCCATGATAAACGCGCCGTCGAATCGCGAAAAATGATCTGCTGGTACTAGGAAGATTGATGCCAACGGTTCAACGCGCTATCTCCGAAATCGTCCATACTGGCGCTGACGATGAGGGCGATCGGACTATTGCCGTTATTTCTCGCGCCATTATTTCTCGCAGCGGGCGCGCGGGCCGCGCCGCTGTACAATATCGCCGACCTCGGAACTCTGGGCGGCTTCACCGCAGAGGCTTTGGGCTTGAGCGCCAACGGCAGTGGGCGTGGCCACAACATTATTCGGCAACATGCACGCCATTGATTTCAGCGTCTCTGGAAACGTCGATCTCACCTCGGGTTCCAGCGCTTGACAGGGCATAGCGACCGGCGTCAACGACTCGGGGCAAATCTCCGGAACTCAATATATCGGCGGCCAAGCCTTCGCGACAATCTGGCAAAACGGCGCGGCTGGGCTGATCGCGGGCGCAGGATCCTACGCGCAGGCCATCAACTCACACGGCGATGTAGCGGGCTTGCTCACCGCCTCCAACGGACAAGGCCATGCCTTCGTCACCCAAAACGGACACGCCGTCGATCTTGGAACGCTGCCAGGGGAGTCATGGGCGTCGGCCTATGCGGTCAACGACGGAGGCGCCGTGGCAGGTTATGGAGACTCCGGCTCGACAATGACCGCCTTTCCTTGGTCGCCCTCCACGGGATACATTCTGCTAGGAACGCTCGGCGGCGCCAACAGCTACGCCATGACGATCAACGATTCCGGGGCGGCGGGCGGCGCCGCGCAAACCGCTTCTGGCGCGCTTCACGCGGTGATCTGGAGCGGCGGATCGATTCGCGATCTGGGAACTCTGGGCGGGGCCAACAGCTTTGCTTACGGCCTCAACAATTCGGGTGGAGCGGTGGGATACTCGTTCCTCGCCGGAGGTGGACGGACGCACGGGTTCTTTTATGACGCCCGCGTCATGCTGGATCTTAACAACCTGATTCCCGCCGGCTCAGGCTGGATCCCGACGCAAGCCTACGCCATCAACTCGAGCGGGCAAATCGTGGGCGCGGGACTCTTCCATGGCGTCGAGCACGCCTTTCTGCTCACTGATCCTCCGGCAGCCGTACCCGAGCCATCAACAGCATTGCCGGCTGGGGCAGCCGTCATCGCGCTCTTCGCGCTGGCGATCAGCCGTTCCGCGAGGATTCTCCGGCTCGCTCGGCCTCTTCGGCGCTGACCGGACCGGCCGCCAGAGCCTCCTCGATCAACTGCTTGGCTCTAGCCGTGTGCTCCTTCGCGACTCGCACCCGGTGGCCGAAGTTGGGATAGCGCGAATCGCCGATCAACACCGACGAAATGCCACCGGCGTCCAGGATGGACTGAACCTGAAGCGCCTCCATCTCCCTAGCCGAGCCTTCCTGTCCAAAAACCGTCACCAGGTCGAGGGCAGTGGAAGCGTCCACCTGTTCTAATTCGGCTTCGGGGGGATATCTGGCGATGAGCCACTCGGCTCGCTCTCGATCCGCCGGGCCGACGCGAATTTCATAGGCTCCCGCGGGAACTCCTGGAGCACTGTCGTCCAGCAGCGCCGCTTCAATGCCAGACTCCGCCAACATGTCCCGCACCTTTGCGGCGTCCTCGCCCGCGGATTCGTCCGCGGAACGAAACACCGTGATTCCGGAATCCATATCGCCAGCATAGCGCCCAAATGTGGCTAGGCCCGGATGCCTTCCCTCGCGGTAACATCGAAGTATGGATAGAACCGGCAAATTTGTTTGGTTTTTAGCGGGAGCCGCCGTCGGGGCGGGCATCGCGCTCCTGTATGCGCCAAAATCCGGCCGCGACACGCGCCGCCTGATCGGCAGAAAAGCGCGGCATGGCGGGGAAGCCGTAGCGGAAATAAGCCGCGACTTGTGGGACAAGGGCCGGGACTTGTATGAAAAAGGCCGCCAAGTGGCCGATGATGCCGCCGAACTGTTCGAGCGCGGGCGACGGCTCGTAGAGAGCTGAGCACCGGTCTCGAAAGATTTTCACCAAGCTGTAACCTGGCTCGATTCTGCCGTTCGGCGCATCATTTTCCTCTTGCTCTCCGCGGCAAATCGCAGGACACTGAAATCTAGACCGTGCGCAAGCGGCCGGATGCGTGATCGCGCTCGTAGGGCGCGTGGATGGAAATAAATACACAACTAAAGAAACATGGCGCTACCCAAATTCTTAGAAGGCGCTCCCGTGCGGGAGCCCGCGGACCGCTGGACCACCGCCGACGCAGCCGAGCTTTACGACGTCGCAAGCTGGGGTAAAGGCTATTTTTCGGTCGGCAAGAACGGCCATCTGTGGGTGCATCCGGACAAGGATCCCAACCGGGGCCTCGATCTGAAGGAGCTTGTCGACAACCTTCAGCTTCGCGGCATCGCCCTGCCTCTACTGATCCGCTTCGGTGAGATTCTGAAGCACCGCCTCGGTGAGCTAAACCAGGCTTTCCAAACCTCCATCGCCGAGCACGGCTACCGCGGGAGCTATTGCTGCGTTTATCCGATCAAAGTGAATCAGCAGCGGCAGGTAGTGGAAGAGGTCTTGGAATACGGCCGCCCTTACAAATTCGGCCTCGAAGCCGGCTCTAAGCCGGAGCTGCTGGCCGTGCTGGCCATCGCCGATAATCAGACTCCGATTATCTGCAACGGCTTCAAGGACGACGAATACATCGAAATGGTCATGCTCGCCAAGAAAATCGGCCGGCAGATCATCCCCGTGGTCGAAAAATACACGGAACTGGATCTGATCTTGAAGCACTCCGAGCGGGTGGGCGTGCGGCCGGTCATCGGCATGCGCATCAAGCTGGCGAGCCGCGGCTCGGGGCGTTGGAAGTCCTCCGGCGGCTATCGCTCTAAATTCGGTTTGACGGTCACCGAGGCGCTGCGCGCGCTGGATCAACTGAAGAGCTGCCAGATGGAGGATTGCCTCCAGCTTCTGCATTTCCATCTCGGCAGCCAAATCACCAACATCCGGCAGATCAAGGGTGCGGTGATGGAGGCAGCGCGCGTGTTCGTAGAGCTGCGCCGCGCCGGAGCGGGGCTCACCTATATGGACGTCGGCGGCGGCCTGGGCATCGACTACGACGGATCGC
>Ga0126371_10002317_pt1 | contig 16370 bp, 12 predicted proteins | sample PanSoiMetaPlot_4_FD_110145 | JGI IMG/M metagenome (GOLD analysis project Ga0126371, IMG submission 110145) | Tropical forest soil microbial communities from Panama - MetaG Plot_4 | ecosystem: Environmental > Terrestrial > Soil > Tropical forest > Bulk soil | place: Panama | collected 2016-02-17 | reverse complement strand
GGGTATTCGGCGCCGGTGGTGGCCGACACCCTGGTCAGGGCGCGAGCACTCGCTGAGCGGTTCAATCGACCGGATCGACTCGCTCCGCTGCTCTATTCCCAATGGGGTTTTCATTTGGTTCGTTCCGAGCACGAACTGGCGGTGTCGCTCGCCGAGCAGATGGAAGAATTTGGCGAGACAAGAAAGGATCAAGCCGCACTGCTGCTGGGTCACTATATTCACGGCGCCAGTTGCTACTTTCGCGGAGAGTTTGTGGAAGCGCACGCTCTTCTCGAGCTGTGTGACGGCTTGAGAGATCCGGCCGCTCGCGCGATTTATGCCGCGATCACGGTGGCCGATCCGCATGCGGCGAGCCTGGGTCACCTGGCGTCGACATTGGCGCTTCTGGGCCACATCGACCAGGGGCGCGCGCGCGTGAACGAAGCACTGTCGGAAGCCCACCGGCTCAACCATCCGTTTACGGTGGCCTTTGTGTTGAGCAAGGTGTGTGCGGTAGAGGCGGCCGCCGGTTTATCGCATGAGGCGCAGCGGCACGCGGAGGAACTCGTGGCTCTCTCGAACGAGCACGGTTTTCCACTCTGGTTGGGCTTTGGACTTCTCCAGCAAGGTCGCTCATTGACGGCATTCGGACAGGCGCAGGAAGGCCTTGCGGTGCTCGCGAGGGGGCTCTCGGTGCTTCGTGCTGCCGGGGCCGTCGTGCACACGCCGTGCGCGCTCCGCTTTCTCGCCGAGGCTCATGCCAAGATGGGGGATCTGCAGGAGGGACAGAATTGCCTCGCCGAGGCTGCGCAGCTCATCGAGACGACCCACGAGCGGTCCAGTGAAGTCGAGCTGCATCGATTGCGAGGCGATATGATGAATGCGCGAGGCGACCACGCCGCCGCGGAGCAGAATTATCATCGAGCGCTCGCCTTGGCGGAGCGCCAGAACGCGAGGACGTTTGGGCTGCGCGCCGCGGCCAGCCTCGCCCGCCTGTGGCGCGACCAAGGCAAGTGCAGGGAAGCCCGCGACCTCCTCGCGCTGGGGTATGGCTGGTTCACCGAAGGCTTCGACATGCCGGTCCTTCGGGACGCCAAGGCGCTGCTCGAAGAGCTGGCCTGATGCAGTTCTCCTCCAAGCCGCGCCATGCCGGACCGTGAATCACGCATGCGTTCCCGACGGAACCGGCAATCCGATTGACAAGGCTAATCCCTTTGGCACTATCCCCAATCTGGGGAAGAAGCGATCTCCCCACGAGGCGACATGCCGAAGAATCGCGTCCGGTTTCCATCAAGGGCGCAGCGTGTCTGTCATCTTTCCGCATTCACACCCTGAGTCCGTTTGGCTGATCGGCACGTCCGAGTGCCGGATGTCGTTCCACACAGAGCGCGACGCCATGACAGGGTTCGGTCCAATCAAGATTTCACCGCTTACGTGAACGTCGGATGACGATGACCATTCAGGCGAACGGACAAAGCAAGACCAATTGTTGGACGATGGGACGGTCATCGAACGTCGCCCTGCTGTATGTCGCGCGCGCCGCGCGTGGACTTGGCGACGGTTTCGCCGTCATCATTTTGCCGGCCTATCTCGCCGCGCTCGGCTTCACCCCTTTTGAGATCGGCATCGTCGCGACTTCGGCGCTGCTCGGCACGGCCGTCTTGACGCTTGCAGTCGGCTATCTGGCGTCGCGATTTGACCTGCGCAAGCTGCTGCTGATCAGTGCGGTCACGATGATCGCGACGGGCGTAGCGTTTTCGAGCGTCGAATACTTTCCGCTCGTCGTCATCGTTGCGTTCCTCGGGACCACCAATCCTTCCGCGGGCGACATCGGCGTCTTCGTGCCACTTGAGCACGCCATGTTGGCGAGGGACGCAGCCGATCAGAGCCGCACCCAGGTATTTGCGCGTTACAGCCTGATCGGCGGATTGTCGTCCGCGACAGGCGCCCTACTCGCCACGGCACCTGATCAGCTCGTTGCGCTCGGCGTCGATAAGGTTGGCGCACTGCAGCTGTTGTTCTATGTCTACGCTGTGCTTGGCCTTCTCGCGACGGCTTTGTACCGGCTGCTGCCTCATGTTCGGAGCCGAGATGCAAAAGAGCGTGAGACTCCGGCGCTCGGCCCATCCCGCAGCATCGTCTATCGGCTCGCCGCGTTGTTCAGCCTGGATGCCTTTGCCGGAGGCTTTGCTGTTCAGTCACTCGTCGCCCTATGGCTGTTCGAACGTTTTAATCTCTCCCTGACTGCGGCGAGCGTGTTCTTCTTCTGGTCGAACACGCTTGCCGCTTTCTCTTATCCGGTCGCCGCGCGCCTCTCGAAAAAGTTCGGCCTGGTGAACACAATGGTCTTCACCCACATTCCGTCGAGCATCTGCCTGATCCTGGCAGCGTTTCTGCCGGATTTGACCGCGGTTCTGGTGCTGCTGTTGATCCGCGCGGCGCTGTCTCAGATGGATGTGCCGACCAGAACCTCCTATGTGATGGCTGTCGTGACGCCTGCCGAACGGCCGGCCGCGGCCAGCGTGACCGCGGTGCCGCGCAGTCTTGCATCGTCCATCAGCCCGACGCTTGCCGGTGCGCTGTTTTCGACGGCGTTCTCCGGCTTGCCGCTCGTCATCTGCGGAGGCCTGAAGATCATCTACGACATCGCCTTGCTGGTGTCGTTCCGGCACATGAAGCCACCCGAGGAACGTGAGGCTAAACCTGCGTCGATAGCTACATGGAGGCGTTCAAGTAGGATAACGCGGTCACGCTTTACGAGCAGTATAATCGGGAAGCTTAAGCGTGAGCGCGTCAGCAGTGCCGGCCGCGACGGTTGACGTTTTGCGCGACCCTACAACAAGGACGAGATCGTGGCGTTGACTTCAGTCTCGTATCGTTCTGATGGATGAACAGAAATTTGGGCAGGGCCAACCCTCGGGTGCGGAACCCGATCAAGGAGAATGCCATGCGTACCAAGCTCAAGCTCATCATTTCGATCCTGGCTCTCTCGCAAACGACAGGCGTGAGCGCGCAGAGCATAGATTGGAAAACCCTCAGTGAGCCGTTCATATCTAGTGCACACGCTCAATCACTGGATTGGCAGAAGGTCGACGACACGCTCGGTCGCAAGCCTGCGGTCTCGGGTGATGTCCGTCGCTATGGATTTCCGCGCAGCGATCTCACGGTGACGCTGGACGATGTCACCATCAAGCCGGCCCTCGCGCTCGGCGGATGGGTTGCGTTCAAGCCGATGCATGGCGAAGCAATGGTGATGGGCGACCTCGTATTGCTGCAAACCGAAGTCCGTCCCGTAATGGCGAAAATGATCGAGGGAGGTCTCGAGATTACAGCGGTGCACAATCACTTGCTGCGAGCCAATCCCGAGACGTTTTATATGCACATCGCCGGGCGCGGCGATCCGGTGAAACTTGCTGGCGTGATCCATGATGCACTCGCGGTCAGCAAGACGCCGCTCACGGCAGCGGCCGCAGCGCCCCCACGCGCGATCGACCTCGATACCGCCCAGCTCGATCAGATTATCGGCGTCAAGGGAAAGGACAACGGCGGTGTGTATGCGTTTGCCGTCCCGCGGCGCGACCCGATCAGTGAAGGCGGGATGGAAGTAGTGCCCGCCGGCGCGATGGGCGTCGCGCAAGGGATCAACTTCCAGCCGACCAGCGACGGCAAGGCGGCGATCACTGGCGACTTTGTGCTGACGGGAGACGAGGTCAATCCGGTGATCAAGGCACTTTTGACAAATGGCATCGAAGTGACGGCGGTTCACAGCCACATGCTCGATGAACAGCCGCGGCTCTTCTTCCTTCATTTCTGGGCCAATGACGACGCGCTAAAGCTCGCGAAAGGCCTGCGCGCCGCGCTTGATCAGACAGCCAGCAGTAAGAGCTAGTAAGCAAATCGATCCGACTGAGCCGGAAAGCCGCCGCTTCTGGGCGAACCGCGAAAGGGAGCAAAACATGCCTCGGGCTTGCGATTATGCCGGCCTGTTGCTTGCGGCATTTGCGGCGGTTCTCCTTGCCAAGAATGCAGAGGGTGCCGAGGCGCCGCCGCTACAGCTTGAGGCAAAGATCGCGCTCGGCGATGTCCGAGGCCGGATCGATCATATGGCGGTCGATCTGGACAGGCACCGTCTGTTCGTCGCGGCGTTGGGCAACGGTAGTCTCGCCGTGGTCGATGTTGAAGCCAAACGCCTCGACCGCACGGTAGGCGGGCTCTCTGAACCCCAGGGCGTCGGCTACGATCCGGCAAAGGATACGCTCTATGTGGCGAATGCTGGTGATGGCTCGGTGAGGTTGTTCAAGGGTGTTGATCTTTTGCCGGCCGGGCGCATCGAATTCGGCAACGATGCGGATAATGTTCGTGTGGACTCAAAGGCCGGACATGTTTTCATCGGATACGGCGACGGCGCGCTGGCGATCATTGACACCGCCACCCACGACACAGTCGCAAGCATGCCGTTGAAAGCGCATCCGGAGAGTTTCCAGCTCGACGGAAACACGAGCCGCATCTTTGTCAACGTGCCGAACAGAGGCGCGATCGATGTGGTCGATCGCACCACAGGAAAAAAGATTGCGTCCTGGCCGACGGCAGGCCGCAGTGCGAATTTTGCCATGGCGCTGGACGCGGCTCGCCAACGTGTCCTAGTGGCGTTTCGCCGGCCTGCGGAACTCGGGGTCTTCTCTTCCGCCGATGGCAGCTTGATCGCGGCGATTCCGACCTGCGGAGATATTGATGATCTCTTTGCCGACTCCAAACGCGACCGGATCTACATCAGTTGCGGCGAACGCTTTCTCGACATCCTGACCTCTGATGGCGGGTCGTATCGGTCAATCGGCCGCATTCGAACCGCCGCCGGTGCGCGGACCTCCCTGTTCGTACCCGAGCTCGACCGACTGCTGCTTGCTGTGCCGGCAAAGGGCGAGACGCCCGCCGCGATCTGGGTCTTTCGACCATCGTCTTGAGGTACCGCTCGCAGGGGAGCGAACATGGCCAAAGGACAATTTCTTGCCATTCGATGTGCTGCATCCCTCATCGTCCTTGGCGTCGCCGCATTGTCCGGTCCCGCCTTCGCCTACCGGCCATTCGACGGCACCGACGCGGCGGTGGCCGCTCCAGGAGAGCTCGAGATCGAATTACAGCCGGCCGGCCTTGAACACGAGCAGGGGACCCAGAACCTGATTGCGCCGTGGACGGTCGTAAACATAGGCTTGAGCGACGCGTGGGAGGCAGTCTTCGAGGGGCGCGGCGAAACACCGCTGTCGCCTTCCGGACCAACAAACCTGATGATGGGCGGCGCATTCCTCAAGCACGTGGTGGTGCCCGGAAGCCTTCAGGACAAGAGCGGACCGAGCGTTGCGACTGAATTCGGTGTGCTGTTGCCGGATAGCACCGGCGACAGCGGCGTCGGCGCGAGTTGGGCCGGCATCGTATCTCAACGCTGGGATTGGGGAACGGTCCATTTCAATGTCGAAGCTTTGCTGACGCGAGACCATCACGCCGATGCTTTTGTTGGCGCCATCATTGAAGGCCCATTCAAATGGAAGGTACGGCCGGTGGCGGAGTTTTTTTATGAGAAGGAATTCGGCCTGGAAGAGACGTTTTCTGCGCTGGTCGGACTGATTTGGCAGGTCAGCGACAAGCTCTCCTTCGATTTCGCCTTTCGACACGCGCTGACCAATGGTCACGACGTCAATGAAGTGCGAGCCGGAGTAACGTTTGCAGTTCCGCTTCGCTTCGAGGGCGCTCACAATCGATGAAGGCGGGAAGCGTCATAAGAGTCTGTCGACTGACTCATCCTGGCTGCTGACCGCCGAGTTTTCCGACGAATGTCGCAGCTACCGTGAGCGAGCCATCGACGATCGCAAGTGGGAGTGCCGCCAGCCGGCGGGGGGCCGGTCCGAACACGACTTGCGCACTTTCCCGGGGATTAAATTCGGAGTTGTGGCAAGGACATTTCAGGACATTCTTCTCGCCTACGTCCGATTTGACCCACTCCGTGACGGGACATCCGGCGTGTGTGCAAACCAGCGAATAGGCGACAATGCCGTCGGCCGATCGCGATCGAGAGGCGTCGTCGAGTTCGCCCGGGTCAAGCCTTATGAGGACAATTTCGTTGAGCCGCGAGCCCTTGCGGATCACGGAGGATTTCGGATCCTTTGGCCAGGCGTGCAAGGGTAGCTCATCGAGCTTGAGATCATCGGGTTTGATAACTTCGCCTTCGTGTTCACCATCCGAGTGGACGAGTAAATCGCCCTTTTGCGGCCGCTCATCGCTCCCAGGCTGGTCCTCCTCCGCTGCGGCAGGCCCGGCAGCCAGACATGCTCCGGCGGCAAGAGCCGTCAGCAGCAGCGAGCGTCTCAATGGGTCCTGACATACCATCGCCGCCTCCGTTTGCCTTCGCAACGTTCGATCGGATTCAAGTCATCCTATCAAATTTCAGCACCCTGACTCGGCCGGAATGAAGGCAAAAGGCCGCATGTTCACCGGTCTCTGGTACCGATTTGCCCGTCAGCATAGATCGTTCTCGACCGGTGGCTGACGACCTTTGGTAGGTGAAGCCCCGCGCGAGTAGGCCGCAACCGCTTTCGATCCGGAGCCGGCTTCTTGTGGCGGCGATCGCAGCGACCCAACGCGCGATTTTCGGCGGGATTTTCCGGTCACGATCCGTTCGGAAAAATTGGGCGCCGCCCGACATATCTTGCGTTGACCTCCGCGGTCGCCAACCTCAGCAGGGGTCCGATCCACAGGCCGACGGCGATACTGCCGAGCCCCCAACAGGCGAGAATTTTCAGTACGGTTATCACGCGGCTGTGCCTCTCTGGCATTGCTCTCTAACGCCTGAAATTGGGTCTTGGTTCCCAAAACTTCACGGCGCGCAGGGAGCCTGTGTCAATAGTAGCTATCGGTGGCGCAAGAGATCCGTGCACTCGTGCCACGCACAGTAGTTGCCAGGCGTGTCAAGCACTGTGCTGAATATCACCAACCGAAGGCAGCTGCGCCGGATTTGATCTGTGCTGTATAGCGATGTGCCAACGGCGATGACGGCCGATCCCAAGATGAGGATAGCCACGAAAATAGCCGCGGCCGCTATGATGCGCCGCGGGACGCGTGTCGGTAAGATCACGGTTTGAACCCTCGTTCAGGCCGTCAGCGCCCGACGGTAGAACGCGGGAAAGTGTGAGTTAGATCACGAACCGCGCGAGGCGTGAGGAGATTTTGCTTTCAATTGAGTGCCATTGAGTAGGACCCCAAGGGCTTTGTGAAACGGTTCATTGGCTCGAGGCGCTGATACGCCGAGAATCGGCGATCGAGGAAATCGACGATTTCGAAACCTGCATGAAGGCGCGCGTACATATTTTGGGAGGAGCTCAATGGTTGGCCGTATGCCCGGGCGGCGGGTTGATTTGAAAACTCGCCTCGCACGTAGAGGGCCCCGAAAACTGCTTGCTGTCGATGGCGGAGGAATCCGCGGCGTTCTTTCTCTCCACATTCTCGAGGAGATCGAGAAGCTTCTGATCCGGGAAAGTGGCCGCGAGGATTACAGGCTTGCCGATTATTTCGACTATGTCGCCGGCACCAGCACCGGCGGCATCATCGCTGCCGGGATCGCGATCGGAATGTCTGCCAGAGAAATTCTCGACTTTTATCTGAGCAGCGGCCGCGCCATGTTCGACAAGGCGAGCATTTTTCAACGTTTGCAGTACGAGTATTCACGAGAACCGCTCGCGCTGAAGCTCAGGGAAGTCTTTGGCACGGAAACGATGCTCGGGGCGCCCGAACTTGAGACTTTACTGCTGCTTGTCATGCGCAATGCGACGACCGATTCGCCATGGCCGATTTCGAACAATCCTTACGCCAAATACAATGATGAAAAGCATGGCGCGTGCAACCTGCGCCTTCCTTTGTGGCAATTGGTGCGTGCGAGCACCGCGGCCCCAACCTATTTTCCTCCCGAAGTGATTCCTTGTGGCGACAAGCCATTCATCTTCGTCGATGGCGGAGTCACCATGTACAATAATCCGGCGTTTCAAATGTTTCTGATGGCGACCGTGGATCGGTACTGGATCAAAGCGCCGCCGGACATCTCTCGTTGGCAGACTGGTGTGGACGACATGCTGGTCATCTCGATCGGTACTGGCACAAGCGCAGGCGAGAGCTACAGCCTTCGGCCAGGCGAAATGAATCTCATCTTCAACGCAACGACCATTCCATCGGCGCTGATGTATGCCGCGCTCAACGAGCAGGATTTCCTTTGCCGCGTTTTCGGTGATTGTGTTCAGGGTCCACCGCTCGATCGGGAGGTTGACGCGATGATTGGCTCGCGGGGGCCCGTCGAGAAAAAGCTGTTTCGATACGCACGCTATAACGCGGAATTGACTGCCGAAGGGCTCGAGGCACTGGGCTGCGAAGACGTCGATCCTTTCAAAGTCCAGAAACTCGACTCGGTCGACTCCATCGATGACCTGCAGAGGATTGGCAGGGCCGTCGCTGCGCAGCGAGTCAAGGCGGAACACTTCAACCTCGGTGTGTTCAGGCCCTGAGCCGCGGACGCACCGCGCGTTAGGCCGCCTTGAGCTGGTCGATGACGGCTGAAAGCCGGGCGCGCTTGCTGGCATCGCTAACCTGCAGAAGACTTGCGTTGAGGTCGCGAAGATTGGTCTCCACCTTCCAGATCGCGGAGCCTTCAGAGACGACAGCGTCAACTAGTTCTTCGGCCTTGTCGGGGTCGCCGAGGTCAAATGCAGCTGCAAGCAGCGTTGGACGTAGCCATTCGTCGGCCAACTCTCTCCGCCGCGCGCGCTCGCAGGCCGCGATGACCAATCTTAAGACAGTCTGCGCGCGCTCCTCGTCGCCCGGTTTCGCTCGCTCTCGATAGAGCCGCGGCAGATTGCTGGAACAATAATAGGCGTTCAGATCGAGCTCCATTCCTTGTTCATAGGACTCGATCGCCTTGTTGAGAAATCGCCGCCGTTCCGCTTCCGCCGCGGTTGCAGCCAGCCGCTTATAGCGGCCGCCCAGCAGGCCAAAGCGTTCCGGCGTCGGACCCGCTGTATCGATCAAGGTCTGAATCTCGGCAATTGCCTGAACATCATTGCCGGCTTGCGCGGCTGCAAATGCCCGATTTTCCTGGACCTCCGGCTCGTTCGCGAAGCCGTCCGGAAGACCGCGCACGAAATCGAGCACGACGCTCCATTCCGACTTTGTATTGACGCTGTCGCGTAGCAGCATCATCAACGCAAGGGCGATTGGGTAAGTTGCGGGCGGGCTGCCATCGCTGGCAACGAGTTCCCGAGCCTTTCCCATGCGCTGGTCTCGCGGGGCAGCACGCACCGCGCGCACCTTGGTCTGGAATGCCGCAAGCTCTGCCAGCTGATCCCGCGTGGTCGTTGCCTTGCGCGGATCGACATTTGAAGGGTATCCCGGGATCGACTGATGCATTGGCGAAATGCCCTCGCCGAGCGGGCGTATCTTGCTCTTGATCGCGGATTGGAACGCGCGGGCGGTTTCCTCGGTGATCGTGCCTTCGGACAGCGGATAGCGAAGGGTGCGCATCTGCACGACGTCGAACAACTGCTTGGACCAGTCGGCCGCAAGCAGGACGCAACCGGCTCTTTGGGCCGCGTGGCGTATCCCGACCTCATAATAGACGTTCCCGTTCGGAATGGTCATATCGGCGAGCACGAGATCGGCGAAGTAGAGCCGTTCCAACATCTGGCTGATGATCAATCCGCCGGTGTCTTGATCGGCGCGTACCGGCTCGTAACCGAGTGCTTTGATGGTCGGAACGTAGCCGCGATCCCATAGTGCGTTAAAATCGATTTCCGCGGGCCCTCGTCCGGCTTCGGCCAGGGTCGCCTTGCGGCCATAGGGCATGATCATGAAGCACACGGGCATGTCGTGAGTCCCTCAATTCCAAAGATCTCGTGTATCCAGCCAAAAAATACGCTTCGTTCTGCGCGAAGCCTCGTGCATGAATTGTTGCGTTCCGCCGGGAGCATCGCCGCCTTGGCCATTCCAAAGGCAGATAAGAACAATCTTATCGGCGCCAAAACGAGCGGCAGAATCGAGCATCCAGCGATTATTGCGCTCGTATGGGTTTTCATCGGCCGGAAGCGGACCAAGCTCATCAGGCATGACATGCAGCGTGGCTTTTGATTTGGTCGCGAGATAGCGGTTGTGCCAATCGGCGTTGGCGAAGTCGACCGAGTTGGCAAGGAAGGTCGGTTCGTCGAACGGAATGTAGATTTCAAGACGCATGTCTCTCGCCAGACATGCTTCGGCGAACAGCAGATCGCCACCGCAAGCGCCGCCGCAAATGGCGAGGTCGCCTTGAGTGACACCAATCTCCGCGAGCGTTTTGGCAATTGCCGCGGCCGCAACGGGCTCTTTGTCCGGGGGGAACCGCGGCACCTTCCGAGCGGGCGCATCGATCATGTGGCCGCTGAACAGCAATACGCTTTGTGGGAAGTCGATGTGAGTTGCAGACATTACGACCCTCGAATTTATCGTGACAGTATCGCCGACCGGCTCGGCTCGGGCGCCACGAACAAGGGATGATAACCGAAACCTTAAATTCATTCTCTATAAAGATCAGCTTCGGTCAAAGCTGGATCCTTCGCTGCTTGACGACCCTATCGTGCTCTCGGGATCGATCTAGCGGAGGTCGCCGCTTCAATTTGAGCCGAGGCGAATATCGTGATTGCTGGTGTTCCCTGGTATGATTATCTCTTTGTCGATAAATGTGCTCCACCGCAGGCGTCCTCTACTCTCTTCGCAAACGATTCTTCAGGATTTGCTGGCCATTGCGATGGCAATATTTTGCGGTCAAGACGCTCGCATGCTTCGGAAACCAGGTCATCGGGCTGCCAGGCCCATACACGACTGCCGTTGGCATCGGCGCTCGCGATGTATTTTCCATCCTGGATGAATCGGATTTGCAGGACGGGTCTGCCATGATTGAGCCGAGCGATCTCGGCTCCATTCAGGGTGAAAATGCGAGCCAGGCTTGAGCCACCCGTGGCCAGGTATTTACCGTCGCTGCTGAAACTAGCACTCTCAACCTCCTCGCTGTGAGCAAGCGATAGTATTTGGCGGCCTTTGCCAAGGTCCCAAACAATCACATCCTGCTGCGTTACAATCGCGATCCGCTCCCCGTCGGGGGCCAAAACAATCCTCTTCACGTCACTCGACGTTGGAATGCGCGCCAAGACCTTGCCAGTTTGTAGCTGGAGAACACGGGTGTTCTTGTAGGGCCCGTAGGCTGCAAGCACATCGTCGCGCGGGCTCAACACGAATTCTCGTTCGTTCTGTTCCAGGGTCAAATATTCCAATGCCTTCCAATCGGAAGTGCGCCAGGCGCGCACCCGAAAGTCGCCTTGTTGCGATCGATTGTCGTCTCCGACAACGAGGAGCCGGCCGTCGCCGGTAAAACCTATGAACTGCACGCTGCCGTCAAGCTGCGTGACGAGCCGCCTCTCTCTGCTTGCGAGGTCGAAGGCTTCGAGAGCTGTGCCGTCCTTCACAAATGCGAGGAATTGCTCATTTGGCGAAAACGCGGGCTCCGAGATGAGCTTCTCAAAGGGCTCCACCAAAATGGGCTGCTTCGTTGATGACTCCCACACACGCACGATCGAGTCCGCGCGAGTGGTCAACAGAAACCGATCGCCGGGGCTGAAGCTTGCGGACCAGATGGTGCCGAATTGCCTTGCATGTTCTTCTTGCCTGCTCCTGTCCCATTCAGTGTGAGATGGGCCGTGTCGCTTTTGGTACTTGTCCCAGTCGACTTCCGGGGAATGCTTGAAGGTGGCAATATCACTTTCTGAATCGATATCGCGGACATGAACGACATCATCTGCCTTGGCGAGAGCGATCTTGCCGGAGAGGGAAAGAGCTGGTTGGCTGCGTTCGTCGGCCTGTAACACGTATAAGTCCTGACCGACCGGAACCTCTCGACTTCGACGGTCTGAGGCTGACCACACCGTAACGGAAGCCTCTCTCGGAGCGGCGGTCCAATAGGACTGGGGTTTAAAATAGGTCGAGTTCAAATCGCCGGCCGGAAGCAGGGCAGCAGTGCCAGCTACCGTCTCCCACGTTCGGACGCTTCCATCGGCGCTGGCAGTGAATACGCGGTCGCCGTTCGCACTGAAGCCAACGTCGAATACCTCGCCCCCATGGTCCATCGACGTTTGCTTGTCGCCAGTGTTCGTATCCCAAATGGCGGCCGTATGGTCGGAGCTGGCGGTGGCTAGCCGCGATCCCGTGCGTTCAAACGCCAGCGAACGGATTGCCGATTCGTGGCGCACGGTTGCGACCGGGTCCCAGTTCTGGGTAGACCATATCCTGGCTTCGCCAGCCGCGGTCCCAGCTCCCAGCAACTTGCCATCCGGACTAAATACGACTTTGGTCAGCGTGATTCCCGAACCCAATTCGAGGTGATGGGACGCAGCGCCAGGGGTATCAAACAGTAAAATCCTTCCAGTCTGGAGGGCGACGGCCAAGAGGAACGGACTGTCCGGACTGAATGAGAGATCGGCCACGGCCTCGTGCTGCACCAACGGCGTTTGTTTCTTCCAGCCCTGGTCCCAAACCAACACGTCCGAATAGGCAACGACCACGAGGTGGCCATCTCTGCTGTATGCCAATCCCTGATGTCCAGAAGGATTATTGTCCACACGTGGGACCTTGAGAGTTGTGACGAGCTTGCCGGTGGATGTATCCCGGATGTCGATATTGCCTGAGAAATCCAGCACCGCCAGCTGACTGCCATCAGCATTGAAAGCCATTCGCAGAATCGCGCTCTCGGATTTGAGGGGGTCTGTTACCGCTTCACCGGTCTGTGCGTCTCGTAAGTGTGCGCAGTGATCCTCGTCCGAAGCCGCGATCAACTTGCCGTCGGGACTGAAGAGAAACGGCGCATTCCGAAGGGCCTTTTCCGGAAGCGCGTATTGGCGCTCCGCATCGCGATTCCAGACGACGACATTTCCATTCGAGCCGAGCGTGGCAATGAGGTTCCCGCCCGGCTGTACGGCTAGAGCGGCCACCGGTCCTTCATGCTGCAGCGCTTTCGATTGACGCGGAAGGAGTGCAAGACTGCTGCGGATGGCTTGGTCTGCTTCGAGTGATGGAAAGCGCCGCATGGATTCGATTGCTTTGAGCAAACTGTGCGGCAACAGCTCCGATCGTTGAAGCCGCAAGGTGTTGGACTCCGCCGCAAGTTTGCCACCGAGCGCGATCTTGGTCTCCAGCAGAGCCTCGTCTCGCTTCACCCAAAAACCCCAACCGGCTACCCCTGCGGCAAATGTGAGCACCGCAAGTACTCCTGCAGCGGAACGGGCAATAGTCAGCGTCCGACGCAGCTGACGCACATCTTCGCCGCCCAGCTCGTCTTTGCGGACCCCTCGAATGGTGGCCGAAAGGTTAAGTATAGCCTCGCGAAACTGCGCGTTGCGCAATGTCAGATCGTCGCGACCGCGCGCCCAGCGCAGATCGACATACAACGGCTCTCTGTGAAAACGCCCGCTCAGCTCTTTGCTGAGCGCCGTCGTAACTCCCCAGTCGAAGTCGCCGGACTTGCCGTCCCAGGCAAGTTCGCCGCCCGTGAGTGCGATCAGGATCCGGTCGGTCGAGCGGTTCTCGATCCACCACAATGCTTCCTGCTGGCACCAGTGCGAGCCCGCCCATTCCGGGCAGGCGAGCAACACCAGCCATTTCGTGCCACCGAGATGGTCGACGATTTCCCCCCAGAGGTTCGGGTTCGCGGCGAGTCCGGTTGTGTCACGAAAGACGTCGATGGCCCGCAGCGAGAACAGCGGTTTGGCGAGCTTTTCCATTCCCGCTTCGAGAGCCTCGGCCAGCTCGTGATCGGCACCATGATTATAGGAAATAAACGCGTCGTGCTTGATCTCCATTGTATTCCTCGGAACACCGAAGTAATCGAGACGGAACTCGCAACGTCAGGACAGAGTATGTCGTTGACGAGCAAAGTTGCCACGAATGTCAGTTGCGGCGGTCGTTGCTTGCGTGCGTTACCGCGGCGTGAATTCGGCGAACCCAAGCGTCGCGTGTCGCACCGGCCGAGTGCGAGCAAACACGCCGATGCCTTCGCGTCCACCCAACTCGTTGGTGTTACCTTCGATTGTTTTCATCTCGCCGTCCGTCTGCGAGACCACAAGGCCGACATGGCCGTGTCCATTCCCCGTATTGATGAAGAACAAATGACCGGGTTGGACTTGATCGGGATCACCAGCGGCGATCTCAAATGGAATGCGACGGAACCCAGCTCGACCCGCCTTCTGCCACATGTCGTGCACGCCGGCAGTACGTGGAAGCGGCGAGCGGATGCCGAGCTGACGCGCGGCTTGGTCAAAGCAGAATACCATGAATGACGCGCACCACGGAAAACTGCCCGTGGTCGGATCGACCCCGGCGGCGCGCAGATATTCATCGACGCGTGGCCCCCTGTTGGAGCCTTCAGGGACTTCGCGGATGTGCTGCTGCTCCTCAGCCGACGCCACCAAAATGACGTTCTTGAGGAGGTCACTGGCCGGTTGCGATGCCGGTGGTGGCACGTTCGGCGTTGGGGCCTTGAAGAAGAGCGCGGTCCATGTTCGCGGTCCGACGATGCCATCGATCACGAGTGGCCGGCCCGTCAGATCGAAACTACGCGCCTGGAATAGGCGCACGGCCGCATCGGTCAGCTCGCCGAAATCCCCGTCCACATCCAGCGGACGAACAGCTCCGTTGAGGTCTATTTCGCTGCCGCAGCCAAGCTGATTGAGCCGTCGCTGGATCAACATGACGGGCGTGGGCTCGGAGTGGTTGAAGCGGATGACCACGCCGGGAGCAGGCTGTTTGGGCAGATCGGAGTCGGATGGTGGCGCAACGGGTGGCAGGGTCGGAACGTTCGCTTCGGTCGGAACGTTGATTGAGGCGGTGTCAATCAAACGGCGCAGCAAGGCCATCGCCCCGATCTGGTTGCTCACTTTATCCGGGTCGAACACCCGGTCGCGCACGAACTTTCCCTTTTTGTAATTGTTGGTGAAGCTCCACAAATAGGGTGAATTAATTCCGGTGTTTCGTGTTCGGTAACCCCACCCGTTATAGGCTTCGAGTTGGAAGGCAATACGCTCGATAGACCACACCCGAACGTCGTCGAGATCCTTCAACGTGAGGGCGTCGATCGCACTGTCTTCCCACTCGAACGGTGGCGTGCCGAACGGCGGGCGGCCGCGCGGAACCTGGACGGTGCGCGCCGTGAGCGGATCGCCGTTGTGGAGATGGGTTTTGAAGTTCAGGCTCGCTTCCATCGCATGGATGATGCCGACAACATACCAAGGTACGCCGGTCGCATTGGAGACCTGATCGTATCGCGGCTTCCCCTGCACGATGCCACGGGTGAGCTTGTCGACGTCGGCTATCGACCCTGCGGGAATCTTCATCGAGGACCACAGTGTTTCGTACTCCTTGCGCAGCTCTCCGAACGAAAAGCCCGGCATGACGGCTCTCCTCTGGTTTCCTGTGTCAGTTTTTCTGTTTGATCTACCTACGTATTGTCTCCGGCGGCGTCTTCGCGGCCCAGCGCATTCGCTACGGGTTCACCGGCGGACCTGGCTCCATGTATCCCGGGCAGGCCATTTTGACCTGACCAAATACAGCCGTGACCGTGAGCCGCCCTAGTGCTTTGTCAGGGCCGCCATTATTGCTCCTTGGGTGACTTCGCCAGCCCAACCATCTACGGGGATGCCCAACTGCTTTTGTGCAGCCTCAACTGCTTCCTGCGTCTTTGGCCCATACACACCGTCAACTTCCAGATTCGGGCTAGGTGTGAGAAGCTTGTTCAGTGACCCCTGCAGCCACTTCGTCACGTTTGGGTCGAAAGTTGCCGAGGCCGCAGCAACGGCCTGCAGTTCGGGCGCAACTTTGGGAAACAGACTGGCGCCCAGGCTGGCGAGCTGAGGAACAATCTGCGGCACCGCCGTCTCCAGCGATTGCTGCGTGACGCTCCCCTTGTCGAGCAATTCCTTGACCTGTCCAGCAACTTGCACTGAGGTTGAGATCAGAGTTAGAGCAGTTATCGGATCCATTTTACGACACTCCTCTCGTTGTTCTTGGCATCCGGCTTGTCGGCGCGGAGTATCCGCGTGTCTTAACGATGACGTTGCGGCAATGCTTCGACGGGGTCGGCGGTCGTTAGCACTCCACGACCGTCAGCAAGGCTGATATGATTGACGCGACGAATTAGTACTTTTTCCGCATGTTGAATGCCCGATAAGGATGCGGACTGGAAAAAAGGCTTAGGCAATCTCGAATGAAGTTATATGGTCAACTTAGCTTCAGGTTGTGCTAACTCATTGTGAGATGGATTACATCGGCCGAAAGATTTGTCATACGAT
>Ga0126371_10002316_pt1 | contig 16372 bp, 14 predicted proteins | sample PanSoiMetaPlot_4_FD_110145 | JGI IMG/M metagenome (GOLD analysis project Ga0126371, IMG submission 110145) | Tropical forest soil microbial communities from Panama - MetaG Plot_4 | ecosystem: Environmental > Terrestrial > Soil > Tropical forest > Bulk soil | place: Panama | collected 2016-02-17 | reverse complement strand
CCACACATTGCCATTGACGTCACAGCGCGCTCCGTCCGGCCCGCACTTGACGCCGTCGATCATGAAGTCGTTGAACAGCTTTTGATTGGACAGCTTGTTGTCGGAGCCGACGTCGAACACGTACATGTCGCCCTTGCCGCCCGGCCCGCTATCACCTGGACCTTTGCCGGTGCTGATGACGTAGAGCTTCTTGTAGTCGGGCGAGAACACGAGCCCGTTGGGATCGGGAAGCTGGTCCTCGCTGAGCACGAGGTCGATGCGTCCGCTGGGGTCGACACGGTAGCAATTGGTGGGCAATTCGCGCCGGCCAGGGACGAAGCCGGCAGGCTGGCCGATGCGCGGATTGAGCCGGCCGGCCGCGTTGGTGGGGCCGCCCGCCACATCCGGCGCACCCTCGTAGAACTGGCCGCCGTAGGGCGGATCAGTGAACCAATAGCTGCCGTCCGGATGCGGCACGACGTCGTTCGGCGAGTTGAGCCGCTTGCCTTGGTAGGAATCGGCGATCACGCTCACCGTGCCGTCGTGCTCGTAGCGCACCACGCGGCGGGTGAGATGCTCGCAGGAGAGTTGTCGACCCTGGAAGTCGAAGGTGTTGCCGTTGCTGTTGTTCGACGGATACCGGAAGACGCTGACGCGACCGTCGTCCTCCGTCCAGCGCATCTGGCGATTATTAGGGATGTCGCTCCACATCAGATAGCGCCCTTGTGCACTCCAGGCCGGGCCCTCGGCCCACAGAAGACCGGTGTACAGGCGCTGGATCGCCGCGTTGGCCTGTGCAAGGGCGTTGAACTGCGGATCGACGGCGATGATGTCGGGGTCCCAGAAATAGGTGGTTGGCGCGCCGCGCGGGCTGAAATCGCGTGGCGGATTGGTAACGGTCGACGGCGGCGCCGATGGTCCGGTCTGCGCGGCGGCGCCGCCCGCCCCGACCATCATCGCGCCAGCGCCGGCCGCCAACGCCTGGACCAGCGTCCGCCGCGACATCGCGTCCTTGTCCTGCAGGTGTGTCATGAGTACCTCCCCGATGAACGCAAAAGGCCGGTTACTCCGGCCCCACACATTCCCCGACCTGACCAGTCGAGGACGATCAATCCTTTCACAGCGCAACCTGTAGTCAAGGAGGTGAGCCGGACCGGCGGTTGATACGGTGCTCAACGGCCGCGCTTCCGACGTCCAAGTTATTCCCAGGCTCATGTTCGCCCGAATCGGAGTGAGGGAGGCGACGCGGTTCGATCGGCCAGCGGCGTTTAGACACCAGCCTGCGGCGAGCAATTATCGTGGCGCGAACCTGTAGCGGAACGTGCAACTCGGCGCGCCCTGCATGATCGTCTGAGCGCGGTCGAGGCTGACCTCGCCTTCGCCTGCCGACGCGATGTCGAAATCCGTCTCGCATATCAGCAGCGAGCCGAGTTCGGGTTCGCCCAGCGCGTGGAAGAACTCGGCGAAACGGCACCGCGTCACATCGATTTCCAGCGCCCCCTTGTCGTGGCGCAGAATCGCGAACTCGACCTCCTTGGCGGAGACATCGTTCAAGGCGCTTTGCATGGTCGCCCACTTGCGCCGCGGGCTGCCCTCGATGCCATCGCCAATTGCCGCAAACAGCTGCTTCGACCAGTCGCGCAACGCTTGCTTAACGATGGCGTCGGCCTTGCCCTTTCCCAACTCCGCCCGCAGCGCGTGAAGAACCGGCACCAGGACCTGAGCCTGTATCCGCGTTTTCTCCAAGAGCGACACCTTGGGATCCACCAGATAGCCGTCGAGCACGCCGGTCATGACTTCCTCCGCGGGCGAATGTCGTGAGCCTAGTCGTTCGCGTCAGTGAGTCTGAAGGGATCGGAGCACCGTGATGTAGAGCGACCCGTTGCGTCGCCCAGTTTGGCGGACGCCGTGTGCGAACCGGGCGACCAAAGGGCGGCCCTACAACAGGCAATGTTGGAGCACCTTTAATCCTTTCAGATTGACTGACGTGTGCTACAAACCACTCAGTATAGCAGGGAATCAATCCGAATACGTGAGCGGGCGCGCTACGTCCTCGAGGCTCTTGCGCTCCGCGGCGACGCCCCAGAGCCATTGGATGATTCCCGCAGCGATCATGAGGGCCGACCCGAGCAGATAACCCATGAAGACGCTCACGCGCGATCCGGTGTCGATCAGCGCGCCAAACAGCCAGGGCCCTATGGCGCCGCCAATGCCGGTGCCGATCGCAAAGAACACCGCAATCGCCAGCGCGCGAATTTCCAGCGGAAAGGTCTCGCTGACGGTCAAATAAGCTGAACTTGCGGCCGCGGACGCAAAGAAGAAGATGACCATCCAGGCGATCGTCTGCTCCTCGGCGGTGATGGTTCCACGCACGAACAAGGCGCCGCTCGCGGCGAGCAGCAGCCCCGAAAGCACGTAGGTGAGCGCAATCATCGGCCTGCGGCCAACCGTGTCGAATGCCCGGCCCAGGAGGAGAGGTCCGCAAAAGTTGCCGGCCGCAAAGGGAAGGAGATACCAACCGACCTGGTCTGAGCGGACATGATAGAAATCCGTCAAGACGAGCGCATAGGTGAAGAAGATGGCGTTGTAGAAGAAGGCCTGAGCCGCCATGAGGGAAAAGCCGACGAGGGTGCGGCGTGGATAGAGCTGAAAGAGCGCCGACATGACGTCGCCCAGGGGCGTATAGCGCCGCGCGCGCAGGCGCGACGGCGGCGCGGTGACTGGCGGGAGCGCCTCGCCGCGAAAGTTCTCCTCGATAAGGTCGACGATCGCCGCGCCTTCGTCGGCCCGGCCGTGCGTCATCAGCCAACGCGGGCTCTCGGGTATCCACAGGCGCATGAAATAGATGACGGCAGCGAGCATCGCGCCGACAAAGAACGCGAAGCGCCATCCGGTGTCGGGCGCGAAGAACGCCTCGTCAAGAACGACGACCGAGCTGATGGCCCCGGTCGCGGCGCCGACCCAGAAGCTGCCGTTGATCGCAAGATCGGTCCAGCCGCGATAGCGTGCAGGGATGAGTTCCTGAATCGTCGAGTTGATGGCGGCATACTCGCCGCCGATGCCGGCACCGGTGAGAAAGCGGAACACTGCAAAGCTCGCAATATCCCAGGAAAAGGCGGTGGCGGCAGCGAACGTCATATAGACCAACAAAGTGATGAAGAAGAGCATTCTGCGACCGAGCCGGTCAGTCAGCCAGCCGAAGAACAGCGCGCCCGAGACAGCGCCAAGCACGTAGGCGGTGCTGGCAAAACCGACGTCGGCGCTGGTGAGTTGCAGACTGCCCCTGATGGCGCCCGCGAGGGTCCCCGCGAGGGTGACTTCCAGACCATCGAGAACCCAGGTGATGCCGAGCGCAAAGACGACAAGCCAATGGAACCGGCCCCACGGAAGCCGGTCCAAACGGGCCGGAATATCGGTTTCGATGATGGTGCTGTCCATCTGTGAGATCGAGGGTGTGGCGGGATCTGAACGATCAGCCGACGTGTCAACGGTCTTCGACGTCATTTGGATCCCGGATATTCGCGGCGTTTCCGGCGCCGCATCAATGACGCCTGGATCGGGAGCTCAAATCCGGTTGCTTGCGGTGGCGACGACACCGGCTTGATTCCTTAAGACCTGCCCCTCGGCGCCCGAGAAAACTTGATCTCGGGCGCCTTTGCCGCGCTGAAATCGCCGGCTCGGCGGGGTCAGATGCCGCGGTTCCAGTAGTCGTAATAACGTTCAATATTGCCGGCTAGATTCTGCTGATACCCTGCGAGGCCCTCGTATTTCGGCAACTTGATGTCGCGAATGGCATCGGCGTAGCTTTTGCCGGCATCGACCGCCTGCTTCACTGCCGTCGATAGGTCGAGGATATAGTCGAGGTCGGTCTTGACGTCGTCCTTGTTGCCAACCTGCCTGCCGCCGGCGCCGGGGTGTCCCGGGATCAACTTGTCCCAATCCATCGCCAGGATTTTCTTCATGGATTCCTCCTGGTCGGGCAGGTAGGTGTCGGCCATGATGCGGAACTGGGTACCCGACAACGGCAGGAAGTCGACGACAAAGATGATCTTCTCCTTCGGCAGGCGCATGATGAGCGAACTGTCGCCGTGGTTCTTGCCGAGATAGAGCAGTTCCAGCGTCGTGCCGCCGAGCTCCAGCTTGCCGCCGCTGTCGTCAACAACGAGGTCCGGAATGACGATATCCGGGGCCTTGCGCTGCTCCAGGAGCGACTTCGTGTTCTTGTGGGCGATAAAAACGGCGCCCAGGTCCTTGAACGGCTTGCCGCCTGCGATATGGTCGAAATGGCTGTGGCTGTACACGACGTACTTGATCGGCGCCTGGGTGATCTTGCGGATCTCGGCGATATAGGCCGCCGCTGCCGGCCGCCGCTCCCCGATCGGGTCGGTGGCGATCACGCCGTCGGGCGTGACGACGAACATCGCCTGATGACCCTGGTAGCGGAAAATGTAGACGCCATCGGTGCCCTCGACTTTGGTCGTCGAGAACAACGGTGGCGTCGGGGCCTGGGCGCAGGCCGTCGACGCCGCGACAGCCAGTACACCGGCGAGCAATGCAGCAGCTGGACGTGACATGATGTTCTCCCTCGTTGACTCCGGTGCCCTCACTCTCCCCCTTGCGGAGGGAGGGCACGTGGTGGACGCGAAACAACGCACTTTCAGGCGAGGCGACAGTCGGCAGGGTGAGGGGTTGTGGCTGTCCAACTCGCCGAAACGTGTCTAGCATGCCGTGCTTCTGAGCGTCATCCGGGGAATGCGACAATGCCGCGTGCACCGCAGCAGGTCCCTGCTTGCGGTTTGTGCCAACGACCGGAATAATCCTGTATGATTGCCTGGCAACTTTACCTGGACCCACCCCTGGTCTCCGCCACAACGGCGAGAGGGCCGGGGCGGGGGACCGCCGCAGGGCAGTCCGCAGACGAGGACATCATGTCAGCTTCCGCCAACAAGATCGCCGTTGTTTTGATGCTTGGACTACCGGCCGGCGTTGCCCTTGCCGACAGTCCGCCAAAGCTTGACGTCACGCCAAGCTGCGAGGCGGCTGCCCGCGGGGCTATCTCGGCGGGTCGGGACAAAGAGGCCTGCATGGTCGACGAGCGAACGGCTGAGGATGCCCTCACGCAAACCTGGTCGAAATACAATGCGGCTGACAAGACCCAGTGCGTCGGGAACGTGAAGACCGGCGGGCCCGCCAGCTACGTGGAGCTGTTGTCGTGTCTGGAGATCATGCGGGATGCAAAAGCAATTCGCGAGGGCGAACCGGTTGCGCCATCGCGCCCGCCATTGGGCTCGACTCGTCGCCGCAGGTGAGTGGCACCCACCGCGGAGAGCATGTTTCGATGAAAATGGCGCTCGATCAGGGCCGAAAAAATCCGCTGCCCAAAAGCGGATCGGCTGGTCACACCGCAAGGGAGGATATCAGCCGCATGGCGGTTCTGCAGGCCAATGCCGAGAGTGCAATCGGCGCCCACATGGCGAGCAAGCTGTTCCTGGACGGTGCCGTAGTGGCATTCCGCCAGCTCACGCTCGACGTCCGCCGTCAGGAGATCCTCTGCGTTGTCGGGCCCAGCGGGTGCGGCAAGACGACCTTCTTGCGCTGCATCGCCGGCCTCATCGATGTCAGCTCCGGCGAGCTGCGGGTATTCGGCAAAAAGGTAGCGGGGCCACCCGCGGGCGTCGCCATGGTGTTCCAGCACTTCGGCCTGCTGCCGTGGAAAACCGTCTATCAGAACGCGGCGTTCGGGCTTGCCATGGCGGGTGCGCCGTCATCCCATATCGACGAGCGGGTACGGCACTATCTCGACCTCGTCGGCCTGACGGGGTTTGAGAAGCAGTATCCGTATCAGCTCTCGGGCGGCATGCAGCAGCGCGTCGGCCTCGTGCGGGCGCTCGCCGTGAATCCGTCCATCCTCCTGATGGACGAGCCGTTCGCTGCGCTCGACGCCCAGACGCGCGAAGTCCTTCAAGAGGAGTTGCTGCAGCTCATGCAGCGGCCCGACGAACGCAAGACCATGGTGTTCATCACCCATTCGATCGACGAGGCAATCATCCTGGGCGATCGCATCGCGGTGATGACGGCGCGGCCGGGCCGTATCAAGGAGATACTGGAGCTCCCGTTTGGTCGCCCGCGCGACGTCGAGGCGGTGCGGGCGGATCCACGGTTCGCGGAGTTGCGTGCCCATATCTGGCGGCAACTGCGCACCGCGCGCGCGAAGCCGGGCGTCACGCCTGCGAGCGAGGTGGCCTAACCATGACCGTCGAGGCCCGCGATCAGTCCCCTCCCTACCCTTCCCCGCAAGCGGGGGACGGATGGGTGGCAGCTGGTCTCAGCGAGGATCGCGAGCGCGCCCAAAAGGTAGCGGCAGCGCGGCGCCGGCGCCGTCAACTTGTGGAAATCGCCATTCGGATCGGTTCCCTCGCGGCGGTGCTGTCGATCTGGGAGATCTTCGGGGCCCGGATCGATCCGGTGCTGTTCACGACGCCGAGCAAGGTCGCGGTCGCGGCAGTGGGCATGATCGCCAGCGGCGAATTGTGGAACTACCTGTGGCCAAGCCTCGTGGTGCTGCTGTTCGGCCTAAGTTCTGCGGCGGTTATCGGCATCGCAGTCGGCCTGCTGTTGGCGCGGTTCTGGGTGCTCGACGTGGCGCTCGGGGTCTACATCACGTTCCTCTACTCGACGCCGAGCGTCGCACTCGTTCCCTTGATCGTGCTGTGGGCCGGCTTCGAGACCACCGCCAAGGTCATCATCCTGTTCCTGTTCGCGTTCTTCCCGATGGCCATCAATACGTATCAGGGCGTCAAGAATGTCGATCCGCGGCTGATCGAGGTTGGACGCGCATTTCGCTGCAGCGAACGCCAGCTCTGGCTCAACATCGTGCTGCCAGGCGCGCTGCCGTTCATCGTCACCGGCTTGCGGCTCGCGGTCGGCCGCGGGCTGATCGGCATGGTGCTCGCTGACCTCTACACTGCGATCTCGGGCATCGGCTACCTCATCGTGCGGACCGCCTCGACCTATCAGGTCGACAAGATGTTCGTGCCGATCGTCACGCTCGGTATCCTGGGCGTCACCCTGACGGCGCTGCTCCGGGTGCTCGAAATCAAGGTCGCGCCATGGACGGCGGCCGGCCAGGGGGATTAGATGGCCTTGGCCTCGCAGGGCGGGCAAAGTCGCCCGTTGCGGCTTATGGCATTGCGCACTGACTCGCGCGACTTTGCCAACGCAGTCGACCGCGACGGCGGACAGCGGGGGCGAAGGTGCACGAGAGGTGGTGCAAGGTGCGGCAGTTCGTTCATTGCGCCTTTGCCCACACTGCGCGCATCGTAGCGACGGGCGTACTGACAACAACAGTGCGGGAGGAAAGTCATGTCCCACGTCTCCAAACTTTGCGCCTCGCGATGCGTCACTATTGCGATTTTGCTGGTCGTCAGTATCGCTGCAAGCGGCGCCGCCGCGCAGAACGCCGGTTGTGCGGGACCCATGCGCAAGATCAATGTCGGTGTCTCGGTGTCGCCGCCTAATGTGGTCCACACGGCAGTCTACGTCGCCAAAGAGCTCGGTCTCTTCGCCAAGCATTGCATCGACGCCAATGTCATCCAGTTCGACGGTGGCTCGTCTCCGGCCGCCTCGGTGGCGCTCTCCCAGGGCAACACCTTCGCGACCGTCAACGATTACCAGATCGGCCGCGGCATGAAGGTCAAGCAAGTGTGGGGCATGGCGCCTAAGGCCCCACAGGCCTACGTCGTATCGGAATCCGTCAAGACATTCGCGGACCTCAAGGGAAAGCGGCTCTCCGCCGCCGGCGGCGGCGTCGGCAGTTTCAACTGGCGCATCGGTCGGGAGGCTTTGAGCAAGGCGGGCCTCACAATCGACGATGCGCAATTCATCTCGCAAGGCACTGCCGGCCGCCTGCCCGGATTGGTAGCCGGGCAGATCGACGCGGTGGCGCTGCATCCGGAAGACGCGTTTCTTGCATTGAAGCAGAAGCCCGGGTTGAGGATACTCAGTCAGGTCGCGGACCTCATGCCGCTCTACGCGTTCAACGCCTATGGGATAGCGACCGACGTGATCGCCAGGGATCGGGCCTTCGTGGTGGATTTTGTTGCCGCGATGGTCGAGGCCAATCGGACCATATATCGCGACAAGGAGAAGGTGCTCCCGATCATGGTCGCGAAGACGCTGAAGTCGCGGGACGCAGTGGAATATGCGTTGGAAACGCTGACCAAGGCCTGCATCTGGTCGGTCAACGAGGGGTTCGATCCGCAGCGCACCCAATGGACGATCGATCACGACGCCGCAGCCGGCGACATGGATCCCGACAAGAAGCCCTCGGTCGATCAGGTCTTCGACAAAGAGATAGCCGCCGACGGCGTCGCCGCCGCCGGCGGCCGGGTGACGATCGCCGGCTGCTCGCTGTGACGTGTCGTAGAATCAAACCGGGAGAGCCGCCCATGCCAACGCACTCGCAAGCCATGACAGGTGCCGCCGCCTTCCTCCTCGGCACCCTCATCGTCACGCCTGGATTCGCGCAGACCTGCGCCGGGCCGCTGCGCAAGATCAATGTCGGCGTCGCGGTCGCGCCGCCCAACGTGGTGCATACCGCGCCTTACATCGCGAAGGCGCTCGGCTTCTTCGCCAAGCGCTGCATCGACGCCAACATCATTCAGTTCGACGGCGGCCTTGCCGGAACCTCCGTCACGGCGGTCGGCCAGGGCACCGCCATCTCGACCCTTCCCGATACCGCGATCGCCCAGGGCCTCAAGGCCAGGCAGATTTGGGGCCTGGCTCCGCGTCCGCCCCAGGCCTATGTGGTCAGCGCCGACGTGAAAACGCCGGCCGACCTCAAGAGCAGGCGGCTTTCTGCGGCCGGAGGGGTCGGCGGTTTCAACTGGCTGGTCGGTCGCGAAGTGCTGCGCCTTGCGGGTTTGACTGCGGACGACGCGCAGTTCATTTCCCAGGGCACGGCCGGACGACTGCCCGGCTTCGTTGCCGGCCAGATTGATGCCGTCGCGCTGCACCCGGAGGACCTTCACCTCGTCCAGCAGCGCAAGGCGGGCGCTCACGTACTCATAACGGTCTCCGACCTGTGGCCCAAATACAGCTTCAACGCCTATGGGGCGTCGGATGCGCTGATCGCCAAGGATCATGACCTGCTGCGCGACGTCATAGCCGCCATGATCGAAGCCAACCGCACCATCTACCGTGATCCCGAGAAGGCCCTTCCTGCGATCGTGGAGGCGACCCAGAAGCCGCGCGAGGCAGTCGAGTTCGCGATCGGGGTTTTGACAAAGAACTGCATCCTGTCGGTCAATACCGGGTTCGTGCGTGAGCGGACCGAATGGACCCACCAGAACAACATTGATATCGGCGACATCCCCGCCGACAAGAAGCTGACTTTCGAGCAGATCGCCGACTACAAGCTCGCAGAAGAGGCGGTCACCTCGCTTGGCGGCCCTGTCACCATCAACGGATGCAAGGATTGAGGCCCATGAACGAGACCAAGCCGCGCCGCATGTTTCTGCCGTGGGAGGAGCTGCGCACCCGGCTCGACGAGGGCCCGCATTTCAACACCATGCGGGGGACGCCGTATTACCGCGATGCCGTCTACGAGCAGTTCTCGGCAGCCGAATATGCCCGCCGCTACGCGGCGCTACGTGCCAAGATGCGTGAGCATAACCTCGATGCCGTCATCGTGCCGGGCGGCCCGAGCCATTGGAGCTTCGGCGGTGGCATGCTGTGGCTCACCGGTCACTGGGAGTGGCATGCGCTTGCCTGCTACGTGGTGGTGCCGCTCGAAGGCGAGCCGACTCTCGTCTACTCGATGGGCGGCACCCATTCCGAATCGGTCCGGCGCGAGACCGCGGTGGCGCTCTCCGACGTGCGCGGCAGCCGCAATGGGCAGTATGCGGAAGTGATGGCGGACCGCATCGTCGAACTCGGCCTCGAGCGCGGCCGCATCGGGCTTTTGGAGATCGATGCGCGCCACCGGGATTACCTGCCGGTCAACCAGTACGACACGCTCAGAAAGCGCTTGCCGCAAGCAGAACTGGTCTTCACGGTCGGGTTCATCCACGAACTGCTCTCGGTGCACAGCGCTGAAGAGCTCGATTGCGTACGCGTCGCCGGCAAGCTGTGCGAGAACGCCATGCGCGCGATGATGGCGCGGGCGAAGCCCGGCGTCAGCGAGTACGAGCTGCGCGCCGCTGCTGGCGCCGCCATCCTGGAAGGCGGCGGCGACATCGACTTCCTCATCATTGGCAGCACGCCTATGGCAAACCCCGCCATGGTGTTCGGCAATCCGCGCCCGTCGGGCCGCAGGCTTGCCCCTGGTGATATCATCATCATGGAGCTTGCCGCCGGCTATCGCGGCTACACCGCCCAGATCGGCTCGCCCATCTGTCTCGGCCCGCCGACCGACATGGTCAAGAGATTCTGGGACGAGATAACGTTGCCGGCGTTCCGGAAGATGGCGGCAGAGATCAGGCCCGGCAATCCTCTCGAGACGATCCGGGAGGCCGGAAAATTCTTCCGCGACAAAGGCGTCCAGTCCCGGCCGATCCATGCCCACGGCATCGATCTCGTCACCGATCGTCCTCACGTCTTCACCGACGGCGTGCACGCCGAGCCATTCGAGCGCATATTCCGGCCGGGCATGGTGTTCATGGCCGAGCCGAACCCGATCGCGGCGGACGGAAATTTCGGCATCTTCCTGGGCCACACGTTCATTGTGACCGAGACCGGCCATGAATGCGTGGACGCCTTTCCGTGGGAGCTGGTCGTGGTGTGAATGCTGGGGTGCGACACTGCGCTGCGGAGTTCAGCCACATCGTGGCAGATGGTGGGCACGATCGCGGATTTGCCGGAACAAGCGGTCGCAATTTAAGGCCAAGGATTGGCCACATGACGCATGCCACGGCGGCGCATGGCCGCCCCCGCATTTATCGCCTCGACAAACAGCCTGGAACCGCTCTAAGAATAAATCCAAGAGGATAGAGAGAAAATGCGCTTCGGGGGCGCGGGGGAGAGTCGAGGCGATGGACTACCAGGCATTTTTTACTGACGCCCTTGCTCAATTGCACAACGAGCGGCGTTACCGCGTGTTTGCCGATCTCGAACGGCTGGCAGGACGGTTCCCCCATGCGGTATGGCACTCCCCGCGGGGCCGGCGCGACGTCATCGTGTGGTGTTCCAACGACTATCTCGGCATGGGCCAGCACCCGAAGGTGATCGGCGCCATGGTGGAGACGGCGACGCGGATGGGCACCGGGGCGGGCGGCACCCGCAATATTGCCGGCACCAACCATCCGCTGGTGGAGCTGGAGCACGAGCTTGCCGACCTGCACTGCAAGGAAGCGGCGCTGATCTTCACCTCCGGCTACATCTCGAACCAGACCGGCATCGCCACCATGGCGAAGCTGATACCCAACTGCCTGATCATTTCGGACGCGTTCAACCACAATTCCATGATCGAAGGTGTGCGTCAGTCGGGTTGCGACAAGACGATCTTCCGCCACAACGATCTCGGCCATCTGGAAGCGCTGCTCGAGGCGGCCGAGCCGTCGCGGCCGAAGCTGGTGGTGTTCGAGAGCCTCTATTCCATGGACGGCGACGTGGCTCCGGTCAACGCCATCTGCGACCTCGCCGAGCGCTATGGGGCTATGACCTATTGCGACGAGGTGCATGCGGTCGGCATGTATGGCCCGCGCGGCGGCGGCATCTGCGAGCGCGACGGCGCCATGCACCGGGTCGACGTCATCGAAGGCACGCTGGCCAAGGCGTTCGGTTGCCTCGGCGGATACATCACCGGCAGCGCGGCGCTGATCGACGCGGTTCGCTCCTATGCGCCCGGCTTCATCTTCACGACGGCGCTGCCGCCTGCCGTCTGTGCGGCTGCGACCGCCGCGATCCGCCACCTGAAAGCATCGAGCTCCGAGCGCGAGCGCCACCAGGATCGGGCCGGCAGGGTCAAGGCGGTGCTGACGGCCGCAGGTCTGCCGGTGATGCCGAGCGATACCCACATCGTGCCGGTAATCGTCGGCGATCCGGAAAACTGCAAGGCCGCGAGCGACCTCTTGCTGGAACAGCACGGCATCTATATCCAGCCGCTCAACTATCCGACTGTCCCGAAGGGCACCGAGCGGCTGCGCATCACGCCGTCGCCCTACCACACTGACGCACTGATCGACGGGCTCGCCGAGGCTTTGGTCGACGTCTGGGAACGGCTCGGCCTGCCGCTCACGAAGCAGGCGGTCGCGGCGGAGTAGGCGGGCAGTCTCCCGGGACCGGCGTCTCGCCGGCCAGGATCCGCCGATAGACCGCCGCATCGATGTTGCCGCCGGACAAAATCAAGGCGACCTTCTTTCCGGCCATCCGCTCGCGCTCTTGCATGAGCCCGGCGAGCGGGGCAGCGCCCGCCCCTTCCGCAACATTGTGTGTGTCCTGGAAATAGGCCCGCGCCGCTTCAGCAATATCGTCCTCGCTCACTTGCAAGATACGGGCGGCGCCGCGTTTGATGATGGTCACCGCCTCTTCTCGCGGGTCGCGCGTTGCCATCCCGTCGGCAAAGGTTTGCGCCGAGTTTGTTGGAACCGGCTTCCCGGCCGCGAACGATAGAGCCATAGCCGGCGCGTTCTGGGCGACGACCCCAACGATTTCAGTTCTGAGGCCGAGAAGATCGCGGGCCGTGATGAGGCCGCAGATGCCGGAGCCCATGCCGATCGGGACGTAGACGGTGTTGAGGTCAGCGACGGTGCCAAATAGTTCGAGCGCGTAGGTGGCGACGCCTTTGATCTGGTCCCGATTGAACGGTGAGATGAAATGCAGGTCCTGCTCGCGCGCCACCCGACGGCATTCGGCAAGCGCCTCATCGAAATCCTTGCCGAATTCAACGACGGTTGCTCCAAATGCACCCATGGCGGCGTTCTGATCTGCCGAGTTGCCGTGAGGGACATAGATCGTCGCGGGAATACCCGCCCGCGAGGCCGAAAACGCGATGGACTGGCCATGATTGCCCCGGGTGGCCGAGATGACCCCGGTCACTTTTGCCCGCGGGCGCTTCAGATTGTCCATGTAGACGATGCCGCCGCGCACCTTGAATGCGCAAGTCGGGGTGTGGTTCTCATGCTTCACCCACACTTCGCACCCAGTCCGCCTGGCGAGAAGTGGCCAGGCATATTGCGGCGTTGGTGGCACCGTACGGTGCACGAGTTGCGCCGCAGCGTCCAATTCGGCGAGGGTGAAAAGCAGGTTGGGCGTGTCCATCAAAACCTCCGCGCAAGGGCGGAAGGGATGTTAGCTCGGCCGCCCGCGCCGCGCTTTCACGTGCTTGACCTATAGTGTTGGTACGGCCTTTAAAGCCGTTGCGGTCGCAAGAGCGTCGGGCTACGGCAACGCGTCATGTCGGGACCGGAACGAAACACGGTGACCCTGCCGCATCGCTCGGCACTGCATGGTGAGGGCTCGGGCTTTGCGGTGACAGCGCTGCCGGCGGCGCCTTACCAAGTGAGCTACGTGCCCGCTCACCATGTGATTGGGTTCACGTTCGAGCGTCAGCAAGGCGTCGACGCCTTCGGCGGCGCCCGGCGGCGCCCCTTTGATGCCGAGCCTTGGCGGCTCGCCTTCACGCCGTCAGGCTGCGACGTTTTTTCGGCTTCGGACAGAGGCGGGGAGTACTTGGTGCTGAGCGTCGCGCCGGCGACATTCGCCAGGCTTGCACCTGGAATTGCGACCAGCCAGTTGCAACAGTTTACCAATGTGGCCGATCCCCTGTTCACCCCGTTGGCAAGTGGCCTGCGACGGGCCATGGTGCTTGGCGCGGCGTCGCCATCTTTGGCGATAGAGACCCTTGTCGCGGCCGCCGTCGAACGGGTCTCAGTTTTGCTGGATGCCGGCAGACGAAGTGCCCAGCCCGAACGTCGCATGACCTCCCGACGCTTGAAGCGCATTCTCGATTATTTCGAGGCGCGACTCGCCGAAGACATTCGCCTCGTGGACCTTGCACGCGACTGCGGTCTCTCGGAATGCTATCTCGCCCGCGCGTTCCGTGCGGCGACCGGCACGACGCTGCATGCGGCGCTGGTAGAGCGACGCATCGCCCGAGCGCGCTCGTTGATGGAGGCTGCCTCGCACCGCGGCGTCTTCGTAAACCTCGCGGAGGTTGCCGCCGCGACCGGCTTTTCAAGCCACGCCCACATGACGACCGCCTTCCGCCGCGTGCTTGGCATCACTCCGAGCGAATGGACGCGAATGGTTGTCAGTCCCTCACCATTCGGACCAACCGATCGCCGCACTGCCAGCTGACGGTCGCGTGGCTGCCTCGAAAACGACAGCGCCCGAACGGTGCCTGAGCGCCGTGCAGCGCCCTCTGCCCTGGATGCCGCGGCCTGCCGGCGCACCAATTGGCAGTCTGCGATGCCTTGCGGTCTTGCATTCCCGATATCGCAGGGTGGTCCGGTTAACCCTTCGACAGCAGCCACGCCGAGCACTCTTGAGGATTGATGTGGCGGGCCATACCGGACCTCCCCTTTCAAACAACTGCAAAATTGGCGTAGGCTGAATTAGTTAGTGAACTGCCAACGGGGACGTGCCCGATGTCCCACGGTTCGACTGCAGCATTGACGCCTGCACAGTCCACGCCATTGAGCCTCGTCGCGCGCGTGGTGCGGATCGGCTTGCGCATGGTGGCAAAGCCCGTTTTGCGCGCCAACCCGTCCGTTGAGGCAGCACGCTGGCAGCTCAGGCTCGCCAACCGGCTCATTCCCCGGCCGCCACGCGGCACTGAAACCATCGCCATCGACGCCGGCGGCGTGCCTGCGGAGCGTGTGACAACGGCGGCGTCACGTCACGATCGGCATATCATTTATCTGCATGGCGGCGGTTACGTGGCAGGCTGGGCCGGGCTCTGCCGAGACTTGACCTGGCGGCTGGCGACGCTCTGCCGCGTGTGCGTGCTCGGCGTCAATTATCGGCTCGCGCCCGAGCATCCTTTTCCGGCTGCGCTCGACGATGTCGTGGCAGCCTATCGTTGGCTGCTTGCACAAGGGGCCGATCCGAAGCGCATCGCGCTGGTGGGGGATTCAGCCGGCGGCGGTCTCGCTTTCGCCGCCCTGCTGCGGCTGCGCGACGAAGGCACCGAACTGCCGGCCGCCGCCGCCGTGGTCTCGCCGTGGACCGATCTCGCCCTTACCGGCCCATCATTGCACCTCAATGCCGGCATCGATCCGCTGATACCGGTCGAACAGGTGCCACGTGTCGTCGATCTCTGCCTTGCCGGCGCCAATCCGCGCAACCCGTACGCCTCGCCGCTTTACGGGGACCCGACGGGCTTTCCTCCGACGCTCATTCTCGTCGGCGGGGACGAAGTACTGCGCGATGACGCGGTCCGAATGGCGGATAAAATGCGGGCGGCCAGCTGTCACGTGGAGATCGAGGTATGGCCACGCATGTGGCATGCCTGGCACATGTGCACACGCGGCATGCCGGAAGCGAAGGCGGCGATCGCTCGCATTGCAGCATTCGTTAAAGATAAGCTGTGATGGCCGCAGCTCTCGCGGTGAATCCAAAAAGCATGGCGCCCGTTTCAAGACCGGCGCCGTCATTTCACTTCAATTGAATAGTGCCGCGTCTGAGCTGTTCCGTTGGGATAGATAACGTAGAGCCCGATCGAGTCCGTTCCGGTGTAGTCCGATTTCGGCTCGTAGAAAACGAATGTGCCGTCCGATTTGCGGGTATTGCACTCGTATCGCTGATTGTCCTTCGGGAAGTTGGTGAAGCCTTGGCCCTTCTCGACCGCAAGGGTCCCGTGCGCAGGTTGCGCGAGAATGCGCACGGTCGTCTGGCCTTTCGACGAACAGTCGGCTTCGATGTCATAGAAAAATTCAAGGCGCAGCTTTTGTCCCGTCGCAACGAAGCGGGTGAGCTCCATGGTTTGTGGCGGTCGGGGCGGACCAGATGCGGCCGGCGAATTCTGCGCCGGGGCCGGGGCTGCAGCCGCATGGCTGGCTGCAGTGGCATCGACAAGACGATTGATCGTCCACGGGATGAAATGGCAGGGCAGACTTGCGTCGCGGTAGCGGGTGTTAAGCTCCACCACATCGCCGATCTTGACCGTCATTTGCTCGGGAATTACCGCAATCGTCTTCAAACGGCTGCTGTCCGGATATCCCTCCGCCGCGATGCGCGGCAAGGAGAGGTAAGCCGGGTTGATCTTGGCTCCCAATTGTGCCTCGGCGGTCCGCGTCGCCGCCAGGGCCTGCTCGGCGGATACGAAACCGGTCACGCGGGCCATGATGCGTGTTGGCGTGTCCGGAATCGGCGAGTTGCAGCCTGGCTGCACCGGCGTCGACAAGACGATTGATCGTCCACGGGATGAAATGGCAGGGCAGACTTGCGTCGCGGT
>Ga0126371_10002315_pt1 | contig 16375 bp, 15 predicted proteins | sample PanSoiMetaPlot_4_FD_110145 | JGI IMG/M metagenome (GOLD analysis project Ga0126371, IMG submission 110145) | Tropical forest soil microbial communities from Panama - MetaG Plot_4 | ecosystem: Environmental > Terrestrial > Soil > Tropical forest > Bulk soil | place: Panama | collected 2016-02-17 | reverse complement strand
TTATAGCCTTGGGGACAGTCGGGCTGCGGAGAAATGGGGTTTCAACCGAAGCGGAAATGCCGAACACTCTGCGGCTGAAGGAAAACGAGATGCTCGCGGCGAAGCGGAAATTGTTCGAACGGCTGTTTCCATGCTATCAAGAAAGTCCAGTCCGGATCTGACGTTGATTCCCAGCCTAGGATCAGGGCGAGATGCGCTAACCGGGGGAGGTTCACCGGGTTTAAGTTGCACAACCTTGCGCGGCCGGCAGCCGGAGCCTGCCAGCGACTCGGGCTAGGCTGGGTTTTCTTGACACCTTATCCCTACCGCAGAATGCGGTGCAGGCCTCGGCGGAAATGCACACCTTGGAAACAACCGCATTTGCCGAGGGACGCCTTCGTTGACGGAGGGTCGGGGCGGATGATATAAATTAATATTCTGTGAGGCGGCACAAAGCCCACCGTACGCTCCTACCGGGTCAGGGAGTCGGCGAGGCTGCCTTCCTGAAATTTTAGGCGAAACAACTTCATGCCAGATCTGGTTCACCAAATTGGCGAACTCTTTCTCCGGGCTGTGCCCGTAATCGTCATTGTTCTCCTTTTTTACATCATTATGCGTGCGGTCTTCTTTCAGCCGCTGTTGAAAGTGATGGCGGAACGAGACGCGCGCACTGTCGGCGCGCAGCGAGCGGCCGAGGCTGCACAGGCTGCGGCGGCCGAGAAGGTGCATCAGTACGAGGAAGCGCTGAAGCAGGCGCGTGCAAAGGTGTACGCCGAACAGGAAGCCGACCGGAAAAAACTCTTGGACGAGCGTGTCGCGGTCCTGAAGGAGGCCCGCACCAAGGCGGGCGCGGAAGTGAACGCGGCGAAGGAGCGCACGGCGGCAGAGTTTGCCAGCGCGAAAAAAGAGATCGAAAGCACGGCCGCGCAACTGGCAGCAGAAATCGCGCGCCGCGTCCTTGAGACACCTAACCCGAACTCTCCCACAAGAGAGGCCCGATGAAACCTGCACGCCGGCTTCACTCCTATCTTGTGGCCCTCGCCGGTAGCTTGCTGCTGGCCGTGGCCGCATTGGGATCGGAACAAGGCGGCGATGCGGCCAAGCAAACGATCGGAATGTACTTCAAGTGGATCCATTTTTTCATTCTGGCGGCGCTTTTCTATTGGGTGTTTGGAAAGCTACTGCCGCCCGCGTTCCGCCGAAACGCAGACGCCATCAGTTCAGCGATTAGGAAAGCCGCGACGGTGAAGGCGGAAGCGGAGAAGCGGCTGCAGGAAGCGGCCGCGAAACTGGCCAGCCTGGAAAATGAAGTTGCGAACTTTAAGGCGCAGGCCCAGCAAGACGCCGCGGCGGAGTTAGAACGCCTGCGTGCAACGACGCAACTCGACGTCGAGAAGGTTCGAACCGCGGCCAGAGCGGAAATGGAAGCGGCGGAGCGTGCGGCACGTGTGGAATTGAAAGAACTGGCCGCGAAACTGGCCGTGGACGGCGCAGAATCGCTCGTGGCTCAGCAGATGACACCCGCGGTGCAGGAAGCGATGATCAGCAGCTTCGTGCAGAGTTTGCAACGGAGGCCCAATTGAAATCGGCGAGCCTCCAATACGCAACGGCGCTGGCAGACATTGCGCTCGAACAGGGCGCGGTCGAGCCAGTGAAGAAGCAATTGGGAGATTTTGGCGCTGCATTTGCGGAATCCGCAGAGTTGCGCAATATCCTGAGCAGCCCGGCAGTCGAGCGGGCGACAAAGCACGGCGTGATCGAAAAGCTAAGCGCGCGCCTGGGCGCGAGCCGCATCGTGCGTAACTTTCTCTTCGTGGTGATTGACAACCAGCGCACCCATCTTCTTCCGGAAATTCTGCAGACATTCGAATCCGTGGTGCAGCAACGGCTGGGCGTAGCGGAAGCGGAAGTCCGCTCGGCTGCCGAGCTCAGCTCGGCGCAGAAGAGCACGCTGCAGCAATCCCTCGAAAAGGTCACAGGTAAAAAGATTCAAGCGAAATACTCGCTGGACCCGACATTGCTCGGCGGAGCGGTGGTACGCATCGGTGACACGGTATATGACGGCTCAGTTCGAAACCGGCTGAACCAGATGCGCGCGCGGCTCTCCGCGGAATAGGCATTCGGGAACGGAGCAGGCATGGCAAATATCAAAGCAGACGAAATCAGCAAGATACTGCGCGAGCAGATCGCGAACTACGAGCAGACGGTCTCGGTGGACGAGGTCGGCTCCGTCATTAGTGTCGGCGATGGAATCGCGCGCATTCATGGCCTGGAGAAAGTGATGGCCGGCGAGATGCTGGCGTTTCCGCACGAGGTCTTCGGGCTGGCGTTGAACCTGGAAGAAGAAGAGGTTGGTGCGGTGCTGCTCGGGGAATCCTCCGAATTGAAGGAAGGCGACACCGTACGGCGCACGAACACGATTATGTCGGTGCCCGTGGGCAATGAATTAATCGGTCGCGTGGTGAATCCACTGGGCGTGCCGCTGGACGACAAGGGCCCCATCACCGCCAAGGAGCGCAATCCGCTCGAGCGTATCGCTCCCGGCGTGCTTGACCGCCAGCCGGTGCGCGAACCGCTGCAGACCGGTATCAAGGCGATTGACGCGATGATCCCGATCGGCCGGGGGCAGCGCGAGTTGATCATCGGTGACCGACAGACGGGAAAGACCGCCGTCATTCTTGACTCCATCATCAACCAGAAGGGCAACGACATGATCTGCATCTACTGTGCGATCGGGCAGAAGCGCTCGACGATCGCGCAGGTGGTGAAGGTGCTGACCGATGCCGGTGCGATGGACTACACGATCGTGGTGGCTTCTTCCGCGGCGGAGCCCGCCTCGCTGCAATACATCGCGCCGTATGCTGCATGTGCAATGGGCGAGTATTTTCGCGACAACAAGCGGCATGCAGTGACCTTCTACGACGACCTTTCGAAACACGCCCAGGCATACCGCGAAATTTCGCTGCTGCTGCGGCGACCGCCGGGACGCGAGGCGTTTCCAGGCGACGTCTTCTATCTCCACTCTCGTTTGTTGGAACGTGCCGCCAAGCTGAACGACAAACTAGGCGCGGGTTCGCTGACCTCGCTGCCGGTAATTGAGACGCAGGCGGGCGACGTGTCCGCCTACATTCCCACGAACGTGATTTCGATTACCGACGGGCAGATTTACCTGGAGTCGGATTTGTTCAACGCCGGCATCCGTCCTGCGATCAACGTGGGTATTTCGGTGAGCCGCGTCGGCGGCAACGCGCAGATCAAAGCCATGCGCCAGGTCGCCGGCAGTTTGCGGTTGGACATGGCGCAGTACCGCGAATTGGCGGCCTTCGCGCAGTTCGGCGCCGATCAGTTGGACAAAGTGACCCAGGCGCAGTTGGCACGCGGCCAGCGCCTGACGGAAGTCCTGAAACAGGACCAGTACGTCCCTTTGCCCGTTGAGCAACAGGTGCTGATTCTCTACGTTGCCACCAGCGGCGCGCTCGACAGCGTCCCTGTCGGCGAAGTGCGGCGATTCGAAAAGGAGTTCCTGCAATTCGCACAGGCCAGCTACGCCAACGTGTTGAAAGATATCGCAACGAAGAAGGCGCTCGATGACGGCATTAAGGCGACGATCAAGACCGCGATAGACGCGTTCAAAGAGCGCTTCACGGCAGCACTGGCCGCGACAGCGAAATAAGAGCGTCCCTGACCGAAGATCATGCCCACACTACTCGATTTCCGGCGACGCATCCGCTCGGTGAAAAACACCCAGCAGATTACGCGCGCGATGAAGTTCGTCGCCGCCGCCCGGCTGCGGCGCGCACAGGAAGCGGCCCTGGCCGCGCGTCCGTATGCCCAGGAACTGGTGCGTGTATTGCGCTCGACGATGGCGCGCATTGAGTCGCCCGAACATCCCCTGTTAGCGCGCCGGCCCGAGGAGCGTATCCTGGTGCTCCTGTTGACTGGAGAGCGCGGCCTGGCAGGCGCCTTTAACAGCAACCTCTTGAAAAAGGCCGCGGAGTTTTACCGCAGCAAGGCAGGCAAGCGGATCAGTGTGATTCCGATCGGCAAGAAGGGCCGCGATGCGCTGCGCCGGGGGGGATTCACCTTTGCAGGCGAGTATGTGAACGTCCTGTCGCGTGTGGATTTCGGTATTGCGCGCGAGATTTCGAACCTGGTGACGGAACTTTACACCGAAGACAAGATAGATGCGGTTTACACCATCTTCAGTGAGTTCAAGAGCGTGATTTCAGCGGAGTTGGTCGTGGAAAAGCTTTTGCCGATTGAGAAGATTTCTGCCCGCGGGGAAACGGGAGCCGAAGCGGCAGGTTCTGAGATTGACTACATCTACGAACAACCCGAAGAGCAGTTGTTGGCGAGACTTTTGCCAAGGTATGTCGAAACGCAAGTGCTGCGAAGCATGCTGGAATCCTGCGCCGCGGAGCACGCCGCGCGCATGACCGCCATGGAAGCGGCCACTAAGAACGCCGGTGAGGTGATCGAAGGTCTCACGTTGCACATGAACAAGGTGCGCCAGGCGGCCATCACGAAAGAGATTATTGAGATTGTCAGCGGTGCCTCTTCGACCGCGTAGGAGCAGAGATGGCAGAGCAACACTCGGGACGGGTAATTCAGGTTATCGGGCCGGTGCTTGACATTCAATTCGAGCAAGGGCATTTGCCGGAGATTTTTCACGCCGTGCAGATTACCGGCGACGGTTTTAATTTGCCGGAGCCGCTCGACGTGACGGCCGAGGTACAACAGCACCTGGGTGAAGGGCGCGTGCGCGCAGTGGCCATGGAGCCGACCGAGGGCATGGTGCGCGGCATGAGGGCCGTGGACCTGGGCGCGCCAATCTCGGTGCCGGTGGGCCGTCCGACGCTCGGCCGCGTGATGAACGTCCTTGGTAAACCCGTGGACCAGATGGGACCGATCAAGACAGAAACCAAATATTCGATTCATCGGCCATCGCCCGCTTTGGACCAGCAGTCGACCACGCTTGAAATGTTCGAAACCGGCATCAAGGTCGTGGACCTGATCCAGCCCTTTCTGAAGGGCGGAAAGATCGGACTTTTTGGCGGCGCTGGTGTTGGCAAGACAGTTCTGATTCAGGAGCTGATTCACAACGTCGCGATGCAGCACGGTGGCGTGTCGGTGTTCGCCGGGGTAGGCGAGCGCACGCGCGAAGGCAATGACCTGTGGCTGGAATTCCAGGAGTCGGGCGTGGTCGTGCCCGGCAACTCTGATAAATCGCGCGCTGCGCTAATTTACGGGCAGATGACCGAACCGCCCGGAGCGCGCTTGCGCGTCGGCCTGACCGGCCTCACCGTTGCGGAATATTTCCGCGACCAGGAACACCTGGATGTGCTGCTCTTTATCGATAACATTTTCCGTTTCGTACAAGCGGGCTCTGAAGTGTCCGCACTGCTCGGCCGCATGCCCTCTGCCGTGGGTTATCAGCCAAACCTGAATACCGAAATCGGCGAACTGCAGGAGCGCATTACTTCCACAAAGAGCGGATCGATCACTTCAGTGCAGGCGATTTATGTGCCTGCGGACGACTACACCGACCCCGCGCCGGCTGCGACCTTTACGCACCTCGATGCGACTACAAACCTCAGTCGACAGATCGTGGAGCGCGGAATTTATCCCGCCGTGGATCCGCTGGCCAGCTTCTCTCGCATCCTCGATCCCCGCGTCGTCGGCCAAGAGCATTATACCGTGGCCCGCGCCGTGAAGTCCGTGCTGCAGCGGTACAAGGATTTGCAAGACATCATCGCCATTCTCGGTATCGAAGAACTGTCCGACGACGACAAGCGGACCGTGGCGCGCGCGCGGCGCATCGAGAAGTTCCTTTCACAGCCGATGTTTGTCGCCGCACAGTTCACCGGTCTCGAAGGCAAGTACGTGAAGATTGAAGACACCGTGCGCAGCTTCAAGGAAATCGTGGAAGGGAAGTATGACGAAATTCCCGAGCAAGCCTTCTATATGGTCGGCACGATCGAGGAAGTGCTCGAGAAGGCTGAAAAGATGAAGGCGGGCGTTTAGGCGACACATGCTTCCTGAAGCCATCGAACTGGTCGTGGTCACGCCGGAGCGGCAACTGCTGCGGGAAACCGTAGTGGAGGTGGAGATCCCCGGGAAAGGCGGTCAACTGGGGATTTTGCCGGGCCACGCGCCGTTGATGACCGAGCTCGGCATCGGTGTGTTGTCCTACAAGACCACCACCTCGAGCCAGCCGGTGGTGATTGCAGTGCTCCAGGGCTTTGCGGAAGTATTGCCGGATCGTGTTACGGTGCTGGCCGAAACAGCCGAACGTGCTGAAGAAATTGATCTAGCGCGTGCGGAAGCCGCCAAAGCGCGGGCGGAGAAGCGCCTGTCTTCGAACGACTCGAACATTGATTGGGATCGCGCGGTGATCGCCTTGCAGAAATCGCTGATCCGCATCCAGGTGGCCAAAAAACACCATGGTGTGCCGATCGAATCTCGCTGACCGACTGCAATCGCCGTTTTCCGGATGAGCACGACGCAAGCGTGCACTGGCACATGCAATTTGACGGAGTAACGATGGAAACAATCACGATTTACAGTGCAGGGTGGTGCCCGGACTGCTGGCGCACCAAGAAATTCTTGAAAGAGCGCGGCGTGACGTTTCAGGAAGTGAATATTGAAAAAGATGCACAGGCCGAGGAGTTGGTTCGGCGCGTGAACGATGGACGGCGCCGGATTCCTACGGTAAGGGTCGGCGAGCGTTTTTTTGCCTGCAGCCCGTTCAATGCGCAGCAGCTCGCCGAGGAGCTGAAGGTTCCCCTCAACTCATAGTTTCCCTTCGATTCAAATCTCCACGAACACCGAGCGTTTAAGCGAGGAGATCCTCGCTTCGTTGCGTCTATAAAAGGTCCATTGTTTGATACGCTTGCCTTCAACGAGGCCAACAGCAGCCAGAATCTTCAAATGCTCGCTGGCGGTAGGATGGCTGACGCGCAGCTTGCGGGCGATGAGCAGGCCGCAGACTCCGTCTTGCACCAAGTCGCCGTCTACCTGTGGTGGGAAATGCTGCCGCGGATGTTTGAGCCAAGCGAGGATGCGCAGACGTTTCTCACTGGCCAACGCATGAAAAAGGCGGTCTGGATTCATTTTAGAGTGTCCAGCCAAAATGGCGCTTGTATATTTAGCTAAACGCCTAAATACTACCACGGGGAACGCATGACTGACAACTCCGATGCGATTGGCCGTGCAGCAATTGCCGCCGCCTACGACAAGATTCGAGCGCACATTCGCCGGACGCCTATATTGGATTTGAGCGGGCGCGAATTCGGGCTTGAACACTTTCCGTTGCACCTGAAGCTCGAACTGCTGCAGCACACCGGATCATTCAAAGTGCGCGGGGCAGTTACCAATCTTCTGTTCCGAGAGGTTCCCGCGAGCGGCATTGGCGCGGCCTCCGGTGGAAATCATGGCGTTGCGGTGGCGTTTGCGGCGCATGCCTTCCAAATTCCCGCGCGCATTTTCGTGCCGCAGGTGTGTTCACCTGCGAAGCAACGGCTGATCCGAAATTACGGGGCGGAGCTGGTGGTCACTGGCGCACGCTATGCCGAGTCACTGGCAGCTTGCAACGAGTGGGTGCGAAACAGCGGCGCGATGGCCATACATGCTTTCGACCAAAGAGAGACGCTTCTGGGCCAGGGCACGCTGGGACTCGAACTGGAGGAGCAAGTTTCGAACCTGGATACGTTGTTTGTTGCCGTCGGTGGCGGGGGATTGATCGGAGGCATTGCGGCCTGGTTCGACGGAAAGATCAAAATCATAGGGGTCGAACCGGAAACGGCGCCGACGCTTTGTAAGGCGTTGGAGGCCGGCCGTCCCGTAGATGCCGAGGCCGGCGGACTCGCTGCGGATTCGCTGGCGCCGCGACGAGTTGGTGAATGGATGTTCCCGATCGCGCAGAAATATGTCGAGCGCGTGATCCTTGTTTCTGACGACGGTATACGAAAGACGCAAGAGATGCTGTGGAACACGACGAGAATCGCTGCTGAACCGGGCGGAGCGGCCGCTCTGGCTGCTCTGACTTCAGGAAAATATGTTCCGGCGAAGGATGAGCGCGTGGCCGTTTTGATTTGCGGCGGCAACACCACGGCGGTGGATTTTTCCAGGTAGCCCGGAGGCACGGAAGACATGACCATCTACGACAAACTGCGTGAATTAAAGATCGAGCTAGCAAAACCTGAACCACCCGTTGCGGCCTTCGTTCCCACGGTGCAAACGGGGAAGCTCCTGTTTGTCTCAGGACATATTGCGAAGCTGGATGGAAAGCCCTGGGCGGGGCAATTGGGCAACAGTATCAGCACGGAAGACGGTCGCAGGGCTGCGCGCAACGTTGCCATCGACTTGCTGGCTACGTTGCATCACGAACTGGGAGACTTGGCCCGGGTGAAACGCATCGTCAAACTGCTCTGCCTGGTGAATTCGGCGCCGAATTTCACCGAGCAACATCTGGTAGCGAACGGGGCTTCCGAGCTGTTTCAGGGAGTTTTAGGTGCCGCCGGGGTGCACGCCCGCAGCGCCATCGGCGTCTCGCAACTTCCCCTCGGGTCTTGCGTGGAAATCGAACTCGTTGCGGAACTCGGCTAGGGCTTAGCGCCGCTACGCGGCTCAACGTTGCGGAACCACTTTTTGCAGAAATAGACCCTTCTGTAAGGGCGTAGTTACGACTCGCGCGGGCGCCTTCCCGGGTTGCGCAGCGGCTGCCGGAACACTCGCGAAAAACGCGTTGATCTGTGCGATCAGCGGTTGCTTCAGCCCATCCCATTCCTGATCAATACATGCCTTTTCGACTTCCGTCAGATGCCAGGTAAGGGGCGGATCTTGCGGACACTTCACCGTATTGGCATCCCCGGAATCTCCGTTCGGTGAAACGTAGCGCGCCGTGAGCGTCGCAGCGTCATAGCCGCGCAGTGTGAGAATCTGCAAAAGGTTCGAACTATCAGCAAAGTCCCGGACCTGTTGCCCCTCCGAGCGCACGTGCAAAACAGCGTCGATCGGCGCGATGAGCTGATACGGCCAACGATGAGGAGAGCCGGCCGGTTTTGTCCACGTGCTATCAGGGAACGCGTTGATGATCAACACGAGGATTTTCTTTTGGGAAAGAGCTGCCGTGGCGTTTTGGCCGGGCGGGGGAACATCGGGCAATGCGGCCTTGAGCCACGTCGTGAGCGTGAACAAGCCGGAGTTGTCAAAGTAGCCCCCATCGACCAGATGCTCTGCGTTCCACGGCGTGTCCGGGCGTGCGGCGGGAGAAACATAGGGAAACGCGGCGGACATGCGCACGGCGGATTCGAGAAAGACGTCCCGTTGCGTGTAAACCAGGTGGAATCCGTGAAGAGCGTGATTCGGATCGCTGGCCTTGGAAGGCTCGGGAAAGTCCGAGTTAGTGAAGACCAGGGGATCGCCCGTGCGCACTTCGGTCGAATTGAACAAGACCGTGGGCCACTTCTTTTGCACTCCGGCCGACGCAAGCGGCCGGTCGATTGGCACAAATTGCGCGTTCTTGCGAAGGGCGCGTTCAAGCGCCCAGCCGCGATCCGCCCCCGGCCAGGAAAACGTGTCTATGGGCAGGATGGCGCGGCGTAAATCCGGGTGCACCAGGCCCCAAGCCACGGCTTCGAGGCTGGAGGCTTTGGCCGACCGTGCTCCCTGCATGTCTCCGGGCTGAGAGTCCACGCAGCGCAGATAGAACATCGTTCCGACCGAACCGCCGGACACCCCGCTGATGGCCAGCACGTCTTCTTCGAACGAAGCTCCCATCTCTTTGCGCAGGCCGCAAAGCACTTCACTGGTCCACGCGGCGGATTGGATGCCGCCACCCGCCGCGGCCACGACGATGGCACGATTCCCCTTTGCTTCAAGCAGCGCCGCAGGGCTCGGCAAGGAGGATTGTTCCGGCCGGTCCACGGTGTGAAAGGCGTGATCTGACGGTCCGAACCGCGAAGTCGCCAGCAGAAAGATTGCCAGGGGAATCAGTACGGGAATGCGGTAGCGGTCGAAGAAGAAACACAGTGCTCCCAGAATCAGGCACGCGAGAAGCATCAGCAGAATGACCTGCAGTAGAACGGCATCGTAAGGCCTGGGCGCGGGAAAAACACTGTCGGATGCGAGACGGTTGTAAACGCCGTGCCCGGCGAGCAGATAAAAGCCGAAGCAAACCAGTGACAGGAATCCAGCAAAGCGATGGCCTGGGAAAATCTCCACGGGGTTGCCGCGATCGTCGAAGCGTCCGTAACCTGGACCCATGAGACGCACCCAGAGAAGGCTCAGCGTGTTCTGCGGGGAAACCAGAAAATCTAGGCGCAGCGCCTCCAGCGGGCGCTTGTTGCTGAGATAAGTAAGCTTCGGCTTAAGGGTTTCACGAAGCAAATAGGCAATCGGCAGAGCGAAGACTTCAATCTCCGGAGCACTGCGCGGGTCAGTAACCAGAAGGTCTAATAGAAAAACGGCGACGATACATAGGCCGGCGATCAGAACGCCCAGGCTGGCGTGCATCCAGAATCGCACGGCGAGTCCAGCCGGGTTCAGATGAGCTCCGATCATAGCCTGCTCTACGCTGTAGAGAAATCTCAAAAAAAGAAACGCCCCGCCTGCGTAGATCAGGGCCACGGTCCGCCCCGAAAACGGCGCACTGTCCGGCGTTTCCGCGAAGCCCGCACCAGGCGGCGGTTTGCGCTGCCCATCCGCGCGCTGGCTGCCGTAGAGCAACACCAGGAAGCTGCAGGTAATCGCCGCCGAGAACAGAAGGAACGCCGCGAATGCGACTCCCAGAACCTGATTGGGTTCGAGATCCGCCAAGCCATGCAGCATGGGGCTGTTCAGCGCGGCGGGCAGCAGCCAGCCAAGCGCTAGCAGCACGAGAATGGGAACGCGCATCAGGTAAAGGTGAAGGAAAATGCGTCGAGCCACGGGCCCTCCGGCTGGGGGGACCTAGTTGTTGGCGCATAGAGTAACTTAAAATGTAGTTACGAGAAAGTTTTTTTCTGAAGCGGGCATGACACAGTGGCCGTAGATCAGTTGCTGGTGCCACGCGTCCAGACTTGAGTAACATTCAGCCCTCGATCGAGTAAAAGAAGGTCGGCGTCGGCGCCGGTCCGCAGAGAGCCTTTCTTGAATTCAATCCCGAGCAGCGTAGCGGGATTCAGTGTGAGCATGCGCAGGGCGTCCCCAAGGGGGATTCCGAGATTCACGATATTGCGCAAAGCGCGATCCAGGGTCAGCGTGCTTCCCGCCAGCTTCCCCTCGGCGCCGCGGCAGACGCCGCCGCTGACCGTCACTTTGAACGTGCCAAGCGTGTAGTTCCCGTCCGGCATGCCCGTGGCGGAAATGCCGTCGCTGACGAGAATCACGCTGCCCGCGCCCTTGGCTTTGAGCAGCAAACGCATGGCGGTTTCGTCCACGTGAATGCCGTCGGCGATCAGTTCGGCGGTGACCTCAGGGGTGGTTAACGCAGCGCCGATCACGCCGGAATCGCGATGCGAAAATGGACGCATGGCGTTATAGACATGCACGGCGTGATGTGCTCCGCGAGCAATGGCCGCACGAGCCTGTTCGTAGGTGGCGTCGGTATGGCCGATCGCGACAACCAAGCCTGCCTGGCGCGCGGCGTCAATGCAGGGCATGGCGCCCAAAAGCTCCGGCGCGATGGTGAGGATCTGCGCGCGTCCCTTCGCCGCCTCAAGGAATTTCTCCAGTAATTCGGCGGAAGGAAGTTTCAGGAATTCTCGAGGATGCACACCACGGCGCACCGAGCTGATGAACGGGCCTTCGAAATGGATGCCCAGCACTTCCGCCTTGGATTCGCATGCCTGACATTGTTGTGCAATGTAACCGGCGATGCCCTCAGAGGCCCGGCAGATGTCCTCGGTACTGGCCGTGACCGTGGTGGCGACAAAGGAGGTGGTACCGTGACGTGCGATCGTCCGCGCCACCGTTTTTAGCGCCGCCTCGGTGCCCTCCATCACGTCATGGCCGCCCGCGCCATGGATGTGCACATCCAGAAAGCCGGGGACGGCGAGTTTGTCTAGCGCCGTGATTTCAACCGCGCCGGCGGGCAAACTCACGCCACTTCGCGGCGCAACCGCCTCGATAACGCCATCGCGAATGAGAATGGCGGCGTCGGGAATATCCGTGACGGGAGTGAAGGCGCGGCCTGCATGAATCAGAGTTGTCGTCATGACGAACGTTTATCGTAACGGAATTCGCGGTGACCGCAAAAACAAAATGGGCAGGAACCGAATTCCTGCCCACGCGAAGAGATTCATAGAAGGCAGCGAACTACTTGGCCATCTCGATACTGGTTAGCTTCAGCGTGTTGCCGTCCACGCTGCCCTTGACGGTTACGTGATGTCCGGCATGCGGAGCCGCTTTCTCCTGCGTATCAAGGGCGTAGACCTTCTTGTCGCTGTCGTTCACAAAAACGTATTTTGCTCCATGTTCTTTGACGCACTTCGCGGTACATTCGGCAGCCCCGTCGTGGGCACCTTGCGTGCCGCACATGTCGTCGGAGATCCAGCCGGTCCAGGAGACATCCGCCGGCGAAGCGATGGATGCGGCCAGCAGCGCCAGTGCAGGAAAACAGAACAATCGCAGTTTCATAAAAAGCTCCTAAGAAGGTTCGTCTGACGCGCGGTGCAGACCTATTCAGGCTCGCACAAACGGTTTGCGCCTGTCCAGCGGAAGGAAAGCACAAGAGCGTTCGTTATACAATTGAAACGTTCCAAAAATAGTGCGGAGCTTTCTTTTGACGACCATGAATCTGTGTTGCTTTGGTGATTTCGCGTGCCGTGCCTGACGACGCGCGGCGCGATGATGCTGGTTGCGGCGTTGTTGGCCGCTTCGGATGGCTCGCCGCAGGGCGTGGCGCAAGGGCCGCCTCCACCGCCGACCGCCAAAACGATCAAATGCAAAGATCGCGCCATTCCCCAATTGGAGGACGTCACTGGGAAAGTTGGCATCCGCTTTTCACACACTTCGGCACCTGAGAACAAATACATCATCGAGTCCATGAGCGGCGGCGTGCTGCTGCTCGATTACGACCGCGACGGCTGGCCGGACATTTACTTCACAAACGCGCCGACCGTGGAGATGGCGCTCACGGGACAACAAGCGCGCGGCGCTCTCTATCACAACAACCATGACGGCACGTTCACCGATGTGACCGACAAGGCCGGTGTTGGCAAGCCGTGCTTTGCGATGGGCGGCGCCGTCGGCGACTACGACAACGATGGATGGCCGGACATGTACGTAACCTGCTACGGCGGAAACGTGCTCTACCACAACAACGGCGACGGCACATTCACCGACGTGACCGCCAAAGCTGGCGTACGCGACGGGCGCTTTTCGACCGGCGCGGCATTTGGCGACTACGATGGCGACGGTTTTCTCGACCTGATGGTCACCAACTACGTGGACATTGACATTCACCACCCCCCTGCGTTCGGCAGCAGCGTCACCTGCAAGTACATGGGCATCGATGTGCAGTGCGGTCCGCGAGGATTGAAGGGAGCGGGCGATTCGTTGTTTCATAACAACGGCGATGGCACGTTTAGCGAAGTTTCGAAGAAGGCCGGCGTGGATGACCCCAACGGATACTATGGGCTCACGGCCGTCTGGGCGGACTTCAACAATACCGGGCGGCCGGATATTTACGTCGCCAACGATTCGACCGCGGGATTCCTCTATCGCAATGATGGCAGCGGGAAGTTCACCGACATCGGCCTGGAATCGGGCACCGCGCTCGGCGAGGACGGTCACGAACAGGCAGGCATGGGCGTTGCCGTGGGCGACTACCTGCACACGGGCCGGCCTTCGATGGTGGTCACGACTTTCGCGATGGACAATTCGCCGCTGTATCGGAACGACGGCAAGTGGGATTTTCAGGATGTCTCCTACCCGGCGGGAGTCGGTTTGCCTTCGGTTCCCTACGTGAAGTGGGGCGTCGCGTTTGTAGACCTCGACAACGACGGTTGGCTCGACTTGGTCACCGTGAACGGGCACGTCTACCCGCAAGTGGACAACTTACAGACCGGCGCGCGGTATCGGGAGCCGAAGCTGGTGCAATACAACCAGGGCGACGGAACGTTTTGTGATGCCAGCGAGCAATCGGGTCCAGCGATTATCGAGCCGCGTGTTTCCCGTGGATTGGCGGCTGCTGACCTTTTCAACGACGGGCACATGGACCTAGTTGTCGAAGACTTGCAGGGAGCTCCCATGGTGCTACGAAACCCCGGACTGGCGGGACGCCATTGGGTCAGTTTTGAACTCGCGGGTACAAAGAGCAACCGCCTGGCAATCGGCGCGCGACTGAAACTGGTAGCCGGAGGAATGACAGAGACCGACGAGATTCACAGCGGCGGCAGCTATCTCTCGCAGAGCGATCTGCGTGTGCATTTTGGACTTGGCAGCGCCACGAGAATCGAAAGCCTGGAAATTCACTGGCCGTCAGGCACCCTGGAGACACTGAAAAATCTGGAAGTGGACAAGTTTTACAGCGTGCTGGAAGGACAAGGAATTGTGCCGGCGGAAAAGATCCGCCCTGCAGGAGCCGGAAAAAAACCGCCAAATCCGGCGGCAGATCGGCGGCCTGGCCCAGCGCGTCTACCCGGTTCACATCCCGCTCCGCCTTTTTCGACAGAACCATCCCGCCGATGATTGGTCAGTTCGGGGAAAGCAAGCCTGCTGCAAACGCGATTCCGGGCCATCAATGCCTTTACGGCAGGACTGGCAGCACCAGCGCCGACGGGTGTTCCTTATCGTGGTAAATCGTGTTGGTGGCAGGAACCATCTGCGTTCCGGTGGCCGGGTCTTCTCCGGTGTTCAGGTTACGCGCGAAGCGGGGGAAATTGCTGCTGGAAACCTCGAGCCGCAGGCGATGGCCGGGTAGAAACGCGTTGCTGGTAGCCCACAGGTCGAGCACGAGGTGATAAATCTCGCCTGGCTTTACCGGATCGGGATGTTCGGTTGTGTTGCGATAGCGTAGACGCAGGATTCCTTCGGTGAGATTTTGCGCGAAGCCGTCTGGCCACACGTCCACGAGCTTTCCGGTGAAATCAGTGTCTTTCGCGGAAGTGCTGGCGTAGAGGTCCAACGTTACCGGGCCGGTCACTTCGGTTTCTTTTGAGAAAACTGGCGTTGTGTAGATCAGAACATCTTTGCGCTCCTCGGTGGGCCGCTGGTCGCGCGGTCCGGGCGGCAGATGGGAACTGTCGCAGCAAAGGGGGCCACCGATCGTGGGCACAGCGTTCAACGGATCATAGAGGAACACATCGGTTATTTCTGCGGCCGGAACCTGTGTGCTCAAGGTGCCGTCACCAGCCGCACCATTCGCTTTTCCCGCGGAGTGCAGGAAGTACTTCGTTGCCTTGGCGCGGGCCAGGGGCCAATCGTCTTCATCGCGCCATACATTCTTTCCCATAACGAAAATGTGCACGGGCTTGCGCGTCGAAAAGTCGTTGCGTTCGCCTTTGAGCAGATAGGCATACCAGCTGAGCACAAGTTCGTCGGCATCGTAAGGCGCGTTGGGGCCAAAATCCACGTCGCCGATCTTGCGCTGTTCCGAGCCACCCGCGTGCCCGCCAATTTCCACCCACATGCGCTGGCCTTTGCGAGCGGCTTCGTTTCCGGCATGGGCCTTCAGCAACATATAGTTGCGCAAGGAGCCTCCGAGAAAAATGTCGTACCAGGCGGGTATGTGAAGGATCGGCACCTGGATGTTAGGATAAAACTCCTCGATCGAAATCGACTTCCAGTAGTCATCGTAATTTGGATGATTCGCCCAGTCCTGATAATAGGGAGCGACCGACTTGGGATCCGGTGAAGAGAGCATCGGATAACCGGCGAGCGGGAGGATATCTTTCCAGTTCATGGCGTTGGTTTCTTTTGCAATCAGGCGGCGCATCGTATCCTCTGCCAGGCCGCTGGCCCACGACTGGTTAAACCACTGCTCGAAGACTCCGCCCTGGTAGGTCCAATTCTCGTGATAGTTCGAAGCAGTCACAAACGGCGCGAGGCCTGCAAGATGCGGCGGGCTCGCGATGGCGGCGAGCATCTGCGTGGCGCCGACATAAGATCCGCCGAACATGCCAACCTTGCCGTTGGATTGCGGCAAGGCGGCGGCCCACTCAACAGTGTCGTAGCCGTCCTGAGCTTCGTGGCGAAAGGTGTACCATTCACCCTCGGAACTGTAGCGTCCTCGCACGTCTTGAATCACAACTACGTAGCCGCGAGCCGCCGCCTTCCTGCCAAATTTCGCCTGCCCGCTCTTGTCATAGGGCGTGCGCTCCAGCAGGACCGGGTACTTTCCATCCGCCTTCGGGTAGTAGACGTCGGCCTTCAGCGTCACACCGTCGCGCATCTTCACAGGAACATCCTGATC
>Ga0126371_10002314_pt1 | contig 16378 bp, 11 predicted proteins | sample PanSoiMetaPlot_4_FD_110145 | JGI IMG/M metagenome (GOLD analysis project Ga0126371, IMG submission 110145) | Tropical forest soil microbial communities from Panama - MetaG Plot_4 | ecosystem: Environmental > Terrestrial > Soil > Tropical forest > Bulk soil | place: Panama | collected 2016-02-17 | reverse complement strand
TGCATCAACCTGTCGAAACAGGCCGAGCCCGAAATCTACGACACCGTGTTCCGCTTCGGGACGGTGCTGGAGAATGTCGTCATCGATCCGGCGACGCGGATGCCGGACCTCGACGACGGTAGCCTGACCGAGAACACCCGCGCCTGCTATCCGGTCGACTTCATTCCGAACATGAGCGCGACCGGCCTGGCGCCGCATCCCGAAAACGTCATCATGCTGACGGCTGACGCTTTCGGCGTCCTGCCGCCCATTGCCAAGCTGACGCCGGAACAGGCGATGTACCATTTCCTGTCGGGCTACACGGCGCGCGTCGCCGGCACCGAAAAGGGCCTCGGCAAGGAGCCGCAGGCGACGTTCTCGACCTGCTTCGGCGCCGTGTTTATGCCGCGCCATCCGACGGTCTACGCCAAGATGCTGGGCGAGCGCATCGCCAAGCACAAGGCGACCTGCTGGCTGGTGAACACCGGCTGGTCGGGCGGCGCCTATGGCGTCGGATCGCGCATGAAGATCGCCCACACGCGCGCGCTGGTGCGCGCGGTGCTGGCCGGCACGCTCAAAACCGTGCCGACGCGGCAGGAACCGTTCTTCGGCTTGCAGGTCCCCGAATCGTGCGGCGAGGTGCCGGCGGAGGTTCTCAATCCGCGCAACACCTGGACCGACAAGGGGTCCTATGATCAGACTGCGCGCGGCCTGACCAAACGGTTCGAGACCAACTTCAAGCAGTACGAACCCTATGTGAGCAACGACGTGAAGGCCGCCGGCATCCACGCGGCCGCCTGAACGTCGGCGGCCATGTTGCGCGATCCCGACGGCGAACCGCGCGGGAAACTGTTGCCGAACCCTTCGCCGTTTTCCTAGTTTAGACCGTCGCCCTTCCGCGCACGGGAGAGGCAAACCGCAGCGAGCGCGATGACGTTCGGGGGGAAACAATGAAGGGCATGCGCAACGTCGTGCCCACGCGCGGGGCTATCAGGCCGTGAGCGACATTCCCGTCCTTGTCGCCGGCGGCGGGCCGGTCGGATTGGCCATGGCCGGCGAACTGCGCCGCCACGGCGTCGCCTTCCGCGCGGTCGAACGTGCCGCACGGCGCACCGAGCTGTCGAAGGCGCTGGTGGTGTGGCCGCGCACGCTTGAACTGTTGCGGCTCGCAGGCTGCGCCGACGATTTCACGGCCGTTGGCCGGCCGACCCGCGAGGCGCAGCTCCGCGCCAACGGCCGCATCATCGCCGAGATCGGCTTTGCCGACATCGCCACGCCCTATCCCTATGCGCTGTTCATCCCGCAGAGCGAAACCGAGCACCTGCTCGAGGAACATCTCGAGCGGCTCGGCGGCCGCCTGGAGCGCACCGTCGAGCTCACCTCGATCGAGCCGGGACCGGACAACGTCGCCTGCACGCTGAGTCACGCCGACGGGCGGACCGAGCGCGTCACCTGCGACTATCTCGTCGCCTGCGACGGCGCGCACAGCGTCGTGCGTCACGGGCTCAAGCTCGATTTCTCCGGCGAGACCGAGCCGGTTGCGTTCATGCTCGGCGACGTCAAGCTCGAAGGCGCCGTCGAGGACAAGCTTCAGCTCTATTGGCACCGCGAAGGCGTGCTCGGCGTCTTTCCGATGCAGCGCGGCCGGTTCCGCGTTATCGCCGATCTCGGAGCGGCGGCGACGGCGCCGCAGGAGGCGACGCTCGATTTGATTCAATCGGCGCTCGATCGGCGCGGCCTCGGCGGCGTGCGCGCCTACGACCCGGTATGGCTCAGCCTCTTCCGCATCAACGACCGCAAGGTGGCGGACTATCGCCACGGCCGCGTCTTTCTCACCGGCGACGCCGCGCACATCCACAGCCCGGCCGGCGGTCAGGGCATGAACACCGGCATCCACGATGCCTTCAACCTGGCGTGGAAACTGGCGCTGGCGATCCGGAGCAAGGCCGGCGAACGCCTACTCGCGACCTATTCGCCCGAGCGGAGCGCGGTTGGCGACATAGTGCTGCGTAACGCCGCGCGCCTGACGCGGCTGGCGACACTGCGCCAGCCCGTGGCGCAGGTGGTGCGTAATCGAGTGGTCGCGCTGTTGATGCGATCGGCCGCCGTGCGCCGCGCCTTCGCTCGCACCATGACTGAGCTCGACATCCGCTATCCGAGAAGCGCGTTGAGCCAAGGCCGGCCCAGCGCGGCGTTGCGGCCCGGCGACCGCGCGCCGGACGCCGCCGCGACGATCGACGGCCAGCGTCGGCAATTGTTCGACGTGCTCAACTGCGATGGCTTTACGCTGCTCGCCGTCGGCGCGGCCGAGGCGCCCGGCGCGGTCGACCTGGCGGCGCGCTTCATGCCGTGGGTCAAGGCCGTCACCGCTTCGGCCGAAGGCGAGATGAACGCGCGTTACGGCGCCGGTCTCTACGTCATCCGGCCGGACTGGTATGTCGGCTTGATCGGCCGCGCCGGCGAATACGGCAAAGCGGAGCGTTATCTCGCGACCTGGTTGCGGGCGTAGCGCCCGGCGTCCGCGCCTATTTTCGCCGCGGCGGCGCGGCGTCGGTTTCGAGCCGCCGCGCGATCGTCTCCAGTTTGTCAGCCGCCGCCTTGAGCGTCCGCCGCACCTGACCGCGCGGCAGAGTGCGGACCTTGGCACGCATGCGGCGCACTTCGCGCAGGACCATGGCAGCGTCCTTGGATTTCATCGCGCGTGCCCGCCTCGTCGTTGGCGTGGATCGGGACGAATTCGGCGACCGCCGGATATTGACGTCGCCGGCGCCTGGAAATGGCGCTGCCGGCGACAATGCGGATTATTGCACAAGCGCCGTCCCGAGTCTTGAGCGCCCGAGTCCGATCCGGCTTGGCGTCGCGCTCGACGGATGCGCCCGAACCGGTCAAAGTCGCGCCGCGAAATTGCGCAACTTGGAGGCGGCGCCCAGCCGGGCGTTCGACCAGCGAGGCATGGTCTCAGGAGTCTACGAGCTGACGCTCGCCGCGAAGCTCGCTGTGACCGCTGCTTTTGTCGTCGGCGCGGCGCGCGCAGCCGAGCGGGTCGGCCCGCTGATCGGCGCCATGGTGGCGACGCTGCCGATTGCCGCCGGCCCGGCTTATATCTTCCTCGCGCTCGATCACGATGCCGGCTTCATCGCCGCCAGCGCATTGGCGAGCCTCGCAGCTAACGCCGCCAACATGGTGTTCTGCACCGTTCACGCCGCCGTCGCCCAGTCGCGCGGCACGGTCGTCAGTCTCGCCGCCGCGCTCGGCGTCTGGATCGCACTGGCGCTCGCCGCGCGCACCGTCGGCTGGACGTTGCCCAAGGCCGTGCTGCTCAACGCCGTCGTTTTCGCCGCGTGCCTGTCCATCAGCCGACGGTTTCGCGGCGCGTCGATGCCGCCGACGGTGCGCCGCCGGTACGACGTGCCGTTGCGCGCCGGCATGGTGGCGGCGCTGGTGATTTCGGTGGTGGTCTTGAGCGCGCGCGTCGGGCCGACGGTGACCGGAATCCTGGCATTGTTCCCGATCGTCCTGATCAGCCTGATCCTCATCTTCCAGCCGCGCATCGGCGGCAAGGCGACTGCGGCGCTGACCGCCAATGCGGTGATCGGGCTCGGCGGATTCGCCGCCGCACTCGTCGCGCTTGACCTGGCCGCAACGCCGCTCGGCGTGCCGGCGGCGCTGGCGTTGGCGTTGCTGGTCTCGATCAGCTGCAATTTCGCGGTGGCCTTCGTCCGTCGCTAGAGCGTGGCACCGCCAGCCTATTGCGCTGCGCCATGGTCGCCGACAGTCCGTGGAGAGTACGGACCGTCGTCGAGTCGCCGGGTCACAGAAACGTCACCACTCCGGCAGACGCGCCCAGCATAGTCTTGCTACGCGTCGATCCAGGGGCTGCGCATGGCCGACGGGCCGGGAGCGTCCATCACGTATCGCGAGCAGGCGGTTCGCTTGCGCGCGTTGGCGCGCGAGTCCGCGAGCGCGCTGCTGCGGTTCGAGTTGCTGGAAGTCGCGGCCCAGTTCGAGCGCCTGGCCGAACTCGCCGAGCGCAAAATGTCGCCCCACAAAGTGCCGCAGTGTTAGGTCGTCGCCGGGTTAAGCGACCAGCGCGCTATAGCCGTCCTCATAGGTGAAATCGCCGGGCGACGCAGCCCAGTGGCCGACCCATTCGTGCGCATTGCCGCGGTATTCAAAACGCAGCGCCGCGACGAATTGGCTGACCGTCTTCGCATCCTCGGACAGCGGCATCACCAGGCGGTGACAGATCAACGGCACGTGGTTCGACGAAAGATAGCGGTGCCGCAGCAGCAGCGGCTGCTTGCGCTCGCAGATCAGACGATAATGCGCCACGATCGAGGCGCGGCGCTCCGGCGGACAAACTTCGTCACAATGCTTGCCGGTCAGTTCGCCACCATAGGCGGCAACGACCGCGGTGCCGGCCAGGCGATAACGCAGGCGCGCGCCGCCATCGACCAACTCGGTGATCAACAGATGCGGCAGCAGTCGCGGGATTTCGGTCGGGTCGATGTCGCGGCGGCGCGGCAAGGCGCCGTTGCGGCACTTGCTGCGCCAATAATCGTAGGCGGGACCCAGAATCGGATCGTCGCGAAACTCGCCCTGCACGTCGCCCTCACCCAGCGGCTGATGTCGGTCACAAGCTAGTCACAACGGTTTAACGGGCGTTAAAACCGCCACGCGGTGGCGTGCACTATCCACAGATTTCTCGGCTGATACTGCTGATACTGAAGGCGATGTGATCCGAACCGTTAGTGGGCATCGTCCCAATGGCGCGCCATGCCGGTGTCGACCACCAGCGGCACCGACAATTCGACGGCAGGACGATGCGCGTTTTCCATCACGTCCTTGACCAGCGCGGCGGTCTTTTTCGCCTCGGCTTCGGGCGCCTCGAACACCAACTCGTCGTGCACCTGGAGCAGCATCTTGGCCTTGAGGCCGGCTTGCGCCAGCGCCGCAGGAATCCGCCGCATCGCGCGCTTGATGATGTCGGCAGCGGCGCCCTGGAGCGGCGCATTAATCGCCGCGCGCTCGGAAAAGCCGCGCCGCGCCGGGATCGGATCTTTGATTCCGGGGACGTAACAGCGCCGGCCGAACAGCGTTTCGACATAACCATTCTCGCGCGCGAACTCCTTGGTGCGATCCATGTAGTTGCGGATGCCGGGGAAGCGATCAAAATAGGCCTTGATGAACTTGCCGGCTTCCGCCTGCGGCACGTCGATCTGGCGGCCGAGGCCGAAGGCGCTGATGCCATAGAGGATGCCGAAATTGATCGCCTTGGCGCGCCGCCGCAGCATCGGGTCCATGCCCTCAATGGGCACGCCGAAGACCTGGCTCGCGGTCATGGCATGGATGTCGAGGCCGTCGCGGAACGCTTCTTTCAGCGGGCCGATGTCGCCGACATGCGCAGCAAGGCGCAGCTCGATCTGGCTGTAATCCGCCGAGATCAGCAAACAGCCAGGCGCGGCGATGAAGGCGTGGCGAATCTTGCGGCCTTCCTCGGTGCGGATCGGGATGTTCTGCAGGTTGGGATCGCTCGACGCCAGGCGGCCCGTCGCCGCGCCGGTGAGCGAGTAGCTCGTATGGACGCGGCCCGTTGTGGGGTTGATCTCCTCAACCAGCGCGTCGGCATAGGTCGATTTGAGTTTCGCCAGCTCGCGCCATTCCAGAACCTTGGCCGGCAACGGATGCACCTCGGCTAGCTCTTCGAGCACGGCGGCGTCGGTCGAATTGGCGCCGGACTTGGTTTTGCGACCGAAGCGCTCGAGCTTCAACTCGTCGAACAACACCTTGCCGAGCTGCTGCGGCGAGCCGACGTTGAACGGATGGCCGGCGAGCTTGTGGATTGCGACCTCGGCCTCGGCGATGCGCTTCGCGAAATCGTCGCTCAAGCGCTTCAACTCGGCGCGGTCGACGGTAATGCCGGCGCGTTCCATCGCGCCGACGACGGCGGGCAGCGGCCGTTCCACGGTCTCGTAGAAAGCGACGCGATGCTCGGCGACCAAGCGCGGCTTCAACAGGCGATGGAGTCGCAGCGTGTAATCCGCATCCTCGGCCGAATAACCGCAGGCGCGGTCGAGCGGCACGGCGGCGAAGCCGATGTGGTTTTTGCCGCTGCCGGCGACGTCCTTGTACTTGATCATGTCGTGGCCGAAATGGAGCTTGGCGAGCTCGTCGAGGCCGTGACCGTGCAACCCGGCGTCGAGCACGAACGAAATCAGCATGGTGCAGTCGATCGGTCCGACGGCGATGCCGTAGCGGCTCAGCACCTGCATGTCGTATTTGATGTTCTGGCCGATCTTGAGCACACCCGAATCTTCGAGTAGCGGCTTGAGCCGTTCGATCACCGTGTCACGCGCGATCTGCTTCGGCGCCACGCCGCTACCGGTGAGGTCGAGCGCGCCGGGCGCGCCGCTGGTATGGCCGACCGGGATATAGCAGGCGACGCCCGGCTCGAGCGCCAGCGACACGCCGACGAGATCGGCAGAGACGGCATCGAGCGAGCTGGTCTCGGTGTCGATCGCGACCGCGCCCTTGGCATAGGCGGACGCGATCCAGCGATCGAGCGCCGTCACGTCCTGCACCAGCTCGTATTTCTGTTCGGCCGCCGCAAGCTGCGCGGCATCGGCCGCGGCGACGGGCGACGGCACCCCGGCTTCGGGCAACGGCCGTACACCACCGTCGTGGACGAGCACCGGCGGCTTCTCGCCGGCGCCGCCGAGTTTCGCCTGGACGCGACCCAAGAGCGCGCGGAACCCTTGCACCTGGAGGAACGCCGTCACCTTCGCCGGATCGAGCGGCCGGACCGCAAGCGCGGATAGCGGGCACGGCAACGGCACGACATGGTCGAGCGTCACCAGGCGCTTCGACAGCCGTGCATCGTCGGCGTGCTCGGTCAACGCCTCGCGCCGTTTCGGTTGTTTGATCTCGCCGGCGCGTTTGAGCAGCGTTTCGAGATCGCCGTATTGGTTGATGAGCTCGGCCGCGGTCTTGGCGCCGATGCCGGGCACGCCCGGCACGTTGTCGCTGCTGTCGCCCCACAAGGCCAGCACGTCGATCACCTTGTCGGGACCGACGCCGAACTTCTCCGCCACCTCGGCGGCGCGGATCGGCCGGTCGCGCATCGCGTCGTAGAGTTCGATCTGGCCGGAAACCAGCTGCATCAGGTCCTTGTCCGACGAGACGATCGTGACGCGCGCGCCTTCGCGCACCGCTTCGTCGGCATAGGTTGCGATCAGGTCGTCCGCCTCGTAATCGGGCTGCTCGATGCGGCAGACGTTGAAGGCATCGACCGCCTCGCGCACCAGCGCGAATTGCGGCACCAGATCGTCGGGCGGCTCGGGCCGGTGCGCCTTGTAATCCTTGTAGAGACGGTTGCGGAACGTGGTGCGCGCGACGTCGAACACCACCGCGACATGGTCGGCGTCGGTCTCGCCGATCAGCTTGAGGATCATGTTACAGAAACCAAGCACCGCGCCGACCGGCGTCTTGTCCGGCCGCGTCAGCTTGGGCATCGCGTGATAGGCGCGGAAGATGAAGCCCGAACCGTCGATCAGGTAGACGTGTTTGGGTTTGGCCGCGGCGCGGTCGGAGGCGCTCGTTTTGGTTTTCGCCTTAGGCGCCGGCTTGGCGCGCGTATCGGGCATGCCGCGAATTCTTCACCACAACGCCGCCAAGTGCACGGACAAAGAGCGCGGCCGGGCTGCGCGTCTACGCCGTCTTGCTGGTCTGGTTGGGTGGATATTCCGCCGGCTCGCCGCGTTTAATGAACAGACGCGAGCAATAGGGGCATTCGACCCGACCGAGGGGGCCGAGATTGAGGTAGACCTTGGGGTGGCCGCCGACCGACCCGCTGCCGTCGCCGGCGCAAGCAACCCTGTCGGTATCGACCGTAACCGTCTCGAAAGGCTTGATCCCTGGCATGTCGCCCGCTCGATTGACCCGTTTGCGGCGCGGATGATACGCATTACGCCGGTACAATCAATGACCAGCCGCAACGCGCCTGCGAGCGCACCGCCCGCCCAGGCGGTCGAAATCAAAGGCCTGACCAAGTTCTACGGCGGCAACGGCCGGAACAAGCCGGCGCTCGACGGCGTCGACCTGTCGATTCCGCGCGGCGCCATCTTCGGTCTGCTTGGTCCCAACGGCGCCGGCAAATCGACGCTGATCAACATCCTCGCCGGGCTGGTGATCAAATCGTCGGGCAACGCCAAGATCTGGGGCATCGACCTCGACGAGGACCCGCGCAACGCGCGCGCCGCCATCGGCGTGGTGCCGCAGGAATTGAACCTCGATTCGTTTTTCGCGCCGCGCGAGCTGCTCGACGTCCAGGCCGGGCTCTACGGCGTGCCGAAATCCGAACGCCGCACCGACGAGCTGCTTGCGCTTGTCGGATTGACCGACAAGGCCAACGCGCCGGCGCGCACGCTGTCGGGCGGCATGCGCCGGCGGCTGATGATGGCCAAGGCGATGGTGCATTCGCCGCCGGTGCTGGTACTCGACGAGCCGACCGCCGGCGTCGACGTCGAACTCCGCCTCCAGCTTTGGACGACCGTGCGCGAGCTCGCCGCCGCCGGCACCACCGTGCTGCTGACGACACATTACCTCGAGGAAGCCGAGGAGCTTTGCCGCGTCATCGCGATCATCGACGAAGGCCGCCTGGTTGCATGCGACGAGACCGAAGCGCTGGTGCGCAAGGTCGACGAAAAGAAACTGTGCCTGACGCTGATGGCGCCGGTGAGCGAGCTGCCGCCGGCGCTGCAGGCGATGGGTCTCGCGCTCGAGGCGCCTGACCGGATGGTCTTCCACTACAAGCCAAGCCGCGCCCACGTCGGCGAGGTGCTGGCGGCGGTCGCCGCCGCCGGACTTGCCATTCGCGACGTTTCGAGCGAGGAAACCGATCTCGAGGACATCTTCCTGCGCCTCACCCGGTCGGGAACGTCCTCGTGACATTGCGCCTCGTCCGCATCGCGGCGTTGGCGCTCGCGACGATCCTGGTTGGTTGCGCCGGAGTGTCTGACGTGCCGCCTCATGCTCCCGACACTGTAAGGCCTGCGCTCGACGGCGATTTCCTGCGCGCCGACGACGGCGTGAAGCTGCCGCTGCAGGCGTGGCTGCCGGCCGGCCGACCGCATGTGGTCGTGCTTTATATCCACGGCTTCAACGACTATTCGCACGGCGTCGCCGAACCAGCCAAGGCCCTGGCCAAGGATGGCATTGCCACCTTCGCCTACGACCAGCGCGGCTTCGGCCGCGCGCCAGATCGCGGTCGCTGGGCCGGTGCCAAGCGTATGGCGCAGGACATGGCCGAAGCGACGCACCTGTTGCGCACGCGCTATCCGGGCGTGCCGCTGTTCGTGTTCGGCGAGAGCATGGGCGGCGCCGTCGCCATCGTTGGCGCCACCGGCGCGGCCGGCGCCGAGAAGCCGGACGCCGACGGCTATATCCTGTTGGCGCCGGCCGTGTGGAGCCGCGGCGACATGAACGTTTTCGAGCGCGGCGCTCTGTGGCTCGCCGATACCTTCATGCCGGGCGTCACCTTCACCGGTTCGAGCCTGCACATCATGGCGTCCGACAACGTCGAGATGTTGCGCGAGCTCGCCCGCGATCCGTTGTTTATCAAGGCGACGCGCGCCGACACGATCGAAGGCCTGGTCAATCTGATGACTCTGGCGCAGAACGCCGCGCCGAAATTTCACCAACGCGCCCTCATCCTCTACGGCGCACACGACGAGCTGATTCCGGCGCGCGCGATCAAACGCTTCATCGCCCAGCTGCCGGCGGTGCCGCCGGGCCGGCGTCGCCTCGCCTATTACCGCGCCGGCTACCACATGCTGTCGCGCGACCTCGAAGCAGCCGTGGTGATCCGCGACATGGAACGCTGGATGACCGCACCGGCAGCGCCGCTGCCGTCGGGCGCCGACACGGATCTGCCGCCCGGATTCAGTGGTCAAACCTGGGGCTGACCGCCGCCGGCCGCTGGCCGCTGACGCGGGGCTCGGACGGCGCTGCTCTAACTCTATCTTTCAGTTGTTCCCGTTTTGCGCTAATCGCATACAGAACAGCGAACGAGAACTTGCTTCGTGAGATTTCTCGCCGACGGGCCTTCGATACCAGACGAACTATTGATCGCTCGCGATGAGGGGCGAGTTATCTTTTTCTGCGGTGCCGGTGTCTCTCGAGCGTATGCCCGCCTGCCGGATTTTTTTGAGCTAGCGAAAACCGTTATGGACTCGCTGGGCACTTTGCCGGAAAGTCCATCGCGAAGCTTAATTAAAGTTGCAAATGCGATAGAGCCAATTGCAGGGGTTGGCGGCGTTGTTTCTGCAGATCGCGTTTTTGGGCTACTCGCACGCGAATTCGGCACGAGAGATATAGAAGCGGCCGTCGCAGAGGCGTTACGTCCCAAGAGCCCAGCTGATCTATCTGCTCATCGCATCTTGATCGAACTCGCTCGCGGGCCGGATAAAAAGGTCCGGATAGTTACGACCAATTTTGATCTTCTTTTCGAGACTTCTGATCGCCGTTTAGCGTGTTGGCGACCACCAAACCTACCTGACCCTCGGCGTCACAACGACTTTTCAGGTGTAATTCACCTTCACGGACACGTGACGCCAGCTTACGACGGAGCAGACGGGGATGGCTTCGTCTTATCGAGTGCCGAGTTCGGTCGCGCATATCTTTCCGAAGCTTGGGCCACAGAGTTTTTTCGCGCGGTGCTGGACCGATATCTCGTCGTATTTATTGGCTATGCTGCGGACGACCCGCCAGTTCAATACCTGCTTGAGGCGCTCAACCGAACATCGCCTTTAGGTGCTGAACGTATTTTTGCATTTCAATCTGGTTCGGAACACGACGCGGTTGCGCGTTGGCGACAAAAAGGCGTGCGTGCAATCGCGTATAGTGATGCGAATGGACATGGTCCACTTTGGAAAACACTTAACGCTTGGGCGTTGCGCGCGAAGAACCCGGAACGGTGGGCACAAAACATCATCCGACGTGCCCATTTAGGTCCGGCCGCGCTGTTGCCGTTCGAGCGCGGCCAAGTCGTTCATCTCGTTTCTGCCGCCGAAGGTGCGAGAAGATTCGCGGATACCAAAGTCCCCCCGCCAGCAGATTGGCTTTGCGCATTTGATCCAGCCACCCGATACGCAAAGCCGGGAAAATTGAATCTCTGGAGTGGTGACGGGACATACATCGATCCTTTCGAGGACTACGGCCTTGATAGTGATCCTGTACCCGAGAAGATTGCACCAGACGATTACAACGCTAAACGTGAGATTCCGCCAGACGTTCGCGACGTGTTCGCTGATGTGGAAGATGACTCAAATCATCCGCATGACGTAGTTGGCAGCAGTTTCCGCGGCCGTTCAGCAATTGGAGGTCAGCCGCTTTCGTCTCGATTGGCATATCTTGGAAGTTGGCTCGCGCGGGCATCCTCTCAGCCCGCGGCGATTTGGTGGGCAGCAGGTCAGTACGGGCTCCACCGACAAGTACAGCGGATGATTATAGCGGAGTTACGACGCGCTAACGCGGACCATCGCGCCGTTGCACGGCGAGCGTGGCGATATCTATTTGAGTCGTGGAGTGTCGACCGCAATGGCATCGTAGATGCTTTCGAACTCAAAACGGAAATCGATCAAAGCGGATGGGAAAGCGCAACAACGCGCGACTACCAGAGACTATTAGCTCCCTACATAACGGTATCGAGGCCTTATTGGGCAGGTCCTAAACCTCCTGGCGGTTCTACCTGTGCGCGCCTTCGAGACGTCGTGAATATTGATGTTGAGCATCCTCACGCAGAAATCTCGATTCAAATCCCTCACGAGCGCTTAAAGGAAGTTACTTCGGCAGTGCGCGAGAATCTCGAACGCGCCGTGATCCTTGAGAAGGAAGCCGGGCCATTTCATTTGAGCCATATATGTCCGATTGAGGCTGACCCAGGTCTTGCAGGTGAATCGTCTGAGCGCAGTTTCGGCATTTCTAGATCAGTGCTGTTTTTCGTCACTCTATTCAAGAAGCTTGTCGAATTCGATATGAGCGCTGCCAAAGCGGAATTTATCAGATGGCAAACCAACGAAGATGTCGTGTTTGCGCCATTACGAATTTGGGCAACAGGCATTCCGGGCCTTTTAACGGGGGATGAGGCAGGTTCGGTTCTACTTGATATTTCACGCGACGCTTTTTGGAACATGCGGCACCAGCGCGACTTGCTTATCGTTGTCACAAAACGGTGGTCGAATTTCCCTCAAGCGACGCGCTCGAGTCTGGAGAAGCGTATATTGCTTGGACCTACACGTTGGCATGGCCGCAATAAGGAACAGTTTGCAAAGCATCGAGCCTGGGCAATCCTTGATCGCCTGTATTGGCTTCATTCGCGCGGTTGTACATTTGGTTTTAATCTGGAGAAGAAGGCTGCACCCCTTCGCGCTATCTTACCGCAGTGGAAACCAGAAGATGCGGAGCAAGCTGCCGCATCGCGCGAAGCTCGTGGCGGATTTGTTCAGACAGATACGTCTTACGTTGAGCTTTTAAACGAGCCTCTTGCGACCACGTTTGAAAGCGCGATGGGAAAATCTGACGTCAAGCATGAGGCATTGATTCGACATAATCCGTTTTCAGGTCTTGTCAGCGAACGACCTGTCCGGGCAATTTCTGCGTTACGCCTTGCATCTCCTCAGGACGAACGTGTCGCCTGGGGATGGCAGACATTTTTATACGCACAACGAAGAAGCGAAGAACCCGATCGTATGTCGGTCTTAATTGCGGGACGCCTGCTGAGACTTCCAGAATCATTCTTGGCGAAGCTCTCCTCCGCCGCGGCATCGTGGCTCGTTCGAGTAGAGAAGCGTTTCTGCGCAGTAAACAAAGATCTCTTTTGGTCCGTATTTGACAAAGTCGCGACTTCATTGGCGGGCATAAGCGATGGCGGTGGCTCTCAAATTGTCCGGCATAGTGCGGAACCGGACTGGACCACTGAATCGGTCAATTCTCCGGCAGGCGACTTGGCCCAGGTTCTATTGAGCGATCCCAGTCTCGTCGGGTTGCAGGTGAAAGCTGGATTGCCGAAGCCATGGGTTAATCGAGCACGGGCGCTAATCGAACTCGGAAGCGACAGCGGCAAATATGCACTGGTGATATTTGCGCGCCAACTGAGCTGGCTTTACGCGGTCGATCCTGATTGGACAGATAGAAATCTTCTTAAGCCGATCGCGGCAAATGCCGATTCCCGCGAACCGATCCTTGCCGGTTTCTTTTTACAGCCGAACATCAATGGGCTTTCGCTTTATTCACTGTTAAAGCCCGTCTTATTGGAGCTGGCAGTTAGTCCAAGTGCGGCAAGAATGGCCGCGATTAGTCATCCACGAGCTTGCGCGAAGCTTCTGCTCGATGGCTGGAGGCTTCGAGACGAGCAAACAACCTCACGTTGGACAAAGAGTGATGAAATGCGGCGCGCATTGGTTCATGGCGACGACGATTTTCGTGCCATGACACTTTGGCAGGTCGCACATTGGTCTGACATTACTGAGAAGCTTGCTTTTCTTAAGGAGGTTTGGCCCAGGCAAATGTCTGCACGCACGCCGCGCACGACAGAGCGCTTATGTGCCATTGCGTTTGAGGACCCCGAAAATTTTCCAATACTAGTCAATTCACTTGTACCTCTGGTGTCCAGAGTTGAGCGCGGAACGCTCATGCTCGCGAGTCTACAACAAAAAAAGATTTTGGAACGATATCCTGAAAAGCTACTTGTCCTTCTGTGGTCAGTACTTCCTCTCGACGCTGAACTCTGGCCATATGGCGTCGCTGATGTGCTGCGTGGAATCGAAGCAACAGAGCCGTCGTTAAAGGACGACATCCGATTAATCACGCTCAAGCGCCGCTCTGCTCGCAAATAAAACTAGTGGCCGATACGCGCATATTTGAGCGTATCGGCCGCCGGCTTACGGATGCCGGTTGGGCTCGCCGCCCTGACCGCCGCCGTTGCCGCCGCCTTGCGGCGGCGCCGGATGCGCGGCCGGGGCCGGATGCGGCGCCGGCGTCGGGTGCGGCGGCGGTTCGGGCCGGGCGGTGGCCGGTTGCACCGGCGCACGCTGCCAGCCTTGCGGCGTCGGCGTGATGCGCGTGTTCTGCACCGGCCGCTGAACTGTCGCCGGCGGCAGCGGACGCGCCGGCGGACGCGGCGTGGTAGCGAACGGATGCGGGATCGGCGGCGGCGTGACGTGCGGCGTCACGGCCGCTTGATGCTGCGTCGGCGGCGTCGCCGGCCGGGCTTCCTGCGCCGGCGGCGTCGGCGGATGCGGCGCAAGCGTCGCCGGGCGCGTTTCTTGCGTCGCGACAGGCGGGTGCGGCGCAGGCGTCACCGGCCGCGTTTCTTGCGTCGCAACGGGCGGATGCGGCGTTGGCGTCGTCGTCGCGTGGGTCTCCGGCGTTGTCGGCGGCAGCGGATGATCGTTGCCGCGCATCACGGTCGGCGGCGGCGCGGCGTGCGTCGCTTCCGGCGCACCCAGTCCGCGGGGCGCGGGTTCGTGACTGGCCGTCGCCGTCGGCGCCGGGGCGTGCTTCTCGGGTCGCGGCGCTGCATTGGCATTCGCCGCTTCGGGATGCGCGATTGCACCGCGGGCTTCGACCGTTGGCTGGACGTGAGTCAGGGTCGTCACCGTCCGGGCCTGGTCGAGGCGCTGCGGATCGACGTGCAACGCCGCGTGCTGTACCGGCGCGGCGCCGGTAAAGGCGTGCGCCGAAACCACCGTCGCGGCGCGCGCATTGCGGAACTGCGACGTCTGCGCCGTGCCGTAATAGTTGTTGATCACGACGTTGTTGGTGACATTTTTCGTGTAACGCACGTAATTGACCTGCTGCACGTAGGTCGGGCCGGTGTGATACCAGGGATGGAAGCGCTCGCCCGGCGCCAGCGGCACCCAGCCGACCGGCGCGCCGGCGGTAATGGCAATGCCGAAGCCGCCGCCGCCGATGAACGCGACCAGCGCCGGCGCGTAGACCGGATGCACCGCATAGGCGCCGGGGCACCAAGCCCAGCGATCGCCGATGAAGGCCCAGCGGCCATAGTGGAACGGCGCGAAGCCCCACGGCGCGTCATCGACCCAGGTCCAGCCCCAGGGCGACACCCACACCCAATGGCCATAGCGATAGGGCGCCCAGCCCGCCGGGATCGCGGCCGGATACCAGACCGTGCCGTAGGCCGGATCGGAGGACCATTGGCCGTACTGATCGAGATCCTGATAACCAGTCATGGTCGGCGGCACGTACCAGGCGGTGGACGTCGGTTGCACCTCGCGACGCTCGCGCTCGAGCGCCCAGTCGTCGAACGACGTGGCGTTGGCTTCGACGAGTTGGAAACTTGGCGGATTGCTGCCGACAACCGCGCTTTCGCCGGCTTCGACGGTCAGTGCCGAACGCGGACCGGCAACGCGGGCGCGGCCCTGCAGGACGCTGACGACCGTCTGATTGGGCGGTGCATTGTCCGGGCCAGGCTCGCCGGCCTCGACGTGATAGCTGCCAACCGTCAACAGGTCGACCTGTCCGAGCGGCGTCAGCACCGAAACGCCACCTGGCGGCATGACAATGACGTGGACTTCGATCGTGCCCTGATCGACGCGCAACTGCGTCGCGGCGTCGTCGAGGCGCACGATGTCGGCTTCCGTCGACTGGTCGAGGCGCATTTCGACGGCGCCGATCTGAACCTCGGCACGCGACTGCGGTTCGGTCCAGAAGCCGTCGCCGGTGGTGACCGGATAATTGACCACCGCCTGCGACCATTGATTCTGGTCGGGCGCATGCAGCGAAACCGTGCCTTCGATGTAGCTCAGCCGGCCGACGCGGCCAGGCGGATCGGCGAGGCTCTGCGCCGCCAGCGGCGGCGCCAGCAGCAGAATGGCGCCGAGTGCGGCGGCCGTAGCGGTGGTTCTCATGGCGTCCTCGTCCTGTCCTTAGGTCTTAGGCTCCGGTATCTCATGCCGTGCCCTTCATCGACAACGGATGAACTGTGGCGCCGGCATGGCGGCGGCTGGTCAAAACGGCGGCAGCCGCCCGAACCGGACGGCTGCCTGAACCTGCGGCCGGAAATGGCCGGCTATTCCATATGGTTCTCGATCTTCCAGGGATCCTTGACCATCGGATAGGTCTCGATCGGCACGTTGGCGAGGCGGCCGTTCACCTTCTCGACGCGGCAGATATAGACGTTCTGGACGATGTCGCGGGTCGCCGGGTCGATCATGATCGGCCCGCGTGGGCTTTCGTATTTCCAGCCCTTGATCGCCGCCATCGCCTTGTCGCCGTCGACCTTGCCGTGGAGCTTGTCGACGACATGGTAGATCAGCGCCATGCCGTCATAGGCGCCGACCGCGAACAGGTCGGGCTCCTGGCCAGCGCCGTAAGCCTTCTG
>Ga0126371_10002313_pt1 | contig 16379 bp, 13 predicted proteins | sample PanSoiMetaPlot_4_FD_110145 | JGI IMG/M metagenome (GOLD analysis project Ga0126371, IMG submission 110145) | Tropical forest soil microbial communities from Panama - MetaG Plot_4 | ecosystem: Environmental > Terrestrial > Soil > Tropical forest > Bulk soil | place: Panama | collected 2016-02-17 | reverse complement strand
TTCAGTGCCGAACGAGTGACCGCCGGCTACGGCGGCGTGCCCGTGGTCAGAGAAGCGAGTCTCCAGGTGGGCCTCGGGGAAGTTGTCCTGATCATGGGACCGAACGGGGCCGGCAAGAGCACCTTCGTCAAGACGGTGACAGGGGAACTTCCTCTGCTCGGCGGCACGATGACGCTCGATGGCACAGACATCAGCCGGCTGCGCGAGGAGGACCGAGTAGCCGCCGGAGTCGGGCACGTGCCGCAGCTTAGGGACGTATTCGGACCGCTGACGGTCCTTGAGAACCTGACGATGGGTGGTTATCAGCTGGCCAGTCGTGAGGTCGTCAAGCGCCGCGAAGAGATGTTCGAGCTGTTCCCGCAGCTGGCCGGCCTCCGGCGGCGCCGGGCCAACTCGCTCAGCGGAGGGGAACGCAAGATGCTGGCGATCGCCAGGGCACTGATACCCCGGCCCTCCCTCCTTATTCTCGATGAGCCCACCGCGAACCTGGCGCCGATGGTCGCGCAGATGGTGCTGCACGAGATCGTGACCGGAGTAGCGGCGGCCGGGCAGGCCGTTCTGCTCGTCGAGCAGCGAGTGAGCCTCTGCCTCGACGTCGCGTCCTGGGGGTACGTGCTGGTCGACGGTGAGGTGACCTTGTCGGGCAGCCAGGCCGACCTGCGGGCCAGAGAGGATCTCGGCCGCGTCTTCCTGACTCGTAACGCGCCGGGCACGTTGGCGCCACCGCCCGAGCGAGCAGAACTATGAGGAGCCAACCGCAAGCCGAAGCCCGTTGCGACGTGTTGCCGCGGTACGGGCTGCTAGTCGGCGCCACTGAGCGCAGGGGTCGCGGAGAACCCCTGCGGCCGGCGAATCCGGCCTCTGGAGAGCCGATCGCGGAGGTGGACTGCGCGGACGAGCACGACGTCGACGATGCCGTCGAGCTCGGGCAGGCCACCTTTGAAGCTGGGACCTGGCGTGACCAGCCGATTCAGGAGCGCGCGCGGGTGCTCTGGCGACTCGCGGACATCCTGCAGGAATGCCTCAGCGAACTCACCGATCTGGAGACGCGCAACAACGGCCGCCCGGTTGCGGAGACACGCGCCCAGATAGGCCGCCTGCCTGAGTGGTATCGGTACAACGCCGGCTTGCTGCTGGCGGATCGCGACCACGTGACGCCGATGCCCGGCGAGTACCACAGCTACACAAGCCGCTTCCCGCTCGGCACCGTGGCGATTCTGGCACCGTTCAACCATCCCCTGATGATTGCTTCTAAGAGCCTCGCGCCAGCCCTTGCAACCGGCAACTCGGTCGTGCTGAAGCCGTCCGAGCTCACGCCGCTGACAGCTTTGCGACTGGGCCACGCTGGCCTTGAAGCAGGCTTGCCACCCGGTGTACTAAACGTCCTTCCGGGAACCGGGCCGGTTGCGGGTGCGCGACTCGCCGCGCACCCGGACATTGCAAAGGTCGTCTTTACCGGCGGCACCGACCCAGGCCGCATTATTGCCAGGGCCGCAGCGAGCCGATTCGCCAAGTGCACGCTGGAACTCGGCGGCAGCACGCCGGTGATCGTGTTCGACGATGCCGCTGCCGAGGCGGTGGCCGGAGCAGCATTCGCCGCCTTCGTGGGTGCTGGCCAGACGTGCATCGCGGGCCGACGCTTCTTCGTCCAGGAATCGGCCTACGAAGCGTTCGTGAGTGGACTGGTCCGGATGGCCGGGCAGATCCGGGTAGGCGATCCAGCCGACCCGGACACGGAACTCGGCCCGCTGATCTCGTCTGCCGCGCTCGACCGCGTGCTGGGACAGCTGGACGCCGGGCGGCAGGCCGGCGCCCGGATCCGCCACGGTGGCAAGGCGGCGACCGTTCACGGGCTGCACGGCGGCTATTTCATGGAGCCGACTGTCTGCACGCTGGCGGAGCCGACGATCGCGCTCGCGAGAGAGGAGATCTTCGGCCCCATCGCCGTCGTGATGCCCTTTGGCAGCGAAGACGAAGCCGTTGCGAAAGCCAACGACTCGCCCTATGGCCTGGGAGCCGCCGTCTGGACACGCGATGTGGCGCGGGCGCATCGGATCGCGGCGCAATTGAGGTGCGGAATGGTATGGGTCAACGATCATCATCGGCTTGACCCCAGCTCGCCCTGGGGCGGAGTCGGCGAAAGCGGGATTGGCCGCGAGGGTGGCTGGGAGTCGTTCCACGATTTCACACATCTGCGCGCGGTCACGGTACGTATCGCGCGTGATCCGGCGCAGTGGTACGGCTCATCGAGTCAGGGGCGGTTGAACTAAGTGAGCGCGGATCTAGTCGTCGAACTTCATGGCAACGTCATTCATGTGGAGATCAGCAGACCGCCGGCGAACCGGATCAGCCGTGACATGTGCAACGAGGTCACCGAGCTACTGACGACCCCGCCACCTGGCTCGCGGGTGCTAGTTCTGTCGGCGGCCGGTCCGAACTTTTGCCTCGGCCGAGATCGCGATGCGGTGTCGCCCGCGGACGCTCATGATATGGCCAGGAGGCTGGCCGAACTGAACGAGGCGATAGTAAGGAGCAGGCTGGCAGTGGTGGCCCAGGTCGCGGGGGATGCGGCGGGCTTCGGAGTGGGTCTTGCGGCTCTCGCTGACGTGACCATAGCGGCAACCACCGCCAAGTTCTGGTTTCCGGAGGCCGAGGCAGGCCTGGCACCGGCTCTTGTGCTGACCTGGCTGCCCGCGGCGCTCGGCAGGCGACACGCCTTCTGGCTGACTGCCACGGGCCAGCCGCTGACCGCTGAGGCCGCACAGCAGGCCGGCTTGATCAATCAAGCGGTTGCGCCAGCTCAGTTGGCCGCAGCCGTCACCGAGGCCGTGGAAATGCTGCTGAGGCAACCGTCCCAGGTGTGCCCGGAGATCAAGCGGGACTTGCTCGCATTCGCCGCAGCCGGTCTGGGCGACGCTGCTGACCGGGCCGTTGACCGCCTGACCCTGCGGGCGCTGTCACTTGACGGGAGCAGAGACCGATGACAGGAGGGCGGCTGCCGCGGCTCGTCCTGACCGCCGCCCGGTATCGTCGTGGCATAGTTCGGTGCGCCGAATCACCAGACAAACCGCGAGGACCTCAGACCGGCAATGTCCGTAGCTAAGCCAGACCAGACCGCCTCCGGCATGATCGACCGAACGACGGCGACCGAGGCTGCTACCAAGGCCCTTCGGGCGATCATCTTGTCCGGGGAAATCGCGGCTGGAACTCCGCTGCGCCAGGACGAGGTCGCCAGGCGGCTCGGGGTCAGCCGGACGCCATTGCGCGAGGCGCTGCAGCGACTTGAGGCAGAAGGCCTGGTGCGGCTTGATGTGCATAAGGGAGCGGTCGTGGCGAAGCCGTCGATCGCCCAGGTATCGGAGATTTTCGAACTGCAGCAAGTGCTCGAGGCCATCGCAGGTCGGCGAGCGACTGTGCTCTGCACCGAAGCCGACCTGGCAGAACTGCGAGCGATGCTAGCGGAGCATGCCATGACCGATGACCCTGCTACCTGGGAGCAGGGTAATGTCGCGTTCCACTCCAGGCTCTACGAGATCGCCCAGAAGCCACTGGTTTCCGAGATGATTGGTCGGCTGCGCAACAGATCACGGCTCTACGTGCATATGCTGGCCGCTTCCCCGCAGGGACGGCACCGGGCCGACAGCGAGCACCGCGAGATGGTGGAAGCGCTGGCCGATCGGGACGCAGATCGTATCGAGGCGTTAATAAAGCTGCACCTGCAGACCACGCTCGAGTGGCTGGAGTCTGTGATCGACGCACAGCCGAGCTACGACGGTTTTGATTGACGCCAGCTCTTCGCATTGGTGCGGCGGCGAACTGCTCGTTGTCGCGGCGGCACGTGGGCAACTGGGCAAACTGGCGTGAGGATAGTGGTGTGCTTGATTACCACGTCCATCTGTGGCGTCATGCTCCGCACCTGTCACTGGAGGCGAGCGCGGATCAACTCGCCGAATACTGCACATACGCCACCAGGCTCGGTGTGACTGAGCTGGCAATTACCGAGCATGCCTCTCGCTTCGCCCAGTTCGACGCGGTGGTCAGAGGCTGGTGGGAAGACGATCCGAGCCCGGCGAGGCGGGCTGAAACGCGATCCTGCTGGGACGAAGAGCTTGGGGCCGACCTCGACCAGTACGTCGAAAGCGTCTTAGCGGCCAGAGCGGCGGGCCTGCCGGTGGTGGTCGGCCTTGAGGTCGACTATTTGCCCGGCCAGATGGCGAAGGTGGCCGCGCTCCTTGCTGGGTACCCGTTTGACGTTCTGCTCGGCAGCGTGCACTGGCTCGGTGCCTGGCTATTCGACGCTCTCAACTGGGCGCAAGCGCAGCAGCAGTGGGCCAGCCGGGGTGTGGAACGAGTCTGGGACGATTACACGCAGGCTGTCCGGGAACTGGCCGAAACCGGGACCGTCGACGTGCTGGCGCATCCCGACCTGGCCAAAGTCGCCGGCCACCGGCCGCCAGCCCCAGACGAGTTCTATGACCGGATCGCCGAAGCGGCCCGCACTTTCGGGCTCGCTGCAGAACTCAATTCAGCCGGCTGGCGGAAGCCATGCGCCGAAGCATATCCAGCTGCAAACTTGCTCGCCCGATTCCATGACTACGGGGTTCCGATTACGACCGCCTCCGATGCTCATCATCTGGCCGATATCGGCTGGCGGGTCGCCGACTTGACTGCCGCAGCTAAGGCTGCCGGCTACCGCGAGGTCCTTGCATTCCGCAGCCGCAACCAGACGCCGCAGGTTCTGTAACCGACCTCGATCAGCCGAATGACCAGACCGAACGCGATGCCTAGATTCCGTTCCACCACGCTGCCCGGCAGCTCGCGGACCGCGCTGTAAAAAAGCGCCGCGCCGCCGTGCTGACGCAGCAGCCGAAGATGCAGGGCTACCGCGGCTACATCGCCGGGAGGTCTGGCGAGAGATACTGTGCAGCCAGGGCCCGTAACGCGGCAGGAGGTCATGCAGTCGTCATGGTGCGGGTGATCATGCTGTCGCCGCCTGGCGCCGGGAAGGGCACGCACAGCAAGTGGCTGACGCAGCAGACGGGGGCCGCGCACATCTCCTCAGGTGACCTGCTGAGGGAAGAAGTAGCGCGCGGGTCTGACCTGGGTCGGCAGGTCGCCGGGTATACCCAGCGCGGCGATCTTGTTCCGGACGAGTTGATCTTCAGCATCCTGGCGCCCGCGGTCGTCGCTGCGGCACGCGACACTGGCGGTTACGTGCTGGACGGGTTCCCGCGAACGATGCCGCAAGCACTGCGCGCGGCGCAATTCGGCGCTGACCTGGCGCTGACGAGTAACGCCGTGATTTATCTGACAGCGCCAGACGAAGAACTTGTCAGCCGGCTGCTTGACCGGTCGCGACGCGACGGCCGCGCCGATGACGCCCTAGACGTGATCAAGCACCGCCTCGCTGTCTTTGAGAAGGAAACCGCGCCGCTAATCGACTACTACCGCGGCCGCGGCATCCTGATCGAGCTGAGTACGGACCGTCCCGAGGCCGAGGTACAAGCCGACCTGCTGGACCAGCTCCAAGCACACGGAGTGATGCCGCGTCTGGCGGATGGATCTGGTAAAGACCACGCAGACTCGGCAGGAATGACATCCGCCGGCTAGCGCGTGCAGGAGTGCAGGCGGCTCTTGCGTCAGGGCCGGTGTCCCGCCGGGTGCCGCTCAGTCTCGAAGGTAGCGCAGAACAGCAAGCACACGCCGGTTGTCGGCCTCGGACTGCGTTAGGCGCAACTTGCCGAAAATGCTGGCCACATGCTTCTCGACCACGCTTTCGGTAATGAAGAGGGCGGCCGCGATCCCGGCGTTGGACTTGCCTTCTGCCATCAGGGTAAGCACCTCGCGTTCGCGCGGGGTGAGTGTGGCCAGTCCGTCCGAGCGGCGGCTGGCCCGGACCAGCTGGCTGACCACCTCCGGGTCGAGCGCGGTTCCGCCTGCGGCCACCCGCTCCAGGGCGTCCGCGAAGTCGTTGACGTCGGCGACCCGGTCCTTCAGCAGGTAGCCCACTCCGGCCGCGGTCTCTTCCAGCAGCCGGCCGGCATACCTCGTCTCGATGTACTGCGAAAGCACCAGAACGCCGATGCCGGGATGACGTGCGCGCAGATCGAGCGCCGCGCGCAGTCCTTCGTCGGTGTGCGTTGGAGGCATCCTGATATCCGCCACGACGACGTCTGGATGATGCTTGTCTACGGCATCCAGCAGCGCGTCGCCGTCCGGTACCGTGGCCGCGACCTGGTGGCCGCGACTCTCGATCAGCCGGGCGAGCCCCTCGCGGAATAGCGCGGCGTCCTCGGCGATGACGACGGTCAGGCCTGGCATCTGTGTCAGCGGCTCCTACGTCCTGGTCGGCTTAAGCATGCAACGGCAGCTCGATGGTGACGCGAGTTGGCCCACCATGCGGGCTGGCGATCTCCAACCGGCCGTCCACGGTGCCTACCCGCTGCGCAAGGCCGGCCAGGCCGCCGCCGTCGGACGGGGTGGCCCCGCCGCGTCCGTCGTCGGCCACGCTCACCACGAGCCGCTCGCCCTGGTCGGCCACCCTCACCGTAATCGTGTTCGCGCAACTGTGCTTCACAGCGTTGGCGAGCAGTTCCGCGGTGCAGAAATACGCGATCGTCTCGATGGCCGGGGTTGGCCGGCGCGAGATGTCCGCGGTGAGGTCGACGGGAAGGGGGCAGCTGGATGCCAACGTGGCCAGGGCGTCGGCCAGGCCGTTGTCCAGCGAGGGCGGGTGCAGGCCGCGGGCAAGGCCGCGCAATTCTGCCATCGCATCCTTGGCGCCCCGGTGCGCGCTACTGACCAGGTCGCGGGCAACTGCCAGGTCAGGCTGGCCGGTGCTGGCATCGAGCTTGTCCATCGCCATGCCGAGGTTCATAGCCAGCGTGGCGAGCCGGATCTGCGCACCGTCGTGCAGGTCGCGTTCCACCCGGCGCAGCACCGCAGCGGAATCATCGACGGCGAAGGCCCTGGCCCGCTCCAGATCGGCGACTCGTTGGACTAGCCGCCCTGGACCAAGGAGCCCGTGCATCAGCCAGCCATCGGTCACGACCAGCAATCTCGTCACCCACGGAGCGGCTAGCACCATGACCACGCCCGAGGCGAACGCGACGAAGGTGCCGGACAAGGTACCGACATGCAGCACGCCGAACGGGGTGAGTGCGGGAACCGGGCTGAGCCGGACGTTGCGCGGATGGTTACGGAACCAGGCGAACCACAGCGGGTAGGTCAGGTTGGCGACGCCGGCGCCCCACCATACGCACGCCGCGTATGCCTCCAGCAGCGCGAGCGGCAGCTTGGCAGCTAGATAGCCCACGGCGCGCCAGCCTGGACCGTCGCGGAGCGTAGCCGCCATCCAGGACATCGGTCCGCGCCTCCGGTCGCGAACTGCGGGCGGGCCGAGGATGTTCTTGCCGAGCAGGCTTGCCGCCACACGGCGGTGCGCAGCGCCAAGGCCTCGGGCGATCCGAGGCGCCAGAACGACCAGCGCCACCACCGCGGCGAGCATGATGATCACCACCGGGCCGAGGAAGCCCGCAGCGTCTGAGGGCCTGGCCCGATACTGCGGGCTGCCAGCAGACAAGTGCACTGCCAGCAGCAGCAACCCGATCAGCGCGGCGGGAAACGCCAGGACCGCCAACCCGACTGGGGCCGAGATCAGGCAGAACAGCAGCTCCCGCCAGGCCCGGCCGGACACGGGTGCGCGAACGAGTGCGCCAAGTGTCGAGGCGAGCTGGCTTTGGCCGCCTCGAAGGTGGCTGTCAACCGACTGAGCTGCCGGTCCTGGGCTCATCGGCCGGTCAAACCTCCCGAGGTTATTGGGCGCGTCAGGCGTCTCGTCGAGCCAGCAGCCATCCGCCGGCCAGCAGAACGACCGCCGAGTAGCCTGCCAGGACGGCGAGGCCCGCCCAGGCCGACAGGAAGTGCGGGCACTGCGTCGCCTGCGCCGCACAGGATAGCGGCTTGGTGCTGCTCAGCGAATTCGCCACGATCAGTATCGGCATGTAAGCCAGTGCCCCGTGGGCGAGGAATCCGACGAACTGAGCTGCGATATAGACGCCCGCGACCAGTACCGCGATCGCTGCGGATGTGTGCCGGATGATCGATCCGAGCCCGAGGCCGAGCAGGCCTATCAGGCAGAAGCCTGCGCCCGCCAGCACCACCGCCCGAAGGACGCCGGGCTGGCTCAGCGATGGTGGCGTGATGCCGGGCCGCAGCGCCAGTCCATCGGCGAAGAATGAGGCGAACGAGGCCGCTTCACCGACAGCCAGCGCGAGCACTCCGAACACAGCTGCCTTGGCAGCCAGCGCCAGCGGGCGCCGCGGAACGGCGGCCAGCGTCGCCCGGATCATCCCGGAGGTGTATTCGCTCGTCATCGTGAGTACGCCCAGCACACCGACCAGCAGCAGCCCGGGCACGATGCCGGCGAGTGCATTGTTGGTCAAATCTTCCGACGCGCTCCTCGTATTCAGGCCCACCGCTACCGCGATGCTGACGGTTCCTGCAGCCGTGATCGCCAGCGTCCACCAGGTGGACCGAAGCGTGCGGAGCTTGATCCACTCCATCCGGGCGGCGTGCCGGAACCGGTAATGGCGCGCGGACAGACCTGCCGCACCCGGGCGGCGTGTCGTTACCGAAGTCATCTGGTGATCCTTTCCAGCTGTTGTCGTCGCGGCGAGTGGCTGCCGCCGATCGCGAGCAGGGCAGCTGCGCAGCCGTTGACGACGCCGATTCCGGCCTACCGGGACAGCATGCAAATCGGGGTGGGGGACCGCGGTAACAGCCTCCGGAAGATCAAGTTATGGACTCACCGAGCGCGGCGGAACGTGGCTATCTCCCGACTTCGGCCGGGGGATATCCCCATGCCATCGCATCCGCGAAGTCCTCGCTCTAAACCTCCGATGAACTGGCCACCCGGGAATGCCGGCCAGGTCGGAAGGCGGTCCGCAGCACCGGCGGGGTGGTCACCAGTGCCTCGGCGTAACGCACCGCAAGCAGAGCGAGAGACAGTCCGTAGAGCCCGCCCGCTGCCCCGCCGACGGCTGCCGCAGCGATCTCCAGGCTTGAGCAGACGGTTAGGACAACCGCCGCACGGGATATCCGCCCCGCGGCCCGGCATACAGCCACGTAGAGAGACTTCGGGACGGCCGCCGGGTACCCAAGGGTTATCAGCCACATCGGCACAGTGGCCTCGGTGTACCCCTTCCCGAACAGGCCTAGAGCCAGATGCGCACCGAAGATCAGGATCGCCATCCCGGGGATTCCGACCAGGAACGACACCCGCAGGGCGAAACGCAATTTCCTGGCGACCACGCCCGGGTCTGCTGCCACCACCGCGAACAGGACCGTCGACAGGTGCGCCGGCACGATGAAGAGGAATGTGGTCAGCATCACGGCGATGTAGAACGCACCGTTCGCGGCCGGGGAAACTATCACTGTCACAAGCACGGGCAGCAGATAGAACGGCATGGCCATGGCCAGGTTCAGCCAGTTGTGGGCTATGGCGATCTTGCCCAGTCCCCGCAAGACGCCCCACTCGGGCCGGCGCAGCACGTGCTCGCCCGCGAGCCTTAGCCGTATCGCGACCAGCATCAGCGACAGGGCCAGGCCGGCAACCCAGGACACGGTGATGCCGATCCCGCCGCCATCATGGAGCACAACCGCGGCAGCGGGGAGTACCAGCACCTTGGCGGCCGCGAACGCGATGTTGCGCTCGAGTTGCAGGCCCCCGCGCATCAGGCCGATCGCGGCCTGGTCGAACACCAGGGTCACAGCAGTCACACCAACACCGGCCGCGAACAGTGCGGCCGAGCCAGGTGTACCGATCATGTTCGCGAAGTTGGCGCTGATCAGGGGAGCCACGACCGCGAACCCGAGTCCGATGACAAGCGCGCCCGTCCCGCAGGTGAGTAGCGCGGCCGAGACCAGGCCTGCCCTGGCGGTCCGCCGGGGAAGCTCGCCAACGAGCAAGGTGCCCAGACCAAGCATTCCGATCGTGCCAAGGAGCGTCATGGCCGACACCGCGGCTGAGCCGTACCCGACCGACCGCTGACTGAAAATGCGGGCGGCAAGCATCCAGTAGACGAGGCCGAGGAGCGATGCAACCCCGGTGGACATGATCAGGCTGCCCGCGTTGCTCAGCAGGTCGCGATGCAGCCGCCAGTCCACCAAGACCGCCGCCTTGGGCGACCTTGACAGCGCCCTGCGCAGGACCGGGCCGCGCGATCGCTTGGCGCCGACACGGGCGTTGGTCATGGTCCAGCGACCGTGGTGCTGGCGGTGGAGACGTAGCGGTACGGGTGAGTAAGGTCAGGCAGGCGGTAAAGGCTGGCAGCCACGGTGGCCGAGCCCGTGAGCGGGACCGATCGCTGCCATGTCCGGCCGACCGCGAGCGTGATGTTCCAGGTAACGCTTGCCCGGCCGTCGCGCAATAGCACGAGCCGGTATGTAGTCGTTTGACCTTGATCGTTTTGCACGCCGAGGCTCAGGAAGTGCTCGTTCTTGCGCTGAGCCGAAAGCCAGAGCTGGGTGAAGCCGGGCTGTGGCTGTGTGGCAGCGCCAATCCGGGCCAGCCCCACGCCGCCGGCTGCTACCACGACGGCGGCGGCGAAGCCGGCCAACTGCCGGCGCGGCACATGCATGCTCAGCTGCCACGTGAATGGCGCGCCGCCGCCGAAGCGGCGGCGCAGGAGCAGCGCGAGGTCACCAGCAAAAGTCACTCCAGCGAGCAGCACAAGCCAGCCCGCCCGGTGCAGCGGCACTCTGGTGGCGTACAGAATCAGTCCGCCGAGGACTGGCACCGCCAGCGCCAGTCCCGCGATCACGGCCGCTCGTTCCAGGCCGGTGACATTCGAGCCGACGAGCAGCTGGCACAGCAGGTAGCCGGGCGCGACGAACAGTGCGAGTCCTAGCACGGTCATCACGGCGGTGGGCGCACCGATCGCCGCGGCGCCGCAGGCCAGGCCCGCCGCCAGCGCGGTGGCCGCGACGTCTGCCTGGCTACGAGCCATAGTACGCAGAGCCCTGCAAGTCGTAGATGACGATGTTTCCCGAGTCATATATGCGCGCGACGCCAGGCACGCGATCGAATTTGGTGAGATCGGCCAGTGGCAGCGGACGGGTGTACCTGCCGGCGTTCGTATCCACCGGGAAGTACTGGCCGGAAGCAGGCAGCATGTCGCTCAGCTGCCGATCGACGAGCACATAGCCAATCGACTGAGCCTGGACCAGGTACGCGGCGTCGGCCGTGAAAATCGGCGACGTGTACAGGACTTGGTCGTCGCCGACTATGTCCTGGTCGCCATAGCTGCCGAGGACCGGCAGGTCGCCCTCGTCAGTCGCGAACCGGTTGCCAGGTCCCAGCACTGCCAGCGCCCAGTCAGCCGAGGCCACCTGCTCAGGGCCCACCGATCGCTCGGCGCCTGCAACCTGGTACGGCCCAGGCAGTCGTTCCCAGTACGGTGGCCAGCCGTTCACTAGACCGTTGAGAACGAGCACTAGGGCGGCCGCCGCTGCGGCTGCGACTACGACGGGTGCCCGCCGTCGAACGTCGACGCGCACAAGTGGCCAGCGCAGGCTGTTGTCGGTCAGGCGGATCACGGCCAGCGCGGCCATGAAGGCGGCAGGCAGGAACACGAAGGTCGACGCCCGTCCGGCCAGTTCGCTGCCGTCCGCGACGAACACGCGGACAGCGACGATGACATACCAGCTTGCGGCCCCGATTGCCAGCGCCACGGCCCACGGCTGGCGTCGGTATCGAAGCCGCACCTGCCGCCAGCCGACCGGCACCAGGACTGACATGATCACCACTGCGGTAGCGGCAAGCGCCTCGTTCTCTAGTGGCCCGTTCGCCGCCGAGAACGGTGGTGCACCAGTATGCCCGCCCGACAGCAGGACGCGGATGCCCTGTAGCGTCCCTGTGATCACTGGCTGCAGGTATCCAGACGTCAGCGGAGCGACGAACGCAATCCATGCGGCGAATGCTGCGGCCGACAGCAGGGCCAGCATGGAGGCCCAAGCCGCGAGCTTGCGGTCACGAGTCAGCAGGGCACCCAGGGTGACGACCTCCAAGGTGGCCACCAGCAGAAAGCTGGTCACGTGGTGAGTCGCCACGGTGGCGAACGCGGCCAGCACCGCGACCGTAAACCATCCGGTGCGGCTGCCTGCCGCCTCCGGCTCGGCGATCCGGCAGATCGCCAGCAGCGCGAGCCCGAAGAATGGCAAGGCCAGCGTCTGATAGACGAACATCGAGTCGAACGACGCGAAGAGCGATTCGCTGGCATAGAGCAGTAGCGCGACCCCCGCGACCCGGTGAGAACCGCTAACGCGGCGGAAGAGCGTGAACATCAGGCAGACGAACAGCAGGTGTGCGACGCCGGCCACGATCAGCCCCGAGGTGAAGACCGAGAGTCCGGTGATGGATGCCACGCCGGTAGTGACCTCCTCCAGGCCGGAGTAATACGGACTGATCGGGAGCAGGTTGTTGGGCGTGAAGAGCTTGCCGGTCTGCATGATGTCCGTCGCCGTGCGCCAGTGCATGAGCTCGTCGGCGTAAGTAAAGGCTGCCGGGCTGTAGCAAACCTTGACGAGGTACTCCGCCACTGTCAGCACCACGATCAGGGTCACGGTCTCGGCGGCACTGAGAGCACGCCTGCTGAGCAGTCTGGCCGCCACGGGCGTCAAGATCAGCAGCTGGCCGAGCCAGTAGCTTCGGTCGGCCCAGGGCGAGCCGGCATGTCCCAGGCGACCTGCGGTGTAGGCGGCGGCCGCAATCAGCACTCCAAACGCGGCGATGAGGGCTACCACGCTGACCGGCACGCTGTGCGCGGCCGATGCGTCGTCGCGGCCGCCGTGTCCCGAGCCGACAGCGGGCCGCTGGCCGATTGACTCGTCGGCCGCCGTCACGTACCAGGCCGTCCTTCCCGAGGATCTCGGCCCACGGGCGGGACCGTGTTGCGTACGGCCCGCCATGCGAGGCGCTTAGCCGTCGCTAGCTGCCGGTCGCCGCGCGCCGAGCGGGCCTGCAGCAGCCGGGACAGCCCGCCAACACCAATGCCTGCGTTAACAGTTATCCGCGGGAGCGTGAGCACATCGTCGCTGGGCAAAGTGATCCGTTCGTCAACCGCGCAGGCGTAGCGATAGCCGGCGGCGGCGATCGCAGCGCGGACCGCACGGTTCCAGTAACCAAACGGGTAGGCGAACCCCTCGACTGCAAGTCCGAGCTTGTCCTCCAGCAGACCGCGACACCGCAGAACTTCGTCATTGATGACCGAGTGGGGGACGCGATCCAGCTGAGGATGCGTATGACTGTGTGCGGCGACCTCCATTCCCTCGGCGGCTACGTCGCGCAGACCCTGCCACGACAGCACCGTACGGTTCTGCTCGCCGACACTCAGATTGAAGCGGGCGGCGGCGCCGACATAGGCGGTAGGAACATAGAGCGTGGCACGGAAGCCGTGCAGTCGCAGCACCGGCAACGCCGCGGTGTAGAAGTCGGTGTAGGCGTCGTCGAACGTCAGCACCACCGGTCGCGAGGGCAGCGGCCGACCCGACGGGTCGCTCATAAGGTCCGCCGCGGTGATGGGCTCGTATCCAGCGTCGGCCAGGTACTCCATCTGCGCCGCGAATTCGCCCGGGTCAACGACAAATCGCCTGAACCTGCGGGTGGCTCCGGCTCCGATGCTGTGATACATGAGCACCGGTACCTCACCGCGGACGGAGTCCGCGCATTCCGCCTCCTGACGTGCGCTCATCGTCCCGCTTCCCGCTGTTTCTGCGCCGCTGCCACCAGGGCCTGCCTGCGCACGCTTCGCACGTACGCAGCGGGTCCCACGAGCATGCCAAGCCGCTGTGCCCGCTTGAACTGCACCGGGACAGCCCAGGCCTGCTCCGCTTCAGTAACGTTCGCGCCTCGCAAGTAGCCTGCCGCCGCGGGCAGCAGCTTCAGCAGTGCTGGCAGAACTGCCGGCTGATGCCGCAGCAAGGCGATGTAGTAGGCGGCTACACCAACGCCGTATCCGTGCAACTGTCGTCGGAGCCCGTCCAGCTCCGCATAGTGGTCATGGCGCACCAGCGCCGCAGGCTCATATGCGATACGAAAGCCCGCGAGCAGCACCATTGTCAGAGCGAGCGTGTCCTCTGATGCGCATGCAGGCGTGCCCGCTCCCATGGCGACATCAAAGCCGCCGATTCGCGCCAGCGCCTCCCGGCGGAAAGCCATGTTGCCGCCGGCACCGAACGGCGGCAGCGGGAACAGCGGACTCTGCGGACCCTGCCCGGAGAAGATCGCCGGCAGGAAGCCGCGGCCCTTGCTGTGCCCTCCGGACCGCTCGAACCATTCCTGCACCCGCGTATCCAGCCGCGCGGGCAGGATCGCGCCGGTAACACAGCCGACCTCATCGCTGCGGGCAAAGCCACCCGCGATGCCGGCCAGCCAGTCACGGTCAGGTTCCTCGTCATCGTCGAGGAAAGCGATGATGTCTCCGGCCGCGGCCGCGATGCCGGCGTTGCGCGCCCAGGACAGACCGCCGCGCGGCTCTGCGACATAGCGACACGTAACCCCGCCGCTCTGCCGGGCCATGAGGAGAGCCCGGACGGCATCGTGCACCGGAGCGTTATCCACAACGACGACCTCGAACCTGGGATACTCCAGCCGGTCCAGGTGACGCAGGCACATTTCCAGCCGCTTCGGGCGGTCCCTGGTGCAAACCACGATGCTGATATCCGGCGCCGCTGCCAGCACCTCACGGCGCCGGATCAGGAACGGCCAGTTTGCCGGATCGACCTTCAGCCCCTCATCGGGCAATGTGCCGGGCTGCGGCAGGTCGGCTGCGGCGAAACGCTCCGCCACCTGATCGCGCACCGTCGGCCAGAGCAGCGCCCCGAACTCCCCAGGCGTCAGGCCCGACATACCCAGTGGAACAGCGCATGCGCCGACGGGCTCGCCGTGCAGCCGTGCAAGCACCCAGGCCCGGCCGTGCCTCCCGTCGTAGCTGACGGCGGGCATCGGCCCGGTCAGCTCAACCTCCATCATCAGCGCCGGTGTAAAGCCGTCATTCACTCCGGGCGCAGGCCCGTCCGCCTGCCACGCGACTGCCGATGCCCTCACCCGACCAACTCCGCACTGTTCTCTGCCTGCTTCTCGACCGCGTCGCGAAGGCGCGCGTAAACCTCACGCCCGGCCTGCTGCTGGCTGGTCCCGGCTTCGGCCGCGGCCGCTCGGGCGTGGGCCGGCAGGTGCCACGCCTTCTCGATGGCGCCCCTCAGGCGTTCGGCCAGATCTGGCTGATCCAGTGCGACAACGAAGCAGGCACCAGGGAAATGGGAGCTGAGTCCGGCGAACTTGGCGTCGTAGTAAGGCGACCTGGTTAGACAGACCGCCGGCACGCCCTGGGCCAGGGCGAACACTGCGGCGTGATAACTCCCCGAGATGACGATCCGGCAGCACGCCGCGGCAGATACCAGGGACTCGGGGGTAGCAAGGTCGGTCAGCATGACGCGGGGCCCCTGCTGGTCAGGCCGGAGCAGCTGGCGGAGGGCATCTAGATCGCCGTCGACGGGATAGCGAGACACGGGCAAGGTGACGACAGGCGCCGCCATGGCATCCGCAGCTTGCAGCACCAGGCCGCCGATTGGTTTCGCAGCGGCAAGGTCGACGCCTGCGTAGTCCGAAACCCGCATGCTGAAGCCGACGGCGTCGCCCGCAGTCAGGGTGCCGCCTGGAATCAGTTCCAGCGCGTCATCCCCGGTGAAGGTGATACAAGTCGGTGGCGCGCCCAGAGACAGAGCGAGGTTCCGGCCGATCTGATCTTCCCGCAAGCCGAGGATCGCGAGCCTCGGTAGCACGGCATGAGCCTGCATGCGCAGCAGGCCGCGCCCTGGGTGACGGCCGGCCGAGATCGGCCCGATGCCCTGACCGAGCATGGCTGTCGGCTTACCGAGTCGCTGCGCCATCGCCAACAGGCTCAGCACACCAGCCGCGTGCCACCACCACGTATCGGCCAGGTAACCGCCGCCGCTGGCCACGACCAAGTCAGCGGCCCGTGTGGCCTGGACTGCGGTTCGCGGCGTCCCCGCCCCGCGCCGGCCGGTGCGAATGCGGCAGCAGAAATACGGAGCCGCGATCTTCCATGCCTGCTCGGCAGCCAGCCGCGGGCGTCGCGGAAGTCTACGGAAGAATGGTCGGTCGGCGAAGGTACGTCCGATAGCCAGCGCGTCCGGGCAGAAAACGGCCAGGCGCTCAGGTGCGTGGCAGATCACCATGATCTCGGCATCGGGCCATAGCTGCCGCAGCCGGATCACGCACGATTGCAGCATCGCGATATCTCCGAGGTTCAGCAGGTCGTACCCGGACTGGTCAACGAGAATCCGCAGGCCTGGTG
>Ga0126371_10002312_pt1 | contig 16382 bp, 18 predicted proteins | sample PanSoiMetaPlot_4_FD_110145 | JGI IMG/M metagenome (GOLD analysis project Ga0126371, IMG submission 110145) | Tropical forest soil microbial communities from Panama - MetaG Plot_4 | ecosystem: Environmental > Terrestrial > Soil > Tropical forest > Bulk soil | place: Panama | collected 2016-02-17 | reverse complement strand
TCGCGCGCTAATCGCCGCGCTGCAGCCGCAATGACAATCGCAAAAGCGCTTAGGTGATCGCTAACCAATCACTCAATGCTAACCATCATGCGGTGAACGGCGCCTTAAAGGTCGCTCCCCTTCGAGAACGACCGCGCGCGGTATCGCCGTGGCTCGGCGGTTCAAGGCACGCCGCGGCCCATGGTTGCGATCATGGTTGCGATCACGCCGCCGGCAAAAGAAGCTCGGCCTGCGAGCCGTCGGTGCTGCGATTGATGATGATGCAACCGCCCGATCCGCTGACGAGATCTTCTTCGTCGGTCGCAAGGAAGATGCCGTGCGAATAGTCGCCTGCAACGTCGTGGGCGCAGGCGTGCATCGTGATCGCGACGAAGTCCCGACAGGCGGCCGCATTGGGCGCGGATGTCTGCCCGGCTCGAACAAGCCTCGTTCGAAAGCCCAGCGTGCCCCCGTCCGGCATTTCGTCGCGTGCGAGGATCGCCAGACTGAGGATCGCGGCCGTGAGCTGACCGGGATCGGCCACGGCCGGCGGCAGATCGTCCGCCAGGACCAGGCTGATCTCGATCCGGCCGCGGAACGCGGATCGAAGCAGACGAGACGCCTCCGCCACGACGTCGTTGACGTCGAACGCGCTGGGCCGCGAGGGCTGAGCGCGCACGAAGGTCAGCAGCTGAGACGTCAGCTGCGCGCCGCGGGTGGCCGCCTCGTCGATCAGGCTTGCAATCGCCGTGAGGTCTGCGCGGTCGGCGACCGCCTCGGCCAGAATCTCGATCGTTCCAGTGATGACGGTGAGGATGTTGTTGAAGTCATGCAGCACGCCGCCGGCGAGTTGTCCCATGATCGCAGCTCTTTGAACCTGCTGCTTCTTGGTCTCGGCGGCAGTGGGCGGCGAAAACTTTCCGTGCATGAATTTTCAAGACCCCTTGGCTTGACGCCATCAGCCGAGTTGCACGGTGCCGGCGCGAGCCGATCTCGGTTCCGCCAGGCATTCGTTGATCACGGCCACCAGCGCGACCGGCGTGAACGGCTTGCGCAAGCAGCGCGACGCGCCAAGGTCCAGCGTCATTTTCAGGAAATCCGGCGCCGGCGCATTGAGATCGGCGAAGGCATAGCCCGAAATCGCGACCAACGGTACCATCGGAGCGCGTTCATGGAAGATCCTGATCGATTCGAAGCCCCGCATATGCGGCATGAAGACATCGACGATCATCAGATCGAACTTGCCTTCGTCGAGGGCATGAAGGCCGGCCTCACCGCCATCGGCCACGGTCACCTGGAAATTATGCCGCTCCAAATTGACCTCGATGGCCATGCGCACCAGCGGATCGTCGTCGACGACGAGGATGTGCGGCATGTCGTTCGGTCGCAGCCGAACGGTCTCATGGGTTCGTTCGGCAATCCCTGGCTCGTGACGCACGCGGATCTCCCCCTAGTTTGACCGGCAACCTGGCTACGGGACGTCTATCCGTAAGTGATCAGGGCCGCCGATGGTTCCCGCCGGCCGCGCCATGGGCGGCCGCCACGCGGCGCATCGGCGCCTCCATTGGATTTCGTGGTTCTGGCCTCTTATCCCCCCGGCCTAACCTCTGGCCATGATTTTGTTCGTCTGTCGGCGAATCAGTGTTCGCTCCTTATTTGCGACACAAGCATGGCAAGCTGTCTGCCCTCCATTGTGTATAGCGACGGACGCAACGCCTCCTCCGAGCGCCCGCCAATGCCGACTGCCCGCTGAGAAGCACGTCGTATATACTTCTCAGGGGGCCGCGCGACGCTTTCAGAAGACCGACCTCGCCCGCCGTCTCGACAGGGAGTTTCCATGTCGACCATTCAACGGCCGCCGAACCAGTTGCTCCGCGCCCTTCCTGCGGCCGACTTCGAGGCGCTGCGCCCTCGCCTCAGGCCTTTCGAGATGGTCAGACAAGATGTCCTGGCCGAAGCGGGCGCGCCGTTGGCGCACGTCTATCTGCCCCATGCGGGCGCCGTTTCCCTCATGGTCAACCTTTCAGAGGGACAAACGGTGGAGGTGGCGATGATCGGCCGCGACAGCGTCATCGGGGCCGCGGAGTCGCTCGGCAACGATCTGTCGGCGATCGACGCGGTCGTGCTGTTCTCCGGTACCGCTTCGATCGTCGATATGACCGACTTCCGGACCGTCGCCGATCAGAGCCCGACGCTGCGAAATCTGCTGGCCCGACACGAGCAGGCGATCTTTGCGCAAGCCCAGCAATCCGCGGTCTGCAATGCATCGCATTCGGTCGAAGCGCGCCTGTCGCGCTGGCTGCTGCATGCACGCGATCTCTGGGACGGCCCATGCTTGCCGATGACCCAGGAGCTGCTTGCGCGGCTGATCGGCGTTCAGCGTAACGCGATATCGATCGTGGCTCACGCGCTCCAGAAAGCAGGCGTCATCAGCTACAGCCGCGGACGAATCGAGATCACCGATAGCGAGGCTTTGCAGGCGACCGCGTGCGAATGCTACCGGGCCGTCAAGGCATGGTACGAGCAGTTGCGGATGATCTAGAGCGTTGCGATGACGACGCCAGGCTTGCAGACCAGGCTTGCGCACCCGGCTCCCAGACCAGGCTCGCGCGCGACAACATCTGCACGGTAGCACGCATATCCAGAGCCGCGGCGCACCGGTGACGTCGCCATGTGGCCGGCGATGGATTTTTCTTGCCAACACTATTTTCGAAGCTCATCTTCCGCGGTGGTTAGCGTGCATTTGGATGCCAATGGCGGCGACCCAGAGACTCGTTTTGCCCGTGAGGCAGGAGATGGCTTTGGACTCGATTTCTCGTTCACCAAACGGATTTCTGTCGGCACTGTCCGCGGATGATTTCGAGCTGATCCGCCCGCATTTGCGATCAACCGACCTCGCTCAGGAAAGCGTTCTGGTGGCGGCCGGCGAAATGCTCAGGCGTGCCTATTTTCCGCATCGCGGTGTGATCTCGCTGGTCGTGAACCTCGCCAAGGGTGATCACGTCCAGGTCGCGATGGTCGGCCGCGGCAGCATCTTGGGCTCATTTGCGGCGCTGGGCGATGCGACCGCGCTCAACAGCGCCGTCGTGCTGGTTCCCGGCGTGGCCTCGACGATCGACATCGACCGTCTGCGCACAGCGGCGGATCAGAGCGCGACCTTGCGTTCCCTGCTGGTGCGGCACGGGCTCGCGGTCTATGCGCAGATCCAGCAGACCGCGGGCTGCAACGCCTCGCATCCCGTCGAATCCCGGCTGGCGCGATGCTTGCTGCAGACCCATGACCTGTCATGCGGCAGCAAGCTCGTCCTGACGCAGGAAGCGCTGGCGCAGATGATCGGCGCGCGGCGCAACAGCGTGTCGCTGGTCGCCAGCACCCTGCAACAGGCCAACTTCATCCACTACAGCCGCGGCCGGATCGAGATAACCAATCTGGAGGGACTGACCAGGACCGCCTGCGAATGCTACGCGTCGGTCAAGGCGCAGTATGAGCGGCTGCTTCGTCCCCATTGCGACTCTGAAGAACTGCCGCGCGGACGCGCGGGATTGTCATCCAGATGAGCGCGGGCGGTTCCCGTATAATTACGTAACCGGAACTGCGGAATTTATTCAATCCCGAATTAACGCGCTGTTCAATGACGGCTGATAATTGTCACCGTGTTGACCAGCGCGAGTTCCCGAAACCTTCGAATCCTGTTCGTGTGCCGTGGATTTGCGCCTGTGTTCGGCTGGTTGCGAACCGCGCGGAGCGAAAAGACATGGCCTTTGATCTGTCGATGCCGATCCTGGTGGTGGATGACTACAGCACCATGATCCGGATCATCCGCAACCTGCTCAAGCAGCTCGGATTCGAAAACGTCGACGACGCCACCGACGGATCGGCCGCGCTTGCCAAGATGCAGGTCAAGAAATACGGCCTGGTGATCTCCGACTGGAACATGGAGCCGATGACCGGCTATGACCTGCTTCGCGAAGTCCGCGCCAGCCCGGAGCTGTCCAAGACGCCCTTCATCATGATCACAGCGGAATCGAAGACCGAAAACGTGATCGCCGCAAAGAAGGCCGGCGTCAGCAACTATATCGTCAAACCGTTCAACGCCGCGACGCTGAAGACCAAGATGGAAGCGGTGTTCGGCCCCGCCGATTGAAGCGGCGCGCAGCGCGCCAGACCGCATCGATCCTGCTTGAGCGCCGCCGAGAGGCGGCGTTGTCGTTTTCAACTGCGCCGACCCACGGTGCGTGCGTATTTGTACGAGCGCGAAAATTTACGCGCGGGTAGAGCTCGGCTCCTAAAACCGCGAAGGGGAAAAGGGGCAGGCAACATGCGCAACAAACTTCTCGCGATCGACGGCGCCGAACTTCATCTGTCGATTCTGCGCAAGATCGCGGAGCAGGTCGGCTTTACGGCCACAGGCGCGCACTCGGCCGTCGAAGCCAACCGCTTGCTGAGCGAGCGCACCTTCGACTGCATCACGCTCGACCCGTCGCTCGGCGAAGAATCGGGTTTGGAGGTCCTGCGACTGCTGTCGCAGATCAAATGCCGCACGCCGATCTTCGTCATCAGCGCTTCCGGCGAGCAGACATGCGAGGAGACCGTCAAGATCGGCAACTCGCTCAAGCTCGACATACGCTCGCCAGTGCCCCATCCGATCCACCTTGCGGGTCTGCGCAAGGCTCTGACTGGGATCGCCGGAGCAACACAAAGCGTGCCTCTCGCCGGACTCGCCGCGGGCTAGTTTGCTCGGCACCGGTCGCACCGTGCGAGCTTCTTCTCCATCATCCCTTAACCGTACTTCTACGGTTTTGGATTTTCACATACGGCTAATCTTGATGAGCCACACTCGCGTGAGCACAGGAGAGCTTCATGTTCACGTATGAAACCGCCGACCAGAAGGAAGTCCGGCGTTTCCGTATCGCGCAATTCAACGGCCGAACGGCGACGGTCAAATCCGGCGACTTGACCATCACGGGCCTTGTTCGATCGGTGCTGGAGCAGGAGTCGAGCGTCCCGCCGCGCTGGATCATCACCATCATTCCGAGCCCGCCCAAGGCGAGGTCCGCGGCGCTGCGGCCGGCCCCACGCCTGCGCAGCTTCGCCGACGAGTACCGCTGATCCGAAACCTCGCACGCGTCCATGACCTCACGCGATCGCGCATGATCCAGCGCAAACGCGCAAATGCGTTTGCGCCGATATCATGCTCAATCTGAAATGCGCGAGGAAGCTTCGCTTCAATCGATCGGATGCAGCAGCGCCGCGCGAACCAGATCCGCGGTGTTTCGCGCGCCAAGCTTGCGCATCGCCTCGGCGCGGTGGCTCTCGAAGGTGCGAGGGCTGATCTGCATCCGCAGCGCGCCCTGCTTGTTCGAATAGCCGCGGCTGATGAGCTCCAACACCTCGCGCTCGCGCTTGGTCAGTGGCTTCTGGCGGAACTCGGCGGCGAACATCGTGCCCGGCGCACGGCCGATTTCGTTGCCATGTTTCGCCCGCCGCTCCCATGCACCCTTTGCGTCCGGCTCGGCCGCGAGGCTCTCATAGGCGCCGCCGATCTGCTTGACCAAAGCGCAGACCCGCTCGGTCTGCTGGAGCGCGTTGTCCACCACCTTCTGCAGGTAATCGCGATCGCCGGCGGAATGCGCAAACTGATGGCTGTGCTGCTTGATCTCGCCCATGTAAAGCAGGAGCGCGGTCAGCGGTCCGTTGAGCTGACGCGCGATGGTCGCGCCGACCTCATCCATGGCACGGGCTCGCGCCGCGGACAGCCGAATGATTTCGTCGGGGTTGCCGCCCTCGCCCCGGTCCGATAGCTGCGAATCGCTGACGCCGCTGTCATGCTGTCCCATGCCCGATATTTAGCGGGCTTGGGGCTTTTTGATGGTTAAATTTTGTCTCCGTAAGAGTACGGTGTTTTGCGCGAATATCGGCATGGTAATACCGAACTTCCCGTTGAGATTGCAAGCAAAAGTTTACACTCTCCCTTCAGTTGCCGAACCTTACCGCGTGCCCGCATTTGTGCAGAAAAAAATGCAGAATACCTGGGCACCGCCGACCTGTTTCTTAATCTGCCGCCAACTGTTTTCATGGTTCCTTAGCGGCTTGCTGCCGCACAGCGCGGCCTTGGCGCGCGCAGGATGAATCGCGGCATCAGCGGAATGACCGGCCCAATGGCGCAGATCGATCGGATATGGGAATTTCTGCAGCGATTGACGCCGCTCACGCGCAGTTGCCTGCTCAACGAGCTTGAGCGCCTGGACAGCTGCGGCGAGGAGGTGCCGGGCTCGGCCGACATCCAGGCCAGACTGCGCGCGGAGTTCCGCAAGGACGGTTCGACCCAAAACCGCATGAACTCGCCGTCGCGGATCTTCTTCACGCCGCTCGATCCGTTCCTGATCGACGCCACCCCGGAGCACGACAATCCCGGCCGCATTCCGCGCAGTTCGCTGGCGCCGGTCTGGGAATGGATCGGCCGCGACCTGTTGCCGACCATGACGCGCGATTTCAACGCCCAGATGAAGGATCTGATCGCCGCCGACAAGCAGCGCGAAGCCAACAAGGTCGCCTCCGCGTTCCAGACCAAGGTCGTCAAATATCTCGAGAGCACGCTCCGTTCGCCCGAGAACGCCGAGCAGACGCGCACCAAACTGGCCGCCTATACGGCGTCCCGCTCGGCCTATGGCGACCTGGTGAAGATGACCTGGGTGCTGCGCGCGCGCGAGGCGCTGGCGAAATTCGAGGAGTCGCTGCCGAAGAAGCAAATCGGAAAATTCGACGATGCGATCGTCCTGAAGATGACGCGGCTCCTGCAAGCGTTTGGCAAGAAGCATGCCGAGGCGGTGCCGTTCGCGATCACGCTGATCGCCAGCCGCCTGAAGACGCCCTGGCAGATCATCCGCCTCGCCACCAAGGAGGCGGCCTCCAAGAAGGCCGCCGACGTCGCCGCGACGCCCTATGCGATCACGGTCTCGATGGTGCTCGACCGCATCGACGATCATCGCGTGGCGTTGCGCATCGCCTTGCGCAACAACCGCGTCCTGATCGCAAAGGCATTGCTGACCGAGATCTACAACACTGAATATGCGCTGCGGGTGCGCCTCGACAAGCTCGATGAATCCGAGTGGGGTGTCAGGCTGCGCGACCTGATGGATGCCATCGCCGCCCTGGTGGAGGCCGAGGTGAAACGGTTTCCCGATGAAGTCGGCCACGTCCTGGGGTCGCGCCGGCTGCGCAGCTATCAATCGCTCGCGGGCCGCCTGACCTTCCTCGCCTGGAAAGGGCGCGATGCGATCAGCAACGGCGCGTCATACTGCATGCGCTTAATCAACGCAGCCTAGCCCGACTTTTCCCGCAACCGTGGTGAGCGGGCCGGGATGACGGCGTCATAGACCCCGTCGAACGCTCCAATTGCCAATTACCAAGCCATGACGAACGCCACGAACGACGTCATGAACGTTTCGGGCGCTGAACGTGGAGGAAGGTCGCGAGAAAGCGTCCCGAGGCCACAAACCAGAACCACCAATATGCCTTCCGCCGCAGCGACATCTGTCTTGCCTAACGTCTTGCCTAGCAAAAAATGAAAAATGAACAGGCTTGCAATAGCCGCGAAGGCCGTGACCTGGCGTGACATGGATCACATTCGGCGGAGCAGGCGTGAACCGCCGCGATTTCCTTTTACAGGCGGCATGTGCCGATCGATGATCGCCGCCGCTGGCTCTAAAGGGTTGCCGGCGTTCACGAACGGGAGATGGCGATGGGACGAGGAAAAGGCTTACTGACGGCGCTGGTCGTGCTGGCGTCGGCGGCGATGTTCAACGCGGACAGCGGCGCCCAGACCAGTCCGACGGACGCGGCCACGCCGACGCCGGACAATGCGGTCATGATCACCGTGTTCCTCAAGCACGACCAGTCCCGCCCGCTGCCCGAGCTCAACGCCCAGCTCGAGAAGCAAGGCTATTACAAGGCGTTTCCGCCGGCAGGCGTGGAGGTGGTGAGCTGGTATGTGATGATGGGAATCGGACAGGTGGTGACACTTCGGCTGCCGGCCTCGCGGCTGCGCGAGGTCAACCGCATCTTCGAAACCATGGCCTGGGGCGCCTATCGCACCGAGTTCTATCCAACCTACGACTTCAAGGCGATCGGCCTTGCCGCGCACGAAAAGGCGCTGTGAGGATGCCGTCGAGCGCCGTCATTCCGCGGCATCGCAGGACGATCGCGCCCTACCCGGAGAGGTTTGCGGCGAGGCCCAAATAGACCGCGGCCGCCGCGAGCCCCAGCGCCGTCCGCACCGCGTGGAATTTTCCCCATGAGCCGATCAGCGCGCGCGATCCCGGTCCCGCGCTGCCGGCCGGCCACGCGTTCAGGCGCTTGTTCGTGGGCATCATCACCAGAAGCGTAAACGGCCAGTTCGCGAGCATCAGCGCGGCGCCGATGATCCAGCGCCAATCCCGCAGCTGCCATGCGGCGGCAAGTCCCAGAACGCCCGCGATCACGGCCAGGCTCGCTTGCATCGCAAAGCCGCGCATATAGCTCGGCTTCCATTGCGCCAGCAGTGCTTCGTCGTCGAGCCGCAAACGCGCCGGCTGTTCGGCGACATTGACGTAGAAGGCCGCGCCGGCAAAGGCCGCGGCGGCGGCCAGACCAAATAATCCAGCGATCATGCGCATCTCCTTGCGGCAAGTCCTCGCGCCTGACATCACCATATTGACAACATATTGTCAATATGGTGATGTGGTGTCATGAAAGGAAATCGATCCCTGGCGGGAGAGCAGGACGCCCTGACGTCGCTGGTCCTCGAAGTGTTCCGTTTCAACGGGGCGCTGATCGCGGCCGGCGACGATCTCGTCGCCGATCTCGGACTGACGAGCGCGCGCTGGCAGGTGCTCGGGGCCATCGCGCTGGCGCCGGCCGCGGAGACCGTTGCGCGGCTCGCACGATCCATGGGCCTGCACCGGCAAGGCGTGCAGCGCATCGTCAACGAGCTCCTGGCCGAGAGGATCGTCGTGCTGGAAGACAACCCGCATCACCGCCGCGCCCGTCTGGTGCGGCTGACCAGGAAGGGGGAAGAGCTCTTCCAGGCGGCCGACCGGCGCCAAAGGCCGTGGGCGAGACGCCTCGCGAGAGGTCTGGACGCGAAGGCGATCCATTCGGCCCGCGACACAATCGAGACGCTCCGCAGGAAACTGGAACTCGCCGCACGCGACGGTTGAGGGCGCATGACGCTCTCGTCCCAACCCTCGCTTAGCCCTCGTCAGGGTCGTCCGCCATGAAACGTCTCAGACCGATGGCGGCGAGCCCGACCGCTGCATTGCGGCAATCGGCGCGCTGGGGCTTTGTCACATCAAGACCTCAACCTGAGTGACCCCTTACCTATCCTCCAGCGCGCCCGGAGGCGCAGCCCGGGCCGGAGCTGAGTTCCCTTGCCTCCCTTGCCATTAATCTAAAACTTAAGAAGCATTTGAAATTTTCTGGCCTCATGGGCAAAGCCGTTGCAAGATGCGGGGATGGCGGCACGTTAATACTGCGGACTAATACTGCGGACAGCAAAGTAAATTTTTGACTCGCACATTTTGCGTTCAGCTCTCTCGCAGAAAGGAGACAGTGGGGCCGCGGGGAATTCGTTGCCATGTAAGGAGTAGCAATGAGTTTTATAGCAAGAGTGATTATTTTTCTGCTGGCTGCTTTTGTGCTCTCGGATACTAGCCTCGCCCAATCGCGACGCACTTCGAATAATCCATCGCCGGCCGGCGTCAACGAAACCGAAATTCGGGATCGCCTCAATAACTGGACCATTGGTCTCGCCGGTGGTTTGCTCGAAGGCGCCCCGATTCATTTCGCAACCGAGATCGCGCGCGTCGTCAATGACGGCGGCACGATGCATGTGCTTCCCGTGGTGACGCGCGGCCCCACCGAGAACGTCAATGACCTGCTCTATCTGAGGGGCATCGATGCCGCGATCATCAACAGCGATTCGCTCGACGAATACAAATCGCAAGTGCCGATGATCCGCGAGCGCATCAGCTATCTGATCAGCCTGTTTCCGTCCGAACTGCACATCTTCGTCCGGCCGGAGATCAAGTCGCTGGCCGATCTCGCGGGCAAGAAGGTCAACTTCAACACCCAAGGCACTGCCGCCGCCTATTCCGGTCCGCTGATCTTCAGCCGGCTTGGCGTCGAGGTCGACAAGATGTTCATCCCGCATCCGCTTGCGTTGGAGCAGATGAAGCGCGGCGAGATCGCCGCCGTCGTGTTCGTCACGTCCAAGCCGGTCGACGCGTTCGTGAAGGGAAAATGGGAGGGAGGCTACAAGTTCCTGCCGGTCGAGTTCGGCCCGAAATTCGAGGATTATTATCTCGCCACCTCGCTTGAATCCTCCGACTATCCGAACCTGATCGCCAAGGGAGAGCGGATCCCCACCATCTCGGTGCCGACCATCCTTGCCGCATACAACTGGCGGCCCTCCTCGCCGCGCTATCGCAAGGTCGCGCGCTTCGTCGACGAACTGTTCGGCCGGATCGACAAGCTGAAAGCGCCGGGCTTCGATCCGAAATGGAAGGAGGTCGACGTCACGAGCCGCGTCCCGGGCCTGGACCGTTTCCAGGCTGCCCAGGAGTGGCTTGATCGCGCCAATCCCGGCAAGCAGAGCGCACGTCCATGATCCCCGCCCGGCCATTCGTGATCGCGTTACTGCTGTCGGCCAGCGCGGGCGGCGCGAGCGCCGCCGATGACCCCGACAAGGGGTTGGTGGCGTGCATTGAAAAGGCGCGCCAGGCCGACGCGACCTGCGCGAAACTGACTGACGAGCCGGCGCAACGGCTCGAATGTTTCCAGAAGGCGCGCGCCGAGCAACTCGGTTGCCTCGAACATGCGCTGTCCGACGCCCCCACCGGGGCCACCGCCCCGGTCAACCCTCCCGAGCCCTCTCGCCCGACATCGCCGGGCGAACAGCCCTCCAAGAGCGCGGCATCGCAGCCGCCGTCACAGCCGGCCGCGCCACCTCCACAGGCCAATCCGCAGGAAAATCCAGGCAGGCCGACCGAAAGCACTCAGGCGAATTCGCCGGCGAACCCGCCGGCCAATCCGCAAATGAGCACGCAGGAGACTGCGCCAGCGCAGGACAACGCCGTGACCAACGCGCCCGAACCGCGCCCGGATACGGCGACAGCGAGCCCGCCCGCCAATCCGCCGCCGGCAACCGTCGAGGCGACGACGCCGCCGCAGCCACCCGCCGCGCAGACGGTGGAGCATCCGCCCGCGGCCGCTCGCGCCGAGATGCAAAAGGAGACCACGAACAACGAGTCCACCAAGAAGGAGGCCATCAACAAGGACGTCACCAAGGACACACCCAAGCCCGCGCCGAAGCCGAGCGAGGCTCAAGTGAAGCCGGCGGAATCGAAATGGGTGGTCAGCGAGACGACATCGCCGATCGATTACCGCCCGTTGCTGACCGCGGTGATCCAGCCGTCGTCAAGTTCGCCGGGCAGTCCGAGCCGCCTTGCAATCCGCTGTCGCGGCACCCAGACCGAGTTCTTGATCCACACCGACGGCACGTGGCAGACGCAGCGCAAGAACGTGTTGCCGGTCGATCGTCAGGTCAACGATCAGGCGGTCATGCACGAGAGATGGACGCTGTCGGCGGACGCGAAGACCGCGATGTATGCGGAAAATACGGTCGAGCTGCTGAAGTCGCTTCCCGACGGAGCGCGGCTGACGGTCAACGTGCCCGACGCCGCCAACGCCCGCCACGAGGCGACGTTCCAGCTGACCGGATGGGACGCCATCCGGAAAAAAATCGCGGCGGCCTGCAAATGGCCGAAAATGATCGACCAGGCGTCAGGACACCGTTAGGTCCTGACGATTGCTCAGATCATGCTCCAGCTTCAATCGCCAGCCCGCCGGCCGGCGCAATGTCATGGCCGGAGATAGCTCCACCCCGCTTCCTGCAACTCCATCAGGCGCACGACGCCCGACGGCACGACGACAGCTTCCGACAGCACCGGGATCGCATGGCCCTCTTTCTTTTCCATGCCTTCCTTGGTGTTGTTGCAGGCGGAGAACTGGACCTTGCTCGGAAACGCAAGTTCCTTCAGGCTCTTGATGCGATCGCGCACCGGCGACGTGTCGGCGCGCAGCATATGCAGACCGGGACCATAGGTGACGACGTCCAGATCGACGTCCTCGCCCTTGGCGCGATAATATTCGATGACATTGGTGGCATTGTTGAGCGCCAGATTCATCACGGCCGGATCGTTCTGATCGACCTGAATGACCAGGCGATGTGGCTTCGTGCCGGCCGCGATACCAGAGGAAACCGGAGCAAGCATCAAAGAGGCGACCAAGGCCGCCAAACAACTAATGTTACGCATAATACTACTCCTAAGAACGCAATATACCGCTTGGAACAAAACAGAAATCGCCTGACCGAGTCAACAAAGCGTCGATTGCGAGGTTAGCCATTATGGTGAAGAACCGCGCAATAGAGGTACGCAAGTACGATACAGCCGCAGTCGTACACGCATCCGTTTTGTCAGATAGCGACTGCATCTCGCGGATCACGACGTGAGCCCGGCGCGCGATACTTCATCCAGACGTCACCCATCAAGGCTCGCCGCTCATCGCTCGCGCCATGCGCAAAAACCGCGACCGGAAACCGGGGCCGTCACGTCTTCGGGAGGGCAATTGTTGATATGACGTTTATCATGTAACATGCGCCGCCAGTCCGACCCGAAAGGCAGGCTGCGATGTCGAAACCGGAATGGCGGAAGACCGCCTGCAATATCTGCTATGTCAATTGCGGCGTCGAGGTTCTGGTCGATGAGGGCCGCATCACGAAGGTGCGCGGCGATCGCGACAACCCGAAATCGCAGGGTTATCTTTGCAACAAGGCCGGGCGTATCCCCTATTATGCCCACCACAAGGACCGGCTGACCTCGCCGCTGCGGCGCCGTGCCGACGGCGGCTTCGACGAGATCGACTGGGACACCGCGATTTCCGAAATAGCCGCGAAACTGCGCGACCTGGTCGAGCGGCACGGCGGCAAGAGCCTCGCGCTCTATGGCGGCGGCGGACAGGGCAATCACGCCGGCGGAGCACACGTCGCCTCGATCCTGCGCGCGCTCGGCTCGCGCCACATCTTCAACGCGCTGTCGCAGGAGAAGACCGGCGACTTCTGGGTCAACGGTCACATGTTCGGCAGCCAGACCTGCCACACCGCCGAGGACGTCCATCACTGCGACCTGTTGTTCGTGATCGGCGCCAATCCCTGGATCGCCCACGGTTTCCCCAATGCGCGCGATCATCTGAACCAGATCCGCAAAAATCCGGACCGCAAGATGATCGTGATCGATCCGCGTCGCTCCGAGACCGCCGGGATGGCCGACCTGCATCTTTCCGTTCGCCCGGGCGCGGACGCCTTCCTGCTTGGCGCGATCCTTGCGACGCTCGTGCGCCGCGATGCGCTCGACCATGATTTTCTCGAACGGCACACGACCGGCTTCGACGAGGTGAAGGAAGCCTTGCTGCGCATCCCGGTCGCGGCGTGGGCCGAGGCAGCCGATATTTCGCTCGATGAGATCGAGCGCTGCGTCGAGATGATCGTGGCGGCGAAGGCCATGACGGTCCGCGTCGAACTCGGCATTCAGCAAGGCGTCAACTCGACGCTCAATTCCTATCTCGAAAAACTCCTGATCATGCTGACCGGCAGCTTTGGCCGCAAAGGCACCAATCAATTGCATTCCTGGCTGCAACCGCTGTGGGGCAACTCCCCGACCCAGAAATTCGAGCCGACGGACACCGAGATCATCGCGGGGCTCTTGCCGCCCAACGTCTTTCCGCAGGCGATTCTGAGCGATCATCCCGGCCGGCTCCGCGGCGTGTGGATCGACAGTTCAAATCCGGCGAATACCGCGACGAACACTGCGGAGGTGGAGAAGGCGCTCGCCACGCTCGATCTTTGCGTCGTGGTCGATGTCGCGATGACCGAGACGGCGTGGCTGGCGCATTACGTGCTGCCGGCTTCTTCCCAATATGAGAAGACCGAGTTCACGCTGTTCAACTTCGAATTCCCGACCAATTATTTCCACGTGCGTGCGGGCGTGGTCCCGCCGCTGGAAGGCACGCTGACAGAGCCGGAAATCTACACGCGGCTCGCCCGCGCGCTCGGGCTTTTGCCCGGCGACAACGCGCTCGCGCCGCTGCGCGAGGCCGCGTTCCACTCGCGCGCGGCTTTCGCGGGCGCCTTGCGCGGTTTCATGGCGGCAAACCCGCAGGCGGTGGGCTCGCTTGTCCTCTATAACACGCTCGGCGCGACGCTGCCGGACGGCACGGCAGCCGCCGCTCCGCTCTGGCAGGCCGCGCAACTCTGCGCGAAACGCGCGCCCGAGGCGGTGCGGCGCGCGCTTGGCGCGGACCGGCCGATACTGGACGATGAGCTGGGCGACGCACTGTTCGATGCGGTCGTCGGCAGCCGCAGCGGTGCTGCCGTCACCGACCACAGCTATGACGAGGTCTGGTCACTGCTCGCCCATCCCGACCGCAAGATCCGGCTTGCGATAACGCCAATGCTCGATTGGCTCGGGAAGCTCGATCCCGCGGCCGCGCAAGCGCCGAAGGATTATCCCTTCGTGCTCGCCGCTGGGCAGCGGCGCATGTTCAACGCCAACCAGATTTTCCGTGATCCCGCCTGGCGCCGCGATGACCCCGATGGTGCGCTTCTGATCAATGCGCGGGACCTGGAGGAGCTGGGTGCGAGCGATGGCGAGTGGATCGCGGTCCGCTCGCCGGCAGGACGGATCGTCGTCCGGTGCAAGGTGGACGATGGCATGCGCCGCGGCCAGCTCGCGCTGCCCCATGGCTACGGACAGTCCTATCCCGCCAGTGACGGCGAGCGGCTGAACAATGGCCCGCGCATCAACGCGCTGACCGATTCCGGCAATTGCGATCCCGTCGCCAAGACGCCGTACCACAAGCACGTGGCGGTCCGGCTGGAGAAGCTGACCGCGGCGGAGGCCGTCCTGTCCGAGGAACGCTCACGCCGCATTCATCGCGCGCAGGCTTGAGGTTCAGCGACTCCAATCTTATTTGACGCATTTTCTTCACGCGAAGTGGTACGCACTGCGCATCCAGCGCGGGGCAGGCTTTGGCTCGAAAACGCTCCAGCTCTTTCAGCGGTTGGGCGCGACGCTTGCGATCTGAAGGTCGGGCGCGGGCGTCCAGGTGATCGAGACCGCGAGCGCCGCCGCGAGCGCGCACAGCACGCAGAGCTTCATCTGCACCGTCTTGAGGTCGGTGATCGGCAGGAAAAGGAAAAACAACATAGCGATTACGAGCAGCGCATCGACGATGACCATGAACTCTTTCCTCCCGTCTTTGGAAAGATGATGCCATGGCTGCAGCGAAATCCTAAGTAGAAATGCGCGGGAACCATCATTCGCGGCCTTAGCGGTTCACGCTCTTGGAACCAGCACGACCGTCCAAGCGGGTGTATTGGTCACTGCTCTCGGTAGCAAACGCCGGCACTACGATGACAGGAGTTCCCGGATGCAACCCGCTAACGCCCTGACCGCCATCCTGCCCTGCAATGATCTCGACGCCTCCGAGTCCTTTTATAACCGGCTCGGTTTCAGCCGACCGCAGAGCGAGAAACCCGCCAAGCGCGAGGACGACAACTATCGAATATTGTCCGACGGCAAGGGCGGCCACCTGCATTTGACCGACGCAGTTGAGGGCTGGCTCGTCCCCGGACGCAACCCGTTCGGGCTCTATCTCTATACCGATGACGTCGATGCGCTGGCTGCGAGATTCAAGGGCGAAACGCTCGAAAGGCATGGGCCGGAACAGAAGCCCTGGGGCATGTACGAGTTTTCCCTCTCCGACCCGGATGAAACGCTGGTGCGGGTCGGCCGGCGCTCGACCGCCGTTTGAGAGGCCGCGACTAGAGCATCCACCGATCATGTTGCAGCATGCAGCAACTATTGACTTACGACGTCATTCCGGGGCGATGCGACAGCATCGAACCCGGAATCTCGAGATTCCCCGATGCGCAATTGCGCATCTGTGGTCTGGTGCGGAGCCTGTCATCGGGCCGCGCCTTGCGCGGACCCGGTGGCACCATCCCGGAATGACGGCGGAAGGGAAACCCTCGTTCACTCTGAGCGGCGAACGCCCTAGCCCTTCGCTATGCGTTCGCGCATCGATTTGAAGCCGGAGACGAAGCGCGCCAGCGTATCCGATGTGACGCCGCGCGGCAGCATGACTTCGACCAGCGAAAATTGCCCGTGCCGCCTGACCGCGCGATCGAGCGCGGCGGCGAGTTCGCGCCGAGTCGTGACCCGCTCGCCCACGCCGCCGATCGAGGCCGCGATATCGGCGAAATGCCAGTCATCGAGATCGTTGAAGCGCGATTCCGGCTGGAACAC
>Ga0126371_10002311_pt1 | contig 16383 bp, 16 predicted proteins | sample PanSoiMetaPlot_4_FD_110145 | JGI IMG/M metagenome (GOLD analysis project Ga0126371, IMG submission 110145) | Tropical forest soil microbial communities from Panama - MetaG Plot_4 | ecosystem: Environmental > Terrestrial > Soil > Tropical forest > Bulk soil | place: Panama | collected 2016-02-17 | reverse complement strand
GAGGCCGGCGGCGAGCGGCGCGAGAATCAGGCCTGCCACGAAGGCTGCGCGCCACGCCTTGTCGGCGGCGGCGCCGATGAGGCCGCCGACGATGCCGCTGACGCCGGCGATGCGTCCGAGGCTCAGCATCAACAGCGCGGCCGCGAGACCGATGAGGGCGCCGCCGATCGCGGCCGAGAGCGGGGTGAAGTTTTCCATGGCCCATCGATACACCCGCGGGACGATGCGCGCGAGCGTGGCATCCAAGCTGGGCACGGCGCTGGCGCTCCCTCTCCCCCTACCCGAAGTCGGGCTTGCCCGACTTCGGCATCAATAATGCGCAGGTCGGGCAGGCCCGACCTGCGTGGGGGGGTTGAGGTGAGGGGGCCTATCCGCGAGTTCGGAGTTTGTGGCGGCGCCCCCTCATCCCGACCTTCTCGCCCTGAAGGGCGAGAAGGAGTGCAGGCACCGTGCTCTCCTCACATTCAACTGCCCACGTGCTAAGACTCGGGAGCACAGCGAAAGACGCGATGGACCAGCACCGCCACGATAGCCACGATCCCGGTGGCCATCACCACCATCATGGCGGCCATCACCATGGCGCGCCAAAGGATTTTGGCACGGCCTTCGCGATCGGCACCGCGCTCAATGCCGCCTTCGCGCTCGTTGAGCTCGGCGTCGGCTTCTTCGCCAACTCGCTCGCCCTCATGTCGGACGGCCTGCACAACGCCTCCGACGTGCTCTGCCTGCTGCTCGCCTGGGGCGCCGCCCGGCTCGCCACCTGGCGGCCGACCGCCTCGCGCACCTACGGCTATGGCCGGGCGTCGATCCTCGCGGCGCTCGCCAATGCGGCGCTGCTGTTCGCGGCGACCGGCGCGATCGCGACCGAGGCGGTGCGCCGCCTGCTCGCGCCCGAGCCGCTGGCGGCCGGCGTGGTGGTCGCGGTGGCGGCGCTCGGCATGGCGGTCAATCTGGCGACCGCGCTCATGTTCATGCGCGGCCGCCACCACGACCTCAATATCCGCGGCGCCTTCCTGCACATGGCGGGCGATGCGGCGGTCTCGCTCGGCGTGGTGATCGCGGCGCTGCTGATCCGCCTGACCGGATGGTATTGGCTCGATCCGGCGGTGAGCCTCGTGGTCGCCGCCGTCATCCTGCTCACCACCTGGGGCCTGACCCGCGATGCGCTCAACCTCGCGCTCGACGCGGTTCCGGCCTCGGTCGACCGTCACGCGGTCGAGGCCTACCTCGCGGCCCTGCCCGGCGTCGCCGAGGTGCACGACCTGCACATCTGGGCGATGAGCACCACCGAGACCGCGCTGACGGTGCATCTGGTGCGGCCGAACGCGGGCCTCGACGACGGCCTCCTCGCCGCCGCCGCGCACGAGCTCGAGCGCCGCTTCGCCATCCACCACGCGACGATCCAGATCGAGGCGGGCGACCGCGAATGTCGGCTCGCGCCCGACCACGTGGTATGATGGCGCCGCGAGCACCTGCGTCGCGCGACGGGATTCGCTAGTCGCGATCCAAGTCGCTGCCGACGTCACCAAAGATCGCGCAGCGCATGGGCGAGGAGAAGAGTTCGCTCTCGTCAGCCCTGGCGAGGTATTCGAGCGCCATGCGGTTATAGCGCGCGGTCACTCCCGGATCGCGGCTGGCGAGCGCCATGCTCGCACATATCTGAGCTTGCTTCCGATAATACCCTGAGCTCGGCATCTGTCGGGATTCCGACTCTACGGACACTCGAATTAATGCCGCAAGCTCATCAAAAGGTCAGCGGCAAATTGGGACAATCCACAATTGAAATGAGGAAACGGGTCTCGCATTAGGACGCTACGTCAGATTTCGGCAGCGCCCGACTCGCGTGTGGGGTTTACCAAGGACCTGATCGGAACAGTCTCGAACGGAGCCGGTTCCATGGCGAGAGGCCATCTGTCGACAGCGCGCAATCGCCGGGGGCTGCCCATTCGTAACCTTCTCGCAAGCAAGTCATTCGATCCCGAAGAGCTTGCCATTCCGCCGCCTTCGAAGGCGCGTGTGCTGATCTGCGTGTGAGCGACAAAGCGCGCCACTCGCGCGAGCCGGTCGCGAAAAAAAGGTGATCGAATTAGCGGACGGGCAGCACGATCCTGAGGGCAATACGAGCGTCCGTGGTCGCATTGCTCGCGATCAAGACTAGCGAAGCTGATCCGGGAGGGGACGCGAGACGAGCCTCAGTCGCGATCCATGTCGCTGTCGCCGCCACCGCCAATCCGAACCGCGGTCTCGGTCTGTCCGGCGTTCGGTTCGACTTCTTCGGCCTTGGCCAAATACTCAAGCGCCATGAGGTTGTATCGCGCAACCACGGATGGGTCTGAACTCGCGAGCGCCAGCTTGGCAACCAACTGGGCTTGGGTCCGGTAGAAATTTCCGCTCGGCATTGGACGGGGCTCGACTCTCAACGATGCAACAATAATGCACAGATTCACACAGAGGTTCCCTGGTAAATTAGAACGGTCCGCAATCAGTCGCGTTGATATCGTTTGGAGAAACCGGCGTGTGGCGTGATTATCCGACGTCGGCCGTCCAAGAGTGCCGAAATTGGGCAAGGCCGATTTCGGATGCGAGCGGGAGGAAGGGCTACGGACCATGGCCCGGCGACACGTGTGCCTGCTCATGCTTGCGCCGCCGCTGCTCGCGGCGGCCGCGCACGCCGAGGACAAGGAGCCGACCGCCATCGTCGAACTCGGCCTCGCCGGCGAATGGGGGCTGCCGGGCGCGTCGGGCTACGGCCCATCGCTCGCCGTCGAGTTCACGCCGATCAAGGATTGGCTCGAGATCGAGGCCGGCGTCGCGCGCATGTTTCACGGCGGGCGCGGCGAGTGGGATACGGACCTCCTGTTCAAGAAGCCCTTCACCCTGTCGGACAAGCTCGAGTTCATGGCGGGCATCGGACCGCAATGGACGTTCTCGCGGGACGGCACCCAGATCGGCGCGGAGCTCGCGCTCGACTTCATGTTCTGGCCGACCGCCGACCGAAAGTACGGCTGGTTCCTGGAGCCGGCCTACAGCTACTCGTTCAGCAGCGGCCACGAGCAATCGTTCGGCGCCACCGTCGGATTGCTCATTCCGATCCCGTAACCGACGCGACGCTTCGCCGGCGTGTGAACGGGTCGGTCCATCCTTCGTTGCACCTCCAGCCGCGGCGTCCTGACAAACGTGAATTTCTCACCCTTCTCTTGTGCGGCGCACTATGGCATTCTATGGCCGTGCAGGTCTGGTCGCTCATAGCCCGTCTGCTCTCGATCCTCGCGATCGCGGGCCTTCTGACCGCTCCGCTGGCGATGCCGACGAGCGCGGCGACGGGGGACGCGTCGATGTCCGAGATGGCAACCATGTCGGACGACATGCCCTGCTGTCCGCACGAGAAGCCCGTTTGGCCGGATTGCTCGAAGTCCTGTCCGCTCGCCGTCATGTGCATGGGCATGTTCGTCCCGGCCGCGTCCGCGTTCCTTCCGGTGCGGCTCGCAGTGGCTGACGTGAAAGTGCCAGGTGACGAGATCTGGCGTCATCTTCTGCCGGACCCGCCTCCGCCTAAGCCTCCCCGAGCCTGAGTTCATCGGCAGCTTCTCGCGAGCTGCATGACGCCGCGTGGCCAATGGTCACGCGACCGAGCCGCATGGTCCGGCCGCAAGGTCGACCATCACCCGGCCGCGCTTCCGCGTGGCTGAACGATGAACTTGGAGATCTCTGACAATGAATTTTCCGAACATGAAACACGCTGCTGCCACGGCGCTGGTCGGCCTTATCTCCGTCGGCGCTGCCTCGCAGGCGTGGGCCGAAATCCGGGACTATGAGTTTCAACTCGTGCAAAGCGAGGTGAAGAAGGGCGACAGCGCCGTCGTCGCCGTGCGTCTCGTCGACAAGCGGTCCGGCAAGCCGGTATCGGGTGCGGTGATCTTCGCCAAACGCGTCGACATGGCGCCTGACGGCATGGCCGAGATGACGGAGCCGATCGAGCAACTGCCCTCCACCGAACCTGGAATCTATCGCTTCAAAACGGCTCTGGTGATGGCCGGCGGCTGGCGTCTGTCGCTGGGAGCCAAGGTCCAGGGCGAGACGGGCACGCTCGAAAAGAAGCTCGAGTTCAAGGTCGTCCCATGAACCGCGCAGGCCGCACGGGCCTCACCCTCGTCGCCACTCTGGCGGCGGGGGCTGCAGGCTACTGGGCTGGCCAGCGCGCAATTGTGCGGCCGCCCATTCCCTGGCTTCACGCCATTCCCTGGCTCGAAAGCCCGGCATCCGGTCCGGCGGACCCCAAGCGGGCGCCGTCAGGAGCGGTGATCTACTATCGCGACCCGGATGGCCAACCCGTCTACTCGGCGGAGCCGCGCAAGACCGCCGCGGGACGCGAGTTCATCGCCGTCCACGCGAGTGAGGACATCAGCTTCGACGACAAGCCGAAAGGCCAAGCCGAAGCCCCTGCGCCCACGACCGTCGAACCGAAGATGGTCCTTTACTACCGCAACCCCATGGGTTTGCCCGACACCTCGCCGGTGCCGAAGAAGGACTCGATGGGGATGGATTACATCCCCGTCTATGCCGGCGAAGATGAGGACGGCTCGACCGTCAAGATCGCGCCCGGCAAGCTGCAGCGGACCGGGGTTCGCACGGAGACCGTCTCCGATCGGGTCATCATCCGGCAGGTCCGTGTGCCAGGCACGGTGCAGCCGGACGAACGCAATATTTCGGTCGTGACCGTTCCGGCCGACTCCTATGTCGGCAAGGTCGAGAATGTCACGACCGGAGACCGGGTGCGCAAAGGCCAGCCTCTGCTGCAACTGCGCTCGCCCGATATCGCGGCCGCGGCCATCCAGTTCCAGATCAATCCCGACTCCGAAGGCGCCCGTCGCCGGCTCGCAAATTATGCCGTGCCTCCCGAAATGATCGACGAGATCGTGCGGACCCACCAAGTGCCGCTGGCCTTCACATGGTACGCACCGCGTGACGGCGTCGTGCTGATCCGCAACGCGACCGAAGGCATGAAAATGGCCGCCGGTGACGTTCTGTTCCGTATCGCCGACCTGTCGAGCGTTTGGGTGCTGGCCGACGTTCCCGAATATGCGCTCGCGAACGTCGAGCCTGGCCAATCCGCGACGATCCGCGTCCGCAGCCTGCCCGGGCGAACCTTCCGCGGCCGCGTTGCGTTGATCTATCCGCAGGTCAACCGCGAGACCCGCACGACCAAGGTGCGGATAGCGATCCCCAATCCCGACGGGCTCCTGCACCCCGACATGTATGCCGATGTCGAAATCGCGGCGGGCGGCGGCGATCCGGTGCTCGCGGTCCCGGACAGCGCCGTGATCGACACCGGCACGCACCAGGTCGTGATCCTCGACAAGGGTGACGGGCGTTTCGAACCGCGCAAGGTCCAGATCGGCGCGCAAGGCGGTGGCTACACCGAGATCCGCGACGGCATCGCGGCCGGTGATCGCGTGGTCGTAGCCGCTAATTTTTTGATCGACGCGGAGAGCAATCTCAAATCCGCGTTGAGCGGCATGGGATCTCCGGAGACCAAGCCATGATCGTCCGCCTCATCGCGTGGTCGGCCCGCAATCTCGTCCTGATCTTCGTCGGCACCGTCTTTGCGGTCGCGGCCGGCGTCTATGCGCTGAAGACCCTGCCGCTCGATGCCATTCCCGACCTCTCGGATGTGCAGGTCATCGTCAATACCGATTATCCGGGCCAGGCGCCGCAGGTGGTCGAGGACCAGGTCACCTTTCCGCTGACGACGGCCATGCTGACCGTGCCGAAATCCAAGGTGGTGCGCGGCTTCTCCTTCTTCGGCGTCTCCTTCGTCTATGTGATCTTCGAGGATGGCACCGATCCCTATTGGGCGCGCAGCCGCGTGCTCGAATATCTCAATGCTGCAGCCAAGCGCCTGCCAGCCGGCGTCACGCCGGGGCTTGGACCAGACGCGACCGGCGTCGGCTGGGTCTACCAATACGCGGTCGTCGCCAAGCAGATGAGCCTTGCCGAGCTGCGCTCGCTGCAGGATTGGGTGATCCGCTTCGTTGCGTCCAAGGCGGAAGGCGTTGCCGAGGTCGCAAGCGTCGGCGGCTTCGTCAAGCAGTACAACATCATCGTCGATCCGCTGCGGCTGCGCGCCCAGGGCATCTCGCTGTCGGCCGTGCGCGATGCGGTTCGGGCCAGCAACCGGGATGTCGGCGGGCGGACGCTCGAGCTCTCCGAATTCGAGTTCATGGTGCGCGGCCGCGGCTACATCAAATCGCCGGCCGATATCGAGAATATCGTGCTGAAGACCGACCAGGGCGTTCCGCTTCGGATCAAGGATATCGCCCGCGTGGAGGTCGGCCCGGACGAGCGGCGCGGCATCACGGAGCTCAACGGCGAAGGAGAAGTGGCCAGCGGCATCGTGCTGCAGCGTTTCGGTGCGAACGCGCTCACCGTCATCGAGAATGTCAAACAGAAGCTCGCCGATATCGCGGGGAGCCTGCCGAAGGGCGTCGAGATCGTGCCGGTCTATGATCGCTCGCATCTGATCAAGGCGGCGATCGACACCTTGCGGCACACGCTGACCGAAGAAAGCATCGTCGTCGCGCTTGTCTGCGTGGTGTTCCTGCTGCATCTGCGTAGCGCGCTCGTCGCCATCCTGATGCTGCCTGTCGGCATCCTGCTCGCCTTCGTCGGCATGAAGCTGATCGGGCTCGGCTCCAACATCATGAGCTTGGGCGGCATCGCCATCGCGGTCGGCGCCATGATCGATGCCGCGATCGTCATGATCGAGAACGCGCACAAGCATTTCGAGCGGTCTCCGCCGGATAAGCCGCGCGTGCAGATCCTGGTCGATGCAGCGAGCGAGGTCGGCCCGGCTCTCTTCTTCAGCCTCCTGATCATCACCGTGTCATTCCTCCCGATCTTCACGCTGGAATCACAGGAGGGACGCCTCTTCGGTCCACTCGCCTTCACCAAGACCTTCTCGATGGCGGCGGCTGCGCTGCTGTCGGTAACCTTGGTGCCGGCGCTGATGGTGATCTTCGTACGCGGCAGGATCATCCCGGAGCACAGGAACCCGATCAACAGAGCTTTGATCTGGGTTTATCGGCCGATCATCCGCTGGGTTCTGAGGGCTAAGACCTTGACCATCGTCCTCGCGCTCGCGGCGCTCGCCGCCAGCATATGGCCGGCGCGTCAACTCGGCTCCGAGTTCATGCCGAACCTCGACGAAGGCACGCTGCTCTACATGCCGACGACCCTGCCGGGCATCTCGGTGACCAAAGCTGCCGAGCTGCTGCAGACGCAGGATCGTATCATCAGGTCGTTTCCGGAGGTGGAGTCGGTCTACGGCAAGGCCGGGCGCGCGATGACCGCCACCGATCCGGCGCCGACGGAGATGTTCGAGACCGTCATCAATTTGAAGCCGAAGGATCAGTGGCGGCCGGGCGTCACAATCGACAGCCTCAAGGCCGAGATGGACAAGGCGCTTCAGTTCCCGGGCGTCTCCAATGCATGGACCATGCCGATCCGCGCCCGCATTGACATGCTCTCGACCGGTATCCGCACGCCTGTCGGCGTCAAAGTGTTCGGCACAGACCTCGGTGAGATGGAGACCATCGGTCGCCAGATTGAGGCCGTGCTCCGGACCGTACCCGGAACATCGAGCGCCTATGCCGAGCGCGTCATCGGTGGCTACTATCTCGATATCGTCCCCGACCGCGAAGCGCTGGGCCGCTACGGCCTTGCGGTCGGCGACGTGCAGGACGTCATCGCCACGGCGCTCGGCGGCGAGACGGTGACGACAACGGTGGAAGGACGCGAACGCTATGGCGTGAACATCCGCTATCCGCGCGACCTGCGGTCAAGCCCTCAGGCCATCGCGGCGGATGTGGAGGTGCCACTCCCTGGCGGCGGCGCGATCCCGCTTGGCGAAGTGGCCAAGATCCAGCTCACGCGCGGCGCGACCTCTATCCGCACCGAGAACGGCCAGCTCGCGACCTACATCTATGTCGACCTCAACGGCCGCGATCTCGGCGGCTATGTCGCCGATGCGCAGAAGGCCGTCGCGGTGTCGGTAAAGCTGCCGACAGGCTATTCCGTCGGCTGGAGCGGTCAGTACGAATATCTTCAGCGTGCAGAGGCGCGCATGAAGATCGTCGTGCCGGTCACGTTGCTGATCATCTTCCTGCTGCTCTACCTCAACTTCCGCAAGCTGACCGAGACGCTGATCGTCATGCTGTCCGTGCCTTTCGCTCTCGTCGGCGGGGTTTGGCTCATGTGGTGGCTCGGCTTCAACATGTCGGTGGCGGTCGCGGTTGGCTTCATCGCGCTCGCCGGCGTGGCCGCCGAGACAGGCGTCGTGATGCTCATCTATCTCGAGCAGGCGATGGCGCAGGTAAAGGCCGAAAGAAAGGATGAAGGCCGGGCCTTCACCCGGGCCGACCTCCACGCGGCAATCATGATTGGCGCGGTCGAGCGCGTCCGCCCCAAGATGATGACGGTCGTCGCCATCATGGCTGGGCTCCTACCAATCCTGTGGAGCACCGGCACCGGCTCGGAGGTGATGCAGCGGATCGCCGTGCCGATGATCGGCGGAATGATCTCCTCCACGATTCTGACGCTGGTCGTAATCCCGGCGATCTATGGCCTCGTCAAGGGATGGCGGCTTCCGGTGAAATCCGTCGGTACGTCCGAATCGAGCGCCAAAGCGATGGCGCTGCAGGACGCAGCCGAATGACCGGAGGACGCGACGACAAAGTAGACGAGGAGTTTGACGACGAACATACTGCGCCATTTGGTCGGCTGGTAAAAAGCTGACGGATTAAGTGCGTCCGCCGAGGTTTCGGTGGGATCTGCGACTCATCACTCCCACGTATCTGTTGTCCGGCGCGCCTCTGAAACGGATCGATTTTGGCAACATAGCGTTGAGCCTGCGGGCGCTTCTGCAAGGAGACTTGTCATGGAAAAGCGCATCATAGCGATCACCACGTCTGCATTCATGCTGCTCGGCGCCGCAACGGGTGCAACCGCCCAGAGCCCCCCGACGCAACTGCCTTCGGCGCAGCCGCAACCGCCCACGAGCCAGGAGGGCTCCGGGACAATGGGCTCAGGCATGATGCGACAGAGGGGAATGATGGGCGGCGGTATGATGGGCGGGGGCATGATGGACATGATGGGACGCGGCTCGATGCGGGGCGGCGCGATGCCAGGCGCCGCCATGCGCATCATCTTTGCCCTCATGGACAGCGACGGTGACGGCACGGTCTCGCTGCAGGAATTTCAGGCCGCCCACGAACGAATCTTCAAGGCAATGGACGCGAACAAGGACGGCGTCCTGACACTGGAGGAGATTGAGGCTTTCATGACCGGACGGGCAAGCGGAGAGACGAGATCCCGTCCGCCGCAATAAGCGTCCCGCGCAAGGAGCTCCACTCCGCGGCTCCGGCTTGCCTAGGCCGGACGGGCGCTGCCCTCGTACATGAATGTCCACGGCGTGCGCCTTCGGAGGTAACCGGTATCGAGGCGCTCGATGCGGAAGCCCGCGTCGGCGACCAAGTCGCGGATGGGGCGATTGAGATGGCATCCGCCGCTCATGCGCCTCCAGCCGGGCGTGAGCCGATCCTGCCACCAGCAAACGCCCCGATCGGGCGCCCGGCCATGCTCGACAAAGAGAAGGCGGCCGCCGGGCCGCAGCACCCGGCGCATCTCGCGCAGGGCGCGTGACACGTCCGGGATGCTGCACATGGTCCACGTCGTGACCACCGTATCGATCTCGCCGCTGTCGAACGGCAGCAGCTCGGCGGAGCCTTTGATGAAATCGACGGGCACGGCGGCCTGCCGCGAGCGCTCGCGCGCGGTCGCAAGCAGCCTGGCGGAAGGATCAAGCCCGACGACGCCGTCCACCCCCGGGGCATAGAGCGAGAGGTTGAGCCCGGTGCCCACGCCGATCTCGAGGATCCGGCCCGAGGCCGCGCCAATGACCCGTTCGCGGTACGGCTGCAAGAAGCCCTGCCGCATTGTCAGATCGAGCAGCCACGCGAACAGTCGGGACTCGTGACAGCACATGATGATGACGCCCGCGATCGTCCGGCGCCCCGATTGTCTATTTAGCAACTGTCTCTCCGATCGTCTCATTCAATTGCCCAAGTGGTGCCACCGCGAGTCTCGGCCAACGCCGAATGTGTGGTACCGTTCGACCATGAACCGCCCCGAGACCATTCCCATCGCGGCCTCGGCGCCGTGCTGCGCAGATGCGCGCGTCGCCGCGGCGGACGAGCGCGCGGCGCTGATCCGGCAGGCGTTTCGGCTCGAATGGATCACGATCGGCTGGATGACGATCGAGGGCGCGGTGGCGATCGCGGCCGCGATCGCGGCGCACAGCATCACGCTCCTCGCCTTCGGCATCGACAGCGTGATCGAGCTCGTCTCGGCCGCGGTGCTGATCTGGCGCCTGACCGTCGAGCTGCGCCACGGCCAGGCCTTTTCGGAAGATGCCGAGCGCGCCGCGAGCCGCATCGGCGGTGCGCTGCTGTTCGCGCTCGCCGCCTACGTAATCGCCAGCGCCGGCTGGGCGTTGTGGACGCGCGAGGGCCAGGCGTTCTCGCTCCCCGGCCTCGCCGTGACGGCGGCCGCGATCCCGATCATGGCGGTGCTGGCGCGCCGCAAGCTCGCGATCGCCGAGCGGATCGGCAGCCGGGCGCTGCGCGCCGACGCGGTCGAGTCGATCACCTGCGGCTGGCTGTCGTTCGTGGCGGTGCTCGGGCTGCTGGCGCAGCTCGCGCTCGGCGCCTGGTGGATCGACGCCGTGACCTCGCTCGCAATCGTCTGGTTTCTGGTCAAGGAAGGCCGCGAGGCGTGGCGCGCAGATACCTGCGGCTGCTGCGCGGACGCGTAAAGCCGGCATAAAGCGGTCCGGCTGACGGTAGCGCCCCGTTACCGTTTGGGTTCCGGTATCTGACTCCCGTAATTCGAGTTATCGTCTTTTGCATCAATAGTTTACATTGTCATCCAACTGTCATCCAATCATCATAGAACGATGACATGCGCGGCGTAGCACTGGGCCCGGGTTCTGGAATGGACGGGACGAAGAGCCCGACAACCCGAACGGCGTCGACGACGAAACGTCAATCGCATCCAAAGAGCCGGAATGCGTAGCCGCGGGCAGACCCACCCGCGAGAGGTATCGTTTTGCGGCTATCACATGACACGGAGAGACCTGATGAAACTCTTGCAGACACTTGCTGCGGCCGGCGCGCTCGCCGCGGTCGCCACGATGACGGCCAGCGCCGCCGACATTTCGGGCGCCGGCGCGACCTTCCCGTATCCGATCTACGCCAAGTGGGCGGACGCCTATAAGAAGTCGTCCGGCGTCGGTCTGAACTATCAGTCGATCGGCTCGGGCGGCGGCATCAAGCAGATTCAGGCCAACACGGTCACGTTCGGTGCCTCCGACATGCCGCTCAAGGTCGAGGATCTCGACAAGAGCGGGCTCGTCCAGTTTCCGACCGTCATGGGCGGCATCGTCCCGTGCGTGAACCTCCCGGGCATCAAGGCCGAAGAGCTCACCATCGACGGCCCGACGCTCGCCAAGGTCTATCTCGGCGAGATCACCAAGTGGGATGATCCGGCGATCAAGAAGCTCAACCCGAATGCCAAGCTGCCCTCGACGGCGATCGCCGTGGTGCACCGCTCGGACGGCTCTGGCACGACGTTCATTTTCACGAACTATCTGAGCAAGGTGAGCGCCGACTGGAAGAGCAAGGTCGGCAACAACACCTCGGTCGAATGGCCGACGGGCATCGGCGCCAAGGGCAATGAAGGCGTCTCCGCCAATATCGGCCAGGCGCAGGGCGCGATCGGCTACGTCGAGTCCGCTTATGCCAAGCAGAACAAGCTGACCACCATGAAGATGGTCAACCACGAGGGCAAGGCCGTCTCGCCGGCGCCCGAAGCGTTCCAGGCCGCGGCCGCCAATGCGGACTGGGTCGGCACCCCGGGCTTCTACGTGCTCCTGACCGACCAGCCGGGCGCGGCCTCGTGGCCGATCGCCGGCGCGACCTTCATCCTGTTCCACAAGCAGGTGCAGGACGCGACCGCCGCGCATGAGGCGCTCAAGTTCTTCGACTGGGCCTACGCCAACGGCACCAAGATGGCCGAGGAGCTCGACTACATCCCGATGCCCGCCAAGGTCGTCGACGCCATCAAGAAGGTGTGGACGAGCCAGATCAAGGACTCGAGCGGCAAGCCGGTCTACACGGTCTCGAATTGAGGCCTGAAGCGCGGGAGAAAGGCGCCGTCCGGCGCCTTTCTTCCACTCGCCCGGTGAGAATTTCGCATCACCGGGCAACAGCTTGTTCCGCGGCCGCGAGGCCGGTCGAGTGGCACGACGGACCGCGGGACAGGAGCGTTGCATGTCATCAGCCGGGAGGCGGTCCGTGGTCGACGTCGCGTTGCAGGGAACCGAGCTGACCGGTCCGGCGGCCGCGTCGCGGCCGCGTGTGCTCGTGAAGCTGCGGGTCCGCGACGCGATCTTTCACCAGCTCACCCGCGCGGCGGCGATCACTGTTCTCCTCATCCTGGGCGGCGTGATCCTGTCGCTGATCATCGGCGCCATGCCCTCGATCCGGGAATTCGGCTTCAGCTTCCTGATCGACCAGACCTGGAACCCGGTCACGGAAAAATTCGGCGCGCGCGCCGCGATCTACGGCACCGTGATGACCTCGTTCATCGCCATGCTGATCGCGGTGCCGCTCGGCCTCCTCATCACGCTCTTTCTCACCGAGCTGTGCCCGATGTGGCTGCGGCGGCCGATCGGCATCGCGGTCGAGCTGCTCGCCGGCATTCCGAGCATCATCTACGGCATCTGGGGCCTGTTCGTGTTCGCGCCGTTCCTGCAGCGCACCGTGCAGCCGGCGCTGATCGACGCCTTCGGCCCGATCCCGATCCTGTCCGACCTGTTCGCCGGCCCGCCGTACGGCATCGGCATGCTGACCGCCGGCCTGATCCTCGCCATCATGGTGCTGCCCTTCATCACCTCGGTGTCGCGCGACGTGTTCGAGGCGGTGCCGCCGGTGCTCAAGGAGGCAGCCTACGGCCTCGGCTGCACGACCTACGAGGTGGTGCGCCACGTGGTGCTGCCCTACACCCGGGTCGGCGTGATCGGCGGCGTGATGCTGGCGCTCGGCCGCGCGCTTGGCGAGACCATGGCGGTCACCTTCGTGATCGGCAACGCGCATCGCGTCTCGCCGTCGCTGTTCGCGCCCGGCACCACCATCTCGGCGACCATCGCCAACGAGTTCACCGAGGCGGTCGGCGACCTCTACACCTCGTCGCTGATCCAGCTCGGCCTCATCCTGTTCGTGATCACATTCATCGTGCTGGCGGCGGCGCGCTACATGCTGCTGCGCATCGAGCGCCGGATCGGGTGACCGCCATGAGCACCATGATAGCGATGGATGGCCAGGGCGGCCGCGCGATGGGCCTCTACCGGCGCCGCCGGATCGTCAATCAGATCGTTCTCGTCCTGTCGTTCGGGGCGACCGCGATCGGTCTCGGCTGGCTCGCCGTCATTCTCGGCACCCTGCTGTTCGAGGGCGCGAGCGGACTGTCGCTCAGGGTGTTCACCGAGACGACGCCGCCGCCCGGATCGGACGGCGGCCTGCTCAACCCGATCGTCGGCAGCCTGATCATGACGACGCTCGCGGTCCTCATCGGCACGCCGATCGGCATATTCGCCGGCACCTTCATGGCCGAGTACGGGCGCTTCTCGCGCATCACCCACGTGGTGCGCTTCATCAACGACATCCTGCTGAGCGCGCCGTCGATCGTGGTCGGCCTGTTCATCTACGAGGTGATGGTCGCGCCGATGGGGCACTTTTCCGCGTGGGCCGGCGCCGTCGCGCTCTCCGTGCTGGTGGTCCCGGTCGTGGTGCGGACCACCGAGGACATGCTCGCGCTCGTCCCGAAGGAGCAGCGCGAGGCCGCATCCGCGCTCGGCATGCCGCTCTACTACGTGATCACCAGGGTGTCCTACCGCGCGGCGCGCGCCGGGATCATCACCGGCGTCCTGCTTGCGATCGCGCGCATCTCGGGCGAGACCGCGCCGCTCCTGTTCACCGCCCTCAATCACCAGTTCTTCGCCGACTTCCCCTATCTCAATGCCCCGATGGCGAGCCTGCCGGTCGTCATCTTCCAGTTTGCCCTCAGCCCCTACCACGAGTGGCAGTCGCTCGCCTGGACCGGTGCGCTGATCATCACCATGGCGGTGCTGGCTTTGAGCATCATCGCGCGTACGCTCGCGTCATCGAGGAAAATGTCATGAGCATGGCCCCCGTTCACAGCTCGAGCCCGGTTCCGGTCGTCAATCGCGCCGCCCAGTCCGGCGCGGTGCACGACAAGATCACCGTGCGCAAGCTCAACTTCTTCTACGGCGGCAGCCGCGCGCTCAAGGACATCAACGTCACGCTCTACGCCAAGCGCGTCACCGCCTTCATCGGGCCGTCGGGCTGCGGAAAGTCGACGCTGCTGCGCATCCTCAACCGGGTCTACGATCTCTATCCCCACCAGCGCGCCGAGGGCGAGGTGCTGCTCGACGGCAACAATATCCTGGCGCCGGGTCAGGACCTCAACCTGCTGCGCGCCCGCGTCGGCATGGTCTTCCAGAAGCCGACGCCGTTTCCGATGTCGATCTACGAGAACATCGCGTTCGGCGTGCGGCTCTACGAGCGCCTGAGCAAGCCGGATCTCGACGCGCGGGTCGAGCAGGCGCTGCGCCGCGCCGCGCTGTGGGAAGAGGTCAAGGACAAGCTCGCCGCCAACGGACTGAGCCTGTCGGGCGGCCAGCAGCAGCGCCTGTGCATCGCCCGCACGGTGGCGGTCAAGCCCGAGGTCATTCTGCTCGACGAGCCGTGCTCGGCGCTCGATCCGATCTCGACCGCCAAGATCGAGGAGCTGATCGACGAGCTCAAGGACGACTACACGATCGCGATCGTGACCCACAACATGCAGCAGGCGGCGCGCTGCTCGGACTACACCGCGTTCATGTATCTCGGCGAGCTGGTCGAGTTCGACACCACCAGCAAGATGTTCACCAGCCCCGCCGACCGGCGGACGCAGGACTATATTACGGGCCGCTTCGGCTGACGCGCGCGGCCGCGGCGGCTCGGGTCTCGGCGAGGCGATGGTCGCCGACGCGATATGCATAAGACGTACTGCGTAAGGCGTACTCGTAAGGCGTACCAAGACAAACAAGGATGCTGACATGACGATGTCGGAACATACGATCAAGGCCTTCGACGCCGACCTGCAGGATCTTACGCGGGTGGTAGCCGAGATGGGCGGGCTCGCCGAGCGCCAGATCGTCAATGCGCTCGAGGCGCTCGACAAGCGCGACCTCGCGCTGGCCCAGCGCGTCGTCGCCGACGACCTCAAGGTCGACGCGCTGCAGCGCGAGATCGAGGAGAAGGCGATCCTGACGATCGCGCGGCGCCAGCCGATGGCGGTGGACCTGCGCGAGATCGTCGGCGCGCTGCGCCTGTCGAACGATCTCGAGCGGATCGGCGACCTCGCCAAGAACATCGCCAAGCGGGTCGGCGCGCTCGACGGCGACTTCCAGCCGCAGCAGGTGATGCGCGGCGTCGAGCACATGACCGACCTGGTGCTGGCGCAGATCAAGGAAGTGCTCGACAGCTTCGCGCACCGCGACGCCGCCAAGGCGCTGGCGGTGTGGCGCGGCGACGAGGAGATCGACGCGGTCAACAACTCGCTGTTTCGCGAGCTCCTCACCTACATGATGGAAGATCCACGCAATATCAGCTACTGCATCCACCTGCTCTTTTGCGCCAAGAACATCGAGCGCATGGGCGACCATGCGACGAATATCGCCGAGACGGTCTATTACATGGTGGAGGGACACCCGATCGCGGACGAGCGCCCCAAGGGCGACACGACCGCGACGACGAGCGTGCCCTTCCGCAAATAACACGGAGGCAAGCGCCGCATGTCGGCCCGCATTCTCATCGTGGAAGATGAAGAGCCGCTGACGCTGATCCTGCGCTACAACCTCGAATCCGAGGGCTATGCGGTCGACGCCTCGGGGCGGGGCGACGAGGCAGAGCTGCGGCTCAAGGAGCAACCGCCCGATCTCGCGGTCATCGACTGGATGCTGCCGGGGCTCTCCGGCATCGAGCTGATCCGCCGGCTGCGGGCAAAGCCCGAGACGCGCCGGCTGCCCATCATCATGCTGACGGCGCGCGGCGAGGAAGGCGAGCGCGTGCGCGGGCTCGCCACCGGCGCCGACGACTACATCGTCAAGCCGTTCTCGGTGCCCGAGCTGCTCGCCCGCATCCGCGCGCTGCTGCGCCGCTCCAAGCCCGAGCGGGTGGCGGCGCTCCTGTCGGCCGGCGACAT
>Ga0126371_10002310_pt1 | contig 16383 bp, 13 predicted proteins | sample PanSoiMetaPlot_4_FD_110145 | JGI IMG/M metagenome (GOLD analysis project Ga0126371, IMG submission 110145) | Tropical forest soil microbial communities from Panama - MetaG Plot_4 | ecosystem: Environmental > Terrestrial > Soil > Tropical forest > Bulk soil | place: Panama | collected 2016-02-17 | reverse complement strand
CTGCGGATCGAGGATTATTTCATCGGCTACCTCAAGCATCCCTACGTCTCGCTCTACACCGGGCGCGGCTGCAAATCGCGCTGCACGTTCTGCCTGTGGCCGCAGACCGTGGGCGGACACCGGTATCGGGTTCGCAGCGTCGATCACGTGGTCGAGGAAATCCGCCTCGCCAAGCATTATTTCCCGCAGGTGCGCGAGTTCTTCTTCGACGACGATACGTTCACCGACAACCTGCCGCGCGCCGAGGCAATCGCCAAGGAGCTTGGCAAGCTCGGCGTGACCTGGTCATGCAACGCGAAGGCGAACGTGCCGCATGAAACACTCAAAGTGCTCAAGGGCAACGGATTGCGGTTGCTGCTGGTCGGCTACGAGTCCGGCAATCAGAAGATCCTGCACAACATCAAGAAGGGCATGCTGATCGACGTGGCGAAGCGTTTCACCAAGGATTGCCACGACGTCGGTGTCACCATTCACGGCACGTTTATTCTCGGACTGCCGGGCGAGACGCGGGAAACGATCGAAGAGACCATCAAGTTTGCGACCGAGATCAACCCGCATACCATTCAGGTCTCGCTCGCGGCGCCCTATCCGGGCACTTTCCTGCACAAGCAGGCGGTCGAGAACGGCTGGCTCGACGCCGCCCATGCCGAACTCATCGACGATCACGGCATCCAGATCGCGCCGCTCCAATACCCGCATCTGTCGCACCAGGAGATCTTCGACTCCGTCGAAACTTTCTACAAAAGGTTCTATTTCCGCGCCGGCAAGATCGCGTCGATCGTCGGCGAGATGGTGCGGAGCCCGGAAATGATGGTGCGCCGGCTGCGCGAAGGCGTGGAATTCTTCCACTTCCTGCGCGAGCGCGAGCTGGCGCACTGACGGCGGTCGTTCAGTCGGATTTGGCCGGCGGCGGGCCCAGCAGCGCCGGCAGCACGATGAACGTGCACAGCAGCGTATAGCCGAGCGATATCGTCAGCAGCACGCCCATCGACGCGGTGCCGGGATGGTTCGATAGCGCCAAGCTGCCGAACGCGGTGCCCGTGGTTAGGGCGCTGAAAAGAATGGCGCGCGCCGTGCTCGATCGCAGCAGATCAGCGTTGCCAGAACGCCAACGCATTACGAAATAGATGTCGAACGACACGCCGATGCCGAGCAACAGCGGTAGCGCGATGATGTTCGCGTAATTGAGCGGCAGGTCGAACACCGCGGTCGTTGCCAGCGTCAACAAACCCGCCAGGAGCAACGGCGCCAACACGACCGCGACGTCGCGGGCACGGCGCAGCACGATCAATAGAAGCAGCGCAATCGCTGCGATGGCGATGATACCGGCGGTCACGAAGGCGCGAGTCACCGTGCGCGCCGATTCTTGTATCGTCACGGGCGTTCCCGTCGCAGCCGGCGCGATGGCGTGGACGGCTTTGACGAAGCGGCGTAGCACGGTGTTATCGCGCGGGTCGCCTTTGGGATAAACCTCGACCAGCGCACGTCCGTCGGCGGTCACCCAATCGCGCTTCACTTCGGGCGGAATATTGTCGAGCGTGATCTTTTGCGCGGCGAGCGCCAGCCGGACATCTTGCAGGCGATTGGGAATTTCGTCGGATAGATTCGCGCGAAGCAGCGGCAGCGGATTAGGCTTCTTCGCCAGTAAACGGTCCATGACATACGCGACGCGCTCGGCACCCGCATAGCGGCTGGAGATACCCTTCAATTCGCCGTCAGTCGTGCGCATCGCATCGAGGATTTCGAGATCGGTCGGTGGCGGTTTGACCGTTGGCGGAGACAGGGTCGGCGCGAGGAGCGTCTTGGCGTCGGCGATGATCGCCAGCTTCGCGTCCTGATCGTCGGGCACGAAGCTCGAAATCGAGACCGTCTGGTCGACTTCGGGAAGCGCATCCAGCCGTTTTGACAGCGCCGCAGCCGCGGCCGGCGAGGGGGTCAGGATATCGATCGTATAAGGTGTGTTCATCGGGTCCGACATCAGGTCATTGAGCGTCGCAACCGATTCGGACTGTTGGTTCTGCAGGTCGAGCGGATTGAAATCGAAGTGGATGTACGGGATTGCGGCAATGCATAGCGCGGCAACGATCGTCGCGCCGATCAGGACCGCGCCGCGGCGCCGTACGAGCAGGCGATCCGCGGCGCGTGCCCAAGCGAAACCGACGGGGCGCGGTTCGCCGCGCGGCCGCATAAGAGCGATGAGCGCCGGCAGCAGTGTGAGATTGAGCACAAGAGCGATGAGCATGCCGACACCGGCGATCCAGCCGAGTTCGGACACGCCGCTGTAATCCGTCGGGACGAAGGCGAAGAAGCCGACACCCGCGGACAGAGCCGCAACGGCCATGGCGCGGCCGATGCCGCGGGCCGTGCGCGTCAACGCTTCGGTCAGATCACCGACACGATAACGTTCGTCGCGATAACGCACGCTGAATTGGATGCCAAGATCGACGGATATGCCGACGAACAATACGGCGAACGCGACTGAAATCGGGTTGAAGGGGCCGATGGCGAGCACGGCGAAAGCCGTGGTCGCCGCAAGTCCGATGATTAGCGTGATCACTATGGCGGCAAAGATGCGGAGCGAACGGAGGGCAAGCAGCAGCCACAAGCAAAGCAGCCCGAGGGATAATGCCGTCGAAAATCCAGCGCCTTTGGCGAGCGTCGCCAGCTGATCGTCGTCGAGCGCAACCGAGCCCGTCACCCGGACCCGTACGCCGCGATCCGGCGTCAGGCCGAGTTCGGTGGCGGCACTGCGCACCGCGTCGATCGCATCCGCGCCGGGCGTCAGCGATTTATAGTTGAGCGCCGGCTGCGTCAGAACGATACGGCGTAAGTCGTCGGGCGACGGCGCCGTATTGCTCAACATGGTCTGCCAGGACAGGGGTGCGTATTTGCCTTCAAGGGTACTTTGGACCGCACGCTCCACGCCGTGCAGCGCCGCCGAGATGTCGCGCGGCTGGACGGCGCCCTGCTGCACCGCTTGAACCATCAAGTCGAGGATGCCTAATACGCCCCGCAGGCTCGGATCGGCCGCCAACGATCCGAGGAACGGCTGCGCCGCGATCATTTGGTTGGCGTAATCCTGCACCTGCGCTTTCGGCAGGAAGAGCAGCCCGTTGCGGCGGAAGAATGGGTTGAGGTCCGGCAGGCGGACGTCGCGGAAGATCGCTGGTTCGCTGCGCAATTTATCTGCCAGCGCAACCGCGGCATCTTCCGTCTCATCGGGCGTCCTGCCGTCGATCACGACCACCAGCAGATCGACTTTTTGCGGAAACGCCTTATCCATCTCCTGCGCGAGCTTGCGCCACGGCAGGTTCGCCGAGATCAGCTTGTCGAGATCGGTATCAACCGTAATCCGGCTTGACGCGTAAAACCCCGACGCGATCGCCAGCGCCAGCGCCGCCGCGACGACAATAAGGGCATGCGCGCGCGACCATTCGACCACCCGCGCGATGACATGGCCCATCATGTGAAGGTGCTCGTTGAAGCGGCCAGTGGCCGACGCGACTGCAGCAGCGACATCGGCGTCCTACGGTGCGCCTTTCTTCCGATCGTCCCTGCGTCGTTCTGAACGGCGCGTTACTTTGGCGAAAATTCCTGTGTTTGCCAAGTAATTCTGCCGACCGACGTCAGCCCGGCGTCAGCAATGCGAACGCGCCGATCGCGCGTCCGCCACGTCGCATCTCGCGCTCGAGCTCGGCGAGAACGTCCCGGAGCGTGCTGCCGACGGCGAGCCGCACGCGCCGCTGCAGCAGGGCATAGGCATCGTGGCGCGATTCACCAGGGGCGCTTTTGACGACGGTAAAAAGCGGACTTTCGAGACTATGGCGAAAAATCGAGAAGGTGGCCACGCCATCGCGTTGATCGATCGCGTAATCGCGCCACGCGCCGCGCATCACCTGGCGGCTGTAAATTTGCAGCAGCTGATCGAGTTCGGCGCGGCTGAAGAAGACGCGCCGGTACCGATGGTGATCGTTGAGGCGGGTGATGGGGGCCATTGACACGCGCGTGGGTTCGCGAAGGCTGTGCATGCCTGATACCTCAGTCTTTCCCATTTCGCGGCTGAAATCCAGCAGCCCTGCCGCGCCGGCGCGCTCGGGAAAATCTCGTGTCCGGGGTTTGCAGGAACGCCGGCAAGGCGTTATGGTACCGGGCATTTTTCGCGGGTCGGGGCCGGGGTTTTGAGCGACATCTTCCGGGAAATCGACGAGGAACTCCGCAAGGAGAACCTCGCGAAGCTGTGGGCGCGTCATGGCCGATGGGTGATCGTTGCGGCGGTCCTTGTCGTGATCGCGACCGCGGTCGGCGTCGGTTGGCGGCAGTACCGCGATCAGCGCAGTGCTGCCGATGGCGTCCGCTTTGCAGCGGCCCTCGATCTCGTCCGTGATGGCAAGGACAAAGACGCCACGGACGCTTTCGCGGCCATCGCCCAGCACGCGGGTGCCGGACACGCCATGTTGGCTAGCTTCGAGGAAGCGGCGGTGAAAACGCGCACCGGCGACGCTGCCGGCGCGCTCACGATTTACGATCAACTGGCGGCCGACACGTCGGCCGACCCGGTTTACCGTGCGGCGGCGACGCTGCTCGCGGCCGATGTGGCCCTCGACAAAGGCGACACCGCCGGCGCGATCCAGCGGCTTAAGCCGCTGACCGACGGTGCCAGTCCGTGGCACCCGTTTGCCATCGAGCTCACCGGTTTCGCCCAACTGAAAGCCGGCGACAGCGCCGGCGCGCGCAAGAGCTTCCAGCAGCTCGCTGACGATCCCAATGCGCCATCGAGTGCGCGGCAGCGCGCAGCGCAAATGATCGCGGCTTTGAATCCATGACCTTCCGCCTCGCGACCGGCGTCGCGCTGGCGGTGTGTCTGGCGCTTGCAGCTTGTGGCGGTTCCAAGAAAACGACGATTCCAGGAACGCGCATCTCCGTCCTCGAACTGCAGAAGAGCCTGGCGCCGGATCCCAAGCTCGAGGCGACGCCGATCACCTTGCCGCCGCCGTTCAACAATCCGGAATGGCCGGGCGCCGGCGGTTATGCCAATCACGCGATGTATCATCTCGCGCTCGCGCCCGCGATTAATCGCGTCTGGAAAGCGGATGTCGGCGAGGGGTCCTGGCGTTATGGCCGCGTCACCGCGCAACCGATCGTCGCCAACGGCCGCGTCTTCGCGGCCGACGCCAACGATGTCGTTTCGGCCTTCGACGCGAAAAGCGGCGACCGGATCTGGCGCTTCGATCCGCAGCCGAAGAGTGCCGATACGCCAATGTTCGGCGGCGGCATCGCGTATGACGGTGGACGCATCTTTATCGCCACCGGTTACGCCCAGGTGGTTGCCGTCGATGCCGCGACCGGCAAGGAAGTCTGGCGCCAGAGCTTAGCGAGCCCGGCGCATGGGCCGCCGACCGCTTTCTCCAGCCGTGTCTTTGCAATAACCGTCGACAACGAACTCGAAGTCCTTGCTGCCGCCGACGGACATCGGCTGTGGACCCACAACGGCCTGCCGGAACCCACCGATCTCTTGATCGGGGCAAGCGCGGCGGTGCAGGGCGACACGGTGATCGTGCCCTATTCGTCCGGCGAGCTTTATGCGCTGCGAGTCGAGAATGGTCGGGCCGTATGGTCCGACAATCTCGCGACGTCGCGTCCGCTCGGCGCGCTGTCGTCGCTCGCCGACATTCGCGGCCAGCCGGTGATCGATCGCGACCGCGTGTTTGCCATCAGTCATTCCGGTATCCTCGTGGCGATCGATCTGCGCACCGGTGACCGCGTCTGGGAACAGGATATCGGCGGCACGCACATGCCGTGGGTGGCCGGCGACTATATCTATGTCTTGGCCAACGATCGCGACTTGGTTTGTCTGTTACGGTCCGACGGTCACGTACGCTGGGTGCGGCCATTGCCGCGTTACGAGGACGAGGAAGCCAAGAAGAACCCGCTGCGCTGGTCAGGGCCGGTGCTTGCGGGCAACCGCCTGGTCGTCGTCGCGTCCAACGGCGAGGCGCTGTCGATCTCGCCTTATACCGGTCAGCCGCTCGGCCAAATGACATTCTCGGATGGTGTCTATCTTGATCCGGTGGTGGCGGGCGGTTCGCTCTATGTCATCACCGATAAGGCCGACCTGACCGCGCTGCGGTAACAGGCGAACTACCATGCCGCTTTCCGTCGCCATTGTTGGCCGTCCCAATGTCGGCAAGTCGACGCTGTTCAATCGCCTGGCCGGCCGCAAGACGGCGTTGGTCGCGGGCGAGGCCGGCCTGACGCGCGACCGCCGCGAAGCGGCCGTCGATTTCGCCGGACTTGAGTTGCGGCTGACGGATACCGCCGGTGTCGAAACCACGGCGCGTAGCGACATGGCAGCACAGCTCCGGCTACAGACCGAGAAGGCGTTGGCTGCGGCCGATGTCGCGCTGTTCGTGATCGACGCGCGCGAAGGGGTGACGGCGCTCGATCGCGACGTTGCTCGCTGGTTGCGCCGACAGGGCAAGCCCGTCGTTCTGGTCGCCAATAAGACCGAGGGCCGCGCGCCGCCCGGACTGGACGAAGCGTTCGAGCTTGGGCTGGGCACGCCGGTGCCGGTTTCGGCCGAGCACGGCGAGGGTGTTTCGGCGCTGTACGACGCGCTGCTGCCGTTTGCGCCATCCGGAGGTGGCGATGCGCCGGCACCCGAACCGGCAAAGCGCGCTGCTGCGCTCCAGCTTGCGGTGGTCGGTCGCCCGAACGTCGGCAAGTCGACGCTGGTCAATCGCCTGCTCGGCGAGGAGCGCGTGCTCACCGGCCCCGAGCCGGGGGTTACGCGCGACGCCATTGCGATCGAATGGGAATGGCGCGGTCAACCGATCAAGCTCATCGACACCGCCGGTCTGCGCCGTAAGGCGAAAGTCGCCAGGGGCGCCGAGACGCTCGCCGTCGGCGACACGCTCAAGGCGGTTCGGTTCGCCGAAGTGGTGGTCCTGGTTATCGACGCTACCGCCGGGGTGCAGCGCCAGGACCTGACGATCGCGCGCCTCGTCGCGGACGAGGGGCGGGCGGTCGTACTCGCCGCCAACAAATGGGATCTGGTCGCGACGCCCAAGAAGGCGCTGACCGACATCGTTGAGCGCATTTCCGAGTCGCTACCCCAGCTGGCGGGTTTGCAGCCGCTAACGCTATCGGCGGCGACCGGCGCCGGCATGGCCAAGCTGCTGCCGGCCGCGCTGAAGGCGCATACAGCCTGGAACCATCGCGTGCCAACCGGTGCGCTCAACCGCCTCCTGGCGCGCGCGCAAGAGCGTCATCCACTGCCTCTGGTCGGTGGCCGGCGGCTCAAGCTTCGCTACATGACGCAGGTCAATACCCGGCCGCCGACCTTCGCCCTGTTTGCCTCCAAGCCGGGGGAGTTGCCGGATAGCTGGCGGCGGTATCTGGCGAACCTATTGCGCGAGCAGTTCGACCTGCCCGGCGTGCCCCTGCGGCTCATGCTGCGCAAAGGCCAGAACCCGTTTGCGGCGAAGTCCTAGTGCGAGTTATTCAAGAAGACCAAGAAGCTTCTGTAAGAAGTTGATTTTAAATATATAAACTCTGAGTTTGAACGCGAAGTCTCGACAGGCAAGCGCCTGTTGTGCGAACGTGGCACGCGCCGCCGGGCCCTCTGGCGGAGTGGAGGACCATGGCCAAGCCACTGAAATCGCCGGCTAAAACCGGAACAGCCGGCCGCGCGGGCGCCAAAGGTGGGCGAGTTGACGGCTTGCGCAGCGTCGATTTGGGCGTCACTGATCTCAAGTCACGGGCGCGGTTCTACACCGACGTCTGGCGCTTGGCGCCGGTGGTCGAGCATCCCGGCTCGGTCTATCTCCGTGGCACGAGTGCGTACCATCACGTCCTCGGCCTCCACGCACGGCCACGCGCCGAGCTGTTGCGCCTCGATTTCACGGCGCCCAGCAAAGCCGAGATCAATGCCATCCATACCAGCCTTAAAAAGGTGGGGCTCGCCGAACTCGAGAAGCCGGGACCTATCAACGAGCCGGGCGGTGGTTACGGCTTTGCGTTCAAGGACCCGGAAGGCCGGACCATGCGGGTCATCACCGGTGACCGGCGCCATGCCGACGCAACCGCGCGCGCGGACCGGCCGATGAGCATCACCCATGTCGTGCTCAATTCCGCCGATGTCGATGTCATCAGCGCTTTCTACGTCGACCATCTCGGATTTCGTATCATCGACCAGACGCGGATGATGACGTTCCTCTGCTGCAACGATCAGCATCATGTCCTGGCATTCGCACGCGGCACAGCGCCGACGCTCAACCATATTGCGTTCGAAATGCCGGATATCGATAGCGTCATGCGCGGCGCCGGCCGTCTACGCGAAAGCGGCTTTGCGATCGAATGGGGCGTCGGCCGGCATGGGCCGGGCAACAATGTCTTCGCCTATTTCGTCGGGCCCGACGAGGTGGTCATCGAGTACACCGCCGAAATCGCGCGCATCGGCAAGAGCTACAAACCACGCGGTCCGGAAGACTGGACCTGGCCACCGGGCCGGATGGACCAGTGGGGTATTGCGGTCGGTCCGACCGACCGCATGAAGCAGGCTCAGCAGCGGATCGCCTTTGCGCCCGGAATCTTCCGCCCGGCGGGCTGATTCCGGCGCTGGCGGCGGCGGTTTTTAGATAACATTTTAGGCGTCTTGCAACGGCCTGACTTTGAGCGACATGCCGCCAAAGTCTAGAAAACTATTTAGGACATCGTCTTTAGACTCCGCGGCAATGATTCCCGCTCAATTGACGCGTGAACTCCCGACCGCCACGGCCGACGCGGACACGGCTGCGTCGACGCCGCGCGTCGAAAGCGTCGGCCGTTCAGTCCGAACTGGCCGACCTGCTCTATTCGTCGCCGTGGCCGGTCGCCACCAATCTGTTGATGACGCTGGCAGCGGTCGGCATGCTGTCGTTCGTCTTCGATATACCCATCTTCCTCGGTTGGGGCGTCTCGATCGTCGGCATTTGCATCATCCGCATCGTGCTATGGCGGCTCTATCACAAACATCGCCACGACGACGGGTTCGAGCCGCAACAATGGATCCGCCGCGTCACCTACTTCGCCGCCGCGACTGGCTGCCAATGGGGCAGTTTGGCGATGGCGGTCGCGACCCAATCGAATGCGCCGACCGACAGCTTCGTGCCGATCATCATCGCCGGGCTCGCCGGCGGTATCGCCTCGGGTTACACCGCGCACGTTCCGGTGGTCGATGCGTTCGTCTGGCCGGTGGTCGCGCCGCTCATCGTCATCACCTTCGCTGCCGGCGATCCGGCGCATATTGCGCTCGGTGTGTTGTATCTCGCGTTCGCGTTCAACCTGAGCCTCATGGCGCGGCGCTCGTTTGCATCGCTGATCGCACTCATCCGCAACAAGGCGGAAAAGGAGAAGCTGGTCGGCCGTCTGTTCGAAGCCAATCGTCGAGCGGAAACCGCCTTGCGCGCCAAGTCGGAGTTCCTCGCCAACATGAGCCACGAGTTGCGCACGCCGCTCAATGCGGTGATCGGCTTCTCCGAGATCATTAGCGGTGAGGTGCTTGGGCCGATCGGCAACGAGAAGTATCTCGAATATGCGCGCGATCTGAACGCCAGCGGCCGGCACCTGCTGGAGCTGATCAACGATATTCTCGATCTGACGAAGATCACCGCCGAGCGCCTGGAGCTGGCGGACGATACCGTCGACGTCACCAACCTGATCGAATCCTGCGTGCGCATGGTTGCGCGCCGCGCGGCGACACAGGAGATCAACCTTGTTCGCGTGATCGCGCCCGAAGTCGCCGGCGTGCGCGGCGATGAACGTCGCTTGCGCCAGGTGGTGCTCAACTTGCTGACCAACAGCGTGAAGTTCACGCCGGCCGGCGGCTCAGTTGCGGTGCACGCTTCGATCGAATTCGATCGCCTGGTTATCGAAGTGCGCGACACCGGCGTCGGCATTTCCGAGAGTGATCTGCCGATGGTGCTGGAGCCATTCGGTCAGGCGGATAATGCGTTCAACCGCACCGGCGGCGGCACGGGCCTCGGTCTGCCGCTGACCAAGAAGCTCGTGGAGTTGCATGGCGGCGTGTTCGTGATCGAAAGCGTTCCGAATCAGGGCACGGTAGTCCGGGTGATCCTGCCGCCGGATCGTATCGTGTCGCAGCCGCCGACGCCGCGGTCGGCTAACGCCGCCGCTTAAGGCCCGACGATCTTGCCGTGATGCGGGCAATCCGCCGCGGCGAGTTCAACGAACAACCCAGTCACCTCTTCTGGCGCTTTGAGCGCCGCGCGGTCCTCGCCCGGAAATGCCTCGGCGCGCAGGCGCGTGTGCACCGGGCCCGGGTCGACCAGATTGACCCGCATCGGCGTGCGCGCAACCTCAGCGGCATAGACCCGCACCAGTGCCTCGAGCGCGGCCTTGCTGGCACCGTAGGCGCCCCAGAATGGCGCGAAATCCCGGCCTGCGGCGCAGGTTACGAACATCGCCCGGCCGCCGTCGGAACGGCGCAATAGCGGATCGAGCGATCGGATCAGGCGGTAGTTCGCCGTCACGTTGACGTCGAAAACCTCGCTCCACAGCTTTGGGTCGATGTGTCCCATCGGCGATAAGCTGCCCAGCACGCCGGCGCAGGAAGCGACGATGTCGAGTTTGTGGAAGCGCTCGTTGAGCGCGGCGCCCATGTGGTCGATCGCGTCGAACGTCCGCAAGTCGAGCGGCACCAGCGTTGCGGCGCCGCCGGCCGCGCGCACGGCATCATCGAGTTCTTCCAAGGCCCCCTGGGTCCTGGCCACCGCGATGACGTGTGCACCTTCGGCGGCGAACCGCCGCGCCACGGCCGCGCCGATGCCCCGCGACGCGCCGGTCACCAGCGCGAGACGACCTTCGAGCGCCGGCACTCAGACCGTCTCGGAGAGGAGCGAAAGCTGGGTGGATACCGTGCCGGCATCATGATCGACGAGCGGCACCGGATAATCGCCGGTGAAACAGGCGTCGCAGAATTGCGGCGCCTTGCCGTCGCGCTTAGTCTGGCCGAGCGCGCGATAGAGCCCATCGATCGAGACGAAGGCGAGGGAGTCGGCGCCGATGTGTTGTGCCATGGTCTGCACGTCCATCGCCGACGCAAGCAGCTGGGTGCGTTCCGGCGTCGCGATGCCATAGAAGCACGAATGCGTGGTCGGCGGGCTGGAGATGCGCATATGCACCTCGCGCGCGCCGGCTTGCCGGATCATGGCGACGATCTTGGTCGAGGTCGTGCCGCGGACGATCCAATCGTCGACCAACACGACGCGTTTGCCTTCGATGCTGACGCGGTTGGCGTTGTGTTTGAGCTTCACGCCGAGATGGCGGATCTGGTCGGTCGGCTCGATGAAGGTGCGGCCGATGTAATGGTTGCGGACGATGCCGAGCTCGAACGGCAACCGGCATTCCGCGGCGTAGCCGATCGCTGCCGGCACGCCGGAATCCGGCACCGGAATAACGATGTCGGCCGGCACCGCGCTTTCGCGCGCCAATTGCATACCGATGCGCTTGCGCGCTTCGTAAACGCTGAGTCCATCGACGACGCTGTCGGGCCGCGCGAAATAGATGTATTCGAACACGCAGAACCGCTTGTGCGGGTTGGCGAACGGCTTGGTGCTCTTGATGCCGCCGGAGCCGATCGAGATCATCTCGCCGGCTTCGATGTCGCGCACGAACGTGGCGCCGATGATGTCGAGGGCGCAGCTTTCCGATGCCAGGATGAACGCATCGCCGAGCTTGCCGAGCACCAGCGGTCTGATGCCAAGCGGATCGCGCACGCCGATCAATCCGTCCTGGGTCAGCGCCGCGAGGGAATAGGCACCTTCGACCTGGCGCAACGCCTCCGCCATCCGCTCCTCGACCGTGTCCTTGAGCGACGTGGCAATGAGATGGACGATCACCTCGGTGTCCGAGGTCGATTGGAAAATGCTGCCGCGCCGCACCAGACGGTTGCGCAACTGATACGAGTTGGTGAGGTTGCCGTTGTGGCAGATCGCCAGGCCGCCGAAGGTGAAATCGGCGAACAGCGGCTGGACGTTGCGCAACGCGACTTCACCGGTGGTGGCATAGCGGACGTGACCGATAGCCGAATGTCCCGGCAACCGGCCGATGACGTCCTTGGAACTGAAATTCTCGCCAACCAGACCGAGGCCGCGATGGGCGTGAAACTGCTCACCGTCGTAGGCGACGATTCCGGCCGCTTCCTGGCCGCGATGCTGCAAGGCATGCAGCCCCAGCGCGGTCAGGGCCGCCGAATCGGGGTGACCGAAAACCCCGAAAACGCCGCATTCCTCCCGGAAATGGTCGTCGTCCCAGGGGTGGGTGGTCAGCATGCTACCGCCTTTATGCGCGCTTGGGCCGTCCACCGTCCGGCGGCCGCAAGCTTTAGATGGTGTTGCCGGCCGTCGCCGTCGAGGCCCACAGCCTTCTACACGGATTGCGGCACGACTGCCAGAGCGGGTTGTCGCACCCGGCACGGGCGGCCAGCGGCGCGCCAACAGCTATGCTTAATGCACGCTCTGGTTCTGCTGAAAGAGCCGGTCGAGATCGTGCTGGTCCTGCGGCGAGTAATCGGGCGAGCCGCCTTGCGGCGTCGGCCCAGCCTTGGGGACGCTGAGCGCATGGAGCGCATCCTGGAGTTGCTGTTGGACCGAGGCGGTGCCCTGCGAGTGCCCGGCGCCGGGCGCCAAATGGCCCAGCATCGCCAAGCCTGTGGCGAGCATCGGCCGGACGCGTGATTGCGTCCACCATTGTGGCGACGCTTCGAGTGCCGGCATGACCACCAGCATGGCCGCATAGACTAGACAGGCGAGCAGGGCGCCACGCGCCAATCCGAAAACGAACCCGAACGTCCGATCGATGCCGCCGGCCGGGCTGTCCTTGACCCGGTTGGCGATCGCCGCGGTGATCAGCGAGAGTATGATCAGCGCGACGATGAAGGCGACAAATGCCGAAGCCGCGCTGGCGAGGCGGTCGCTCGGCGTGAAGCGCATGGCGAACGGGTGCAGATATGGCACCGCATAGAGCGCTGCCAGAGACGCGCCGAACCAGGCGATGATCGACAGCACTTCCTTGATGAAGCCGCGCACGAAGGCGAACAGCCCCGATGCGACGACAAAAACGATGATGGCTATATCGAATCCGGTCACGGACGTCCTCCTCCGGCGCTCGCCCGCCGAAGATTATGCGGCGCGTTCTCGAACAAGTTGAGCAAATGTTTCAAATGGGCGATCTCGCGTGTCTTGAACGCGCCGGCCGCTGCCGCACGGTCTTTGCCGCGGCCGCGTCGTGGCGGCATCAGCGCGGTCGCAAAACCGAGCTTCTCGGCTTCCTTAAGCCGCGTGTCCGCCTGGCTCACCGGCCGGACTTCGCCCGACAGGCCGATCTCGCCGAACACGACCATATCGGCGGGTACCGGCTCGTGCGCCAGCGCGGACACCAGCGCCGCCGCCACCGCCAAATCGGCCGCCGGTTCGGTGACGCGCAAACCGCCGGCGACGTTAAGATAGATGTCGTTGGCGCCGATCGCGACGCCGCAACGCGCTTCGAGGACAGCCAGCACCATCGCCAGGCGATTACCGTCCCAGCCGACGACCGCGCGGCGCGGCGTGCCGAGCGCCGAGGGGGCGACCAGCGCCTGAATCTCGACCAGCATCGGCCGCGTGCCTTCGATGCCGGCGAACACCGCCGAGCCGGCGACCTCGCGTTGTCGGTCGCCCAGGAACAAGGCCGACGGATTGGAGACTTCCGCGAGGCCGACATCGGTCATCTCGAAGACACCGATTTCGTCGGTGGGACCGTAGCGATTCTTGACCGCGCGCAGGATGCGGAACTGATGGCCGCGCTCGCCTTCGAAATAGAGCACGGTATCGACCATGTGCTCGAGCACCCGCGGTCCGGCGATCATGCCTTCCTTGGTCACGTGACCGACCAGCAAGAGCGTGAAGCCGCGCGCTTTGGCGAGGCGGATGAGTTCCTGCGCCGACGCGCGCACCTGACTGACGGTGCCGGGCGCGCTGTCGAGATTGTCGAGATACATGGTTTGGATGGAATCGATTGCCACCACTTGCGGTGCATCGGTGCGGTCGAGGCTCGCGGCGACGTCGCGGATCGATGTTGCCGTCGCCAAGCGTACCGGCGCGGCGGCGACGCCGAGCCGGCGCGCGCGTAGTCGCACCTGATCGAGCGATTCCTCGCCCGAGACATAGGCGCATTCGAGTTTCTGGCCGCTTTTGCCGGCGGCGAGGGCGGCCATGGCCTGAAGGATGAGTGTCGATTTACCGATGCCCGGATCGCCGCCGATCAGCAGCGCCGAGCCGGGAACGAGGCCGCCGCCGCAGACGCGATCGAACTCGGCGATCGCCGAGGCTCGCCGCGCGCTGGCGAGCGCGTCGCCGTTGAGGCCGACGAATTGCAGCGGGCGACCGCCCTTGCCGCCGCCGAGACCTTTCGGCGCGCTGGCGCGCACGGTTTCTTCGACCAAGCTGTTCCAGGCACCGCAATCGTCGCACTTGCCCGCCCACTTCGGGTGCACGGCGCCGCAGCTTTGGCAGACGTAGCGGCTTTCGGCGCGGGCCATGGTCAGGCCTGGATGAAATTCCGGGCGGTCACAGCGCGCGCACCTCCATCTTGATCGGACCTTCGCCGCGGCCGTGGATGAACTGATCGACGTAGGGGTTGCCCGATTGATCGATCGTCTTGGACGAGCCCTGCCAGATGATCTTGCCTTTGTAAATCATCGCGATCCGGTCGGCGATCTTGTGCGCCGAAGCCATATCGTGGGTGATCGAAACCGCGGTCGCGCCGAGATCGCGCACGCACTTGATAATCAGATCGTTGATCACGTCGCCCATGATCGGATCGAGGCCGGTCGTCGGCTCGTCGAAGACGATGATTTCGGGCTTGGCGGCGATGGCGCGTGCCAGACCGACGCGCTTCTGCATGCCGCCCGAAAGTTCCGCCGGCCATAGCTCGGCGACTTCGGGGCCAAGACCGACGGCGCCGAGCGTCTTGATCGCGGTCGCTTTGGCTTCGTCGTGGCCGATGCCGTGGCCCTGGATGAGGCCGAAGGCGACGTTCTGCCAGACGCGCAAGCTGTCGAACAGCGCGGCGCCCTGGAACAGCATGCCGAACTTGCGCATCAGGCGTTCGCGCTCGCTGCGCTTGAGGCCGGTGACTTCTTGTCCATCGATTTTGATCGAGCCGGCATCGGGTTCCATCAGCCCGATGATGCATTTGACCATCACCGACTTGCCGGTGCCGGAGCCGCCGATGACGACAACGCTTTCGCCGACGCCGACGTCGAGATCGAGCCCGTCAAGCACGACCTTGGAGCCGAAGGATTTCCTCAGCCCACGGACTGAGATTTTGGGTGCGCCGGTCATGACGAGAACAGCAACGCCGAAAGGATGTAGTCGAACATCAGGATCAGCACCGAGGCCGACACCACCGCATAAGTTGTCGCGGCACCCACGCCCTGCGCGCCGCCCTTCGAATGGTAGCCGGTATAACAGCCCATCAGCGAGATCAGGAAACCGAACACCGCCGATTTGACCAGGCCCGAGACCACGTCGTCGGTGCGCAGGAAATCCGCGGTGTTCTGGAGATAGGCCGCCGGATTGAAGCCGAACTTATAGCTCGCAACCAGGAAGCCACCGAAGACGCCGATGCAGTCGGCCACCAGCACCAGCGCCGGCAACGCGACGATACCGGCCAGCAGCCGCGGCACGACGAGGTATTTGTAAGGATTGGTCGACAGGGTCGACAGCGCGTCGATCTGGTCCGTGACGCGCATCGTGCCGACTTCGGCGGCGATGGCGGCGCCGATGCGCCCGGCGACCATCAGGCCGGCGATCACCGGCCCAAGCTCGCGCGTCATGCCGAGGACCACGACCTGTGCGATGGCGCTTTCGCCGCCGGTGATGCGGTTGAAGCCGGTGTGCAACTGCAACGCCAGCACCATGCCGATGAAGATCGCGGTGAGACCGACAACCGGCAGCGAGTAATAGCCGATGTCGACGAACTGCCGGAGGATCAGGTTGACGTAGATCGGCGGCCGAAAGCAGTGACTGATTGCGGCGAGCGTGAACATCGCTAAACGGCCGGTCGCCGCCAGGAACGCCAGGACGACGCGGCCTATCCGCGCGACGAACGCCATTCAGCGCGCTCCGCGATAAACCCGGGCGTAACGCCGGCCGAGCAGCGTCAGCATCTCGTAACCGATCGTGCGCGCCGCCGCCGCCGCGTCGTCGATGCCATAGCTGTCGTCGAGCAAATCCACACAGGCGCCGGGCTTCGCCCGATCCGCCTCGATCCCCGTCACGTCGAGCGTCAGCAGATCCATCGAGATGCGTCCAACGAGGGGAACCCTTCGACCGGCGATCGCCG
>Ga0126371_10002308_pt1 | contig 16392 bp, 11 predicted proteins | sample PanSoiMetaPlot_4_FD_110145 | JGI IMG/M metagenome (GOLD analysis project Ga0126371, IMG submission 110145) | Tropical forest soil microbial communities from Panama - MetaG Plot_4 | ecosystem: Environmental > Terrestrial > Soil > Tropical forest > Bulk soil | place: Panama | collected 2016-02-17 | reverse complement strand
TTGGTCAGCACGGACATCGGCGCGACCAGCGTGTCGATGCGCAGATTCCCGTAATCCCACGACCGCAGCGACTTCCGTCGCTGGTCGGCGACGCGGGACCTGTGTTCGGCGGCCTCCCGGTCCTCAGCTGCGAACGCGCGGATCGTGTCCATGTTCATCAGGCTGTCGGCCACGTGCCCGGACACGCGCGCGATCGCTTCCTCCCGCTGGTCGACGAGCTTCTGGCGACGGCGGATCAGCGGTGCGATGCCGGCGCCAGTGATCGCGATCAGGCCGATAAGCCCGGCGACGAGCAACGGGTCGTAGCGCCACAACACCACCGAGGCGAATATCAGCGGCACGAGGCTGCCGACGATGTTGAACACCAGATTGTCGGTGAAGTCCTCGAACCGGGAAGCGAAGCTCAGCACTCGCTTGGTTAGCGAACCAGCGAAGTTGTCGTGGAAGAACGCCGCGTCCTTCGCCAGCAGTTCGTCCATGCCGATCACGTAGAGGTTCTCGATTCCGTGACACTCGAGGCGGTTTAGGCAGTGGATGCCGGCCCGCCATACGATCTCGGCGAAAAGCAGCGCCCCTGCGAAGCCGAGCACATACGGCGCCGCCGAGCCGATTCCGGCCGGCCCATGGCCAGCAAAACGGCCGACCAGACCAGCGACAATCAGCGGCGCGACGTAGAAGATGCAGGTGTTTCCCAGCGCGGGCAGCAACATCGCGGGCACCGTGAAGCGCCAGAGCCTGGCCATCTGGCGGCCGTAATAGCGCAGCGCGAGCAGCATCGCCCGTTTCCGGGCCGGTGAGCCGCGACTGTGTTCAGGGGTAGTCATTTGTTTCTCATTCCGGGCAACCGCCTAGCCATGGTGCCCGACCGGGCGCCTCGACAGCGACCGATTTTCCGGCCGCTATCGGCTGGCCGCGCTGTCCGCAATAGCCATGAGCTGGGCGGCGGTCAGCGGCGGGTCCGCGCTGACCGATCGGCGGGCAGGTGCCTGGACAGGGCGTCGAAGACCGCCGCGGCGGACACACCGCGACCCTCGGTCGTCCGCGGCCCGGCGCGCCTTCCCCGCACGCCATATGGCCCACCGAGCCGCCACATCGCCTTGCTGGTCTTCCGTCTGGGTTTGGCCCAAGCCCTAGAGCAGTGCGGTGAGGGTGAACTCAAGGTCCCTGACCACCCCGGTGGTGATGGGGTCGAAGCGTTTCACCAACGACCCAGCAGCGCGCGGGGGCCCTCATCGGCCGACCCGCTTACACGGAGCGGCGGCCAGGTTCTTCCCGGCCGCCGCGTTCGGGGTGTTCAGCGCCTGGCTTCACTCATCCCGCAAGTCGGCCAAGACCTCTTCGGTGAACGGACTCTCGCCGGACTGTAGCAAAGCAATCCATTGCCTTCGCTTTTCGATTGCGGGCTGTTCACTCTCACCGCCCCCCTGCCAGTCCACGAAGACCTTGAAATCCTCGATGGCCCCTTTGTAGTCGCCGTTCAGCGCGCGTGCTACTCCTCGGGTGTCCCGAATGTAGGCGTGCGGGAAAAGCTGGACTGCACGGTCGCCGTATCTTTGCACCTGCGCAGCGGAGCCGTACAGACTGCCGTACCAGCACAAGTTGTTGAATGCGCTGGCTGATATGTCGAGCCTGGGACAGAGTTCTTCCGCTCTCCGGTAAGCGCCCAGCGCCTGTTCGATTTCGCCGCTCTGGACCAGCTCGCCGCCGCGGGAAACCTCAGCCATGGCGGCCAGTCGCTGTATCTCGCTCTGAGGATCAAGGTCCGAGACCATCCCCAGCCCAGTGGCCACCTGCACCTTGCTGAATGCGGCCTCGAGGTTTTGCCCGTAGGCCAGCCACCGAGCTTCCTCGATCAAAACTGAGCGGACCATTCGCTTGGAGTCTCTGTCGCTCTGCAGGCGCAAGCTTGGATCGAGCTCAGAGGCCGCCTGCAGCGCACTAGCGGAGCGGTCCACATCCTTCCGGGCCGCATAGTCGCGCGCGCTATTGAGCAGAACAGCCACAGCCAATCGGCGTGCCTCGGCTTCAGGATCGGTGCCTAGGCTGGGGTCGAGCCTGAAAGCCTCTTGTAGCGTTGCCGCGGCCTCGCCAAGCCGACCCTCCTCCGCCTCGGATCTTGCCTTAGCGAACATTCCGACGGCTGCAACCTCTTTCGGGCATTCTGGCTGATCCGGCTCCGACCGTTGCAGCCAGGTGTGGCATTCTTCTGGCCCCAGCCCACGTGTCACTCGCTGGCGCGCCAAGCCCACCAGCTCATCAACTGCCAGCAGATGCAAGCGGGTGGTGCCATCGTCACCGGCGGTGGCAAGCAGCCTGCCGTCCGGGCTGAATGCCACGCCCTGCAGCTTGTCGGCGTGCCCGGACAGTGTCTGCAGTTGTTTGCCGGTGCCCACCTCCCACAGTTTTGCTGTGGAGTCCCAGCTTGCCGTGCCCAGCCGTGCACCATCCGGGCTGAAGGCCAGCGAGCTGACGGCGCTATTGTGCCCGGTCAGCTTCACGGGTGTGCCGCTTCGAGTATCCCAGATCCTGACGGAGCTATCGGCACTGCCCGTTGCGAGTTGCTTGCCGTCGGGGCTGAAAGCGACCGCCAGGACAGGTTGCTCGTACCCCCCTTCCTCGGGGTCGCGCAAGACGGACGGCTGCCCGCCTCGAAGGGGCCATATCTGGGTGGCACCATCCGACGACACCGCGGCCAGACGGCGGCCGTCCGGGCTGAAGGCCACGTCATTGACCGAGGCGCTGGCTGAGATTGTGCGGGGTGGCTTCGCGCCTTCAATTTCCCAGACCTTGACGGTCTGGTCATCGCCGCCCGTGGCCACGGTTCTTCCGTCCGGGCTCCAGCCAATACAAGCGATCTGTCCGACGTGCCCGGTGAGAGTCCGCAACTCGCGCCCGGTTACAGCGTCCCAGAGCTTGGCACGCCAGTCACTACCAGCCGTCGCAAGCCGCGTGCCGTCAGGGCTGAAGGCGATCGCGCGGACCGGTCCAACATGTCCGAAGATCGTCGCCACGGGAAGGCCCGACCCGCTTTCGAAGATGCGAACCGCCCCGCTGCTTTCTGCAGCCGCGGTCCAGTTGCCGTCTGGGCTGAATGCAACAGCGAGCGCGGCATTCCCGCCATGGTTAAACGTCACAGTCTCGCGTCCATACGGCACTTCCCAGATCCTGGCAGTGCCGTCCCAGCCTGCCGTGGCCAAGGTCTGTCCGTCCTCGCCGAAGGCAATCCCAGTGAGCCATGCATGGTGGCCGCGCAGCGTATCTATTGCTTGCCTGGATCTCCAATCCCACACCTTCGCGGTCGAGTCAAGGCTGGCGGTTGCGAGAAAGGCCGAGTCCGGACTAAACGTCACGGCGGCCACCGTACCGGTGTGGCCCGACAGAGATTCCAGTTGGCGGCCCGAATGCGCGTCCCAGATTTTGGCGCTGAGGTCCTGGCTCCCTGTCGCCATCTGCTTCCCGTCTGGGCTGAAAGCCACGCATTCGAGGTTGGAAGCATGACCGGCCAGTGTCAGCAATTTATCGCCCGATGCGGCATCCCACACTTTCGCGACCCGCGCCTGCCCGGTACTGGCCAACAGTCGCCCGTCCGGGCTGAACGCTACATCGAATACCGGAGCTCCAAAATCCATTTGAAGCAATTGCTCGCCCGAGCCGGTATCCCAAATCCTTGCGATCCCGTCACCGCAAGCCGTGGCGAGTCGGCCGTCCGCGCTGAAGTCCACACCAAAGACCCGTCTCGGGTGCTCAACCAGTTTGGGTACTAGCTCACCTGCGGCGATGGGCCAGATTCTCGTTGTCCCATCAATGCAGGCTGTGGCAAGCTGAGTGCCGTCACGGCTGTAAGCGATCGCGAAGGTTAGCGGTTGTTCGGTCAGCGTGAGCAATCTCTGGCCAGACACCATGTCCCATACGCCGACCGTCCCGTCCTCGCCTGCCGTCGCTAGCCGCCTGCCATCTGGACTCACGGCCACGGTCCGGACCCTGCCGCCATGAACCAGTCGGCGCTTGAGGCGAAGCGCTTGCAGGCTGTGGCGCAGCGCACCCTCTGCTTCAGGAGTGACAGTTCCTCGGGCGGTGCTGGTGGCGGTTACCGCATAAAGGGCCAGCAGGACGCTGCGCTCGGGGTCTTCGCCAAGGCTCGCATTAGCCGATGTGATGACTTCATACGACTGCTGAATGCGCTGCTGTGCCTGGAGATCCTTGACCATGCGCTCCAGTTGTGTCGCCTGCAGTTTTTCGCGCGTAAGCTGCTCTGCCTCCCGTTGACTGGCGGCGAGGAAGCGCTGTTCCTGGGAATTGAGCTCACTCCCATGCTTCTCTGCCCACCTTGCGGCTTCCTTAAGACGCTGGCCGCGCAGCAGGTTTTCAGGTTGCTGCCCATCGGCCCATACTCCCGCAGGCTCGGTGAGCGGGTTCTTAATTCCGGCCCGCCAGCGCCCGTTCGACTCAAGGATGGGCTTGATCCAACGGTCGTGCGCAAGCTCGTACCAGGGAAGCTCGGCACGATGCTGAACCCGGAGGATGTGGTTGTCTTCCAGCCGCCTCACGACGGACATCGGGATGCCTCCGGCGCGCTGCCCGTCGCTATAGACAGTCCCCCGCGTACCTACCGGAGTGATGAGCTTGTGATCAAACCATTCACGCAATTTTCTCTCGTCGACCTCGCCATTGTCGACCGCCTGCTCGATGGCCCGCTCGTACAGCGTCGCCAGCGCCCGATTGACGTTGCCGAACTTTCGCCGGTGCTCTTGGGTAATGGTTGTGGCGTCCGGCGGCAGGTGCAGCCAAAGCAGCTCGCACACGCCCTGGAGCTGCATCGGCTCCACGTACGGACCGAGGATGGCGCTGCCGCTCGCCACACCCTGCCGGTGGATCTTGCGGAGCTCCTTGACCAGTGCCTCCGCGACCCCTTCCCCATAGCTGCGCCGGGGCATGGTTTTCTCCAGCGGGCCGGTGATTGCCTCAAGCGCCGCGTCGGCGTCCAGTGGTTCGAGCCGGAAGTAGGCGTTCAAATCGGGCGGGAGGAGCCAGGCGAACGGCTCAAGCTGAGCAAGGTACTCCTCTCGCATCAGAAACACGATGCGCAGATCCGGATCACTTTCCAGCGCCTGGGCGACCTGCTTGAAGAAGGCCGTCTGTTCACGCTGTGACCCGGATCGGTAAGGCGTGAAGATCTCCTCGAATTGGTCGAACGCCACTACCCGGAGCTGGGGGTGGCCCCGACGGTGCTGGCGCTTAGGATCCCAGCCGGTGAGGAACCGACTGAGCGACATGCCCGCGAGTGCGGACGGCTCCTGCTCTGGGTCCAGCGTCGTCAGCGCGTTGTGCATATACACATTTCCGGCTTGAGGCACCCATTTGGCCCCGAGTTCTTCGGCGGAGACGCCCCCCACTCTGGCTACGGGAAGCACCTGGGCGCCGCTCGACACCAACCTGGGCGTGACCCCGGCATTGAAGATCGATGTCTTCCCGGCGCCTGAAGCCGCGCACACCAGCGTCACGGGCTGCCCGTACAGGCGTGAAAGAATGGCGTCGATCTCCCGCTCGCGGCCGAAGAAACGGTCCGTGTCTTTGCCTGATGGTCCGAAGGGACGGGGTCCGACGTAGGGTGTGCTCACTATCGGCTGGCTAGTGGTCACCACGGCTCTCCCATCGCTCGCGCAGTTCCGCTGCGAAGTCGTGGACGTCTTGGAAGCAGACCGTTACATCGCCGCTTGCCACCACCCGGCCGAAGTACCTTTCGAGGTAGTTAAGGGCTTTGGCCGTCCTTTCTTTCTTTGTGTCCCCAGGCGGAAGCTGGACCGCAATACAGGGAAAGCGAAAACTCGCAGGGGCTGCGCTCAACAGGCTTCGGAACAATACGCGGAACGTCCAATCGGCAAGACTATAGCCGATGAAAAGAATGGCACTGCGATTCAGTGCCTCTGTGATGACCTGAGGCAGCAAGTCTCGCGAAGGTCCAGAAAGGCGCACGAGGAAGTTAAGGTAGTCATCCTCGGTGAGCACGAGGGACTCGGGGTTCGCGTAATGGCCATGCAGGTGGAAGACGAGAGGGTCGTCGGGCGTTGGCTTTGGCTGACGTTCCCTACGGGCCCGGCCAGCGCCCGGCGGCTCATACCAGCGGCAGATCTGCTGGCAGGGCTTGTGCCCCGTACCCGGCCCGTGGCGCCGCTCGAGACTGCGGGTTAGCGCGTCTGACATGAAGCTGTCGTAGTTGGTCGTGATGTAGACGGGCAAGCCGAGGTCCGCTAGCACCCGGTGAGGCTCGTTCGGGTCGTCGAAATCGGGCTGCTGGCCTTCAATTATCCTTTGCATTGCCCGCTTGGGGTATGTCGTGTCTTTCCGCTCGATAGCCAGAAATTGCGTCACCCGTGTCAGGTTATAGTCGTCCGTGAGTGGATACTTATTTGTATCTGCCCATTCCTTGGCGAGTTTTCCTCCCGTCGGGAGGACTGCGCTGGCCGCGCCCGCGCCGATGAACGGGGTGCAGTTCTTCTCGCTGATCAGATCGAGCCAGTTGTCCCAGTCAATGTCTGTGGGAGGGCGGATGGCGGGCATGGTAAGTCCTTGGTCTCAGACGAGCCCGGCGGCGGTCAGCATTGCCCAGCCAAGCTCGGGGTGGACAATATCGCTGTGCGCGCCCGATGGCGGGGCGCCGCTGCGGACGACGTCGCTTGAATCAATGTTGGTGAACCGGCCGGGATCAAAATCGTACCGTGTTCTTGTGGGCTGCAGCGGCACTTCCATTGCCTCCACGGCCTGGGCGCCGTCGTGGCCGACGCCGCCCCAACGGAACATCAGTTCGTCGGCGAGTCCGGCCGCGTCTTCGTTCGCGGTCATAGACGCGACCGGATAGAAGAGCCCAACGGCCATGTCATGCGAGGAGTAGCAGGCAAGCAACGGGCCGTTCACCCTGGACATCATGCCGTTCAGAGCACCCGACCGGGCCGGGTCATGTGGCAGCGACGGCGCGAACGCGAAATGCGAAAAGGCGCCCTCAAGCAGGGTGACCGAGCAGATAGGCGAAGGCATTCCGTCAGGCAGGCCGGCAAGCGAGAACGACACCAAGCGCGCCCCGAAGCTGTGGCCAATCAAGTGCACGCGCAGATCCGGAGCCCGACTGGCGAGGTCGCCGAGAAAAGGACCGAGGCCCTGCTGCCCAATGGTCCCGGCGCGCTGCTTCATCTGCCAGTAGGTAAATTGCCGCAGGGCCTCCTTCGCCCCGTTCCAGAGTCGCCCGGTGATGTCCCCAATTCCTCCCGCAGCGGCTTCGAAGGAATCCGAGGTATCCGCTACCGTGAAGTCCCTCACGGAAGCCGCACCACCCTCATCGAATGGCTGGGTGGCCCGACTGGTGGCGGCCATCCCGGGCGCCCGCCGTTCGGCCTTATCGCGGGCCGCGGCAAACCTGGCAGCGAGCGTCTGGGGATCCTCGTCGAGCATCTTGAGCGGTCCGGATTCCTCAGGGTCAACGGCGTGGGCTTCGGTGGCGTCCAGCGCGCGCATCAGGGCGTGGAACTCCGCCAGCGCCTGCGGTTCTGGGGACTGGGCGTCAAGCAGGGTGGCTAGCTGGCCGATAATTTGCTGCTGGTCAGGGTCTTGGTAGATGTCTCGCAGTTCGGCCACCAGGGCCCCGGCCGACCCGGCCGCGCCGGCCGGCTCGGCAAGCCCGGCCGCGCCACCAGGACTGGCGTCTTCGGCCACAGGCAGCGATTCGTCCGGCCAGAGCGTGGACGGCCAAATCACTCCGACCGTGCCGAGCCTGGCCGGCGACCCAGCCGGGAGCAACGGCGGGAGCATGGCGAACCAGCTTTCGTACAGCAGGCGGGCGCGGCCGGGGCTGTTGTTCCACCCATGGCTCATGACAATCAGGTCTGTCAGGTCTTCACTGGGAATCTGGTCGAGGAGGGCCGCCCGTGCCGCGGCGTCCACGTGACCGGACTTGTCAAACTCGATCTGCCAGTGCGGCCAGCCCGCGATGACATCCATGAAAACCCCCTCATACAGATTGGATAGCGCGCATCAGGTCCACGAGGCCGTGGCCTTGGAAATACTGTTCCCGGCCCAGCGATGTCGCTGAGTTTGTGAAGATGTGCTTGACCTGCTCGGGCTGGCCGATGAATTCCCGGCGGATGGACAAGAATGCCGCGATCGTGCCGGACACATGCGGGGCCGCCATGCTGGTGCCGCTGTCTTCCACGTACACAGCTTCGCCGGGCGACCCGACGCCCGCCAGGCCAACGCCCGCGGCGCATGAGGTGATGCGTTCGCCGGGGGCTACCAGGTCTGGTTTGGCGCGGCCGTCGCCGGTCGGGCCCTTCGATGAGAAGTAGGACACGCCGTAGGTGTGTGGCATATCGCGGTGCGTCGAGCCGACGGTGATCGCCAGATCGGCATTCCCCGGATCGTTGATCGTCATCGGAAAGCCGACGAAGGTATCTCGTTGCATGCTGGAGAGAACGCCGTAGCCGGTGTTACCGGCCGCGATGACCACCACGACGCCGGACCTGACCAGGCGGTTGACCTCGACACACAACGGGCTTTGCCCGCACGCGAACCACTTGGCATTGAACTCGTATCCGACGCTGAGGTTTACGCCGTGCACGCGCGGCAGTTTTTGCCCGTTGATCTGGGTGCGGACATACTCCAGCGCCCGCACCACGTTCATCGAACTGCCTTTCCCTGCGTCGTTCAGCACTTTCAGGCTGACCAGCTTGGTGTAGCGGGCAACGCCCGCTAGCAGCGCAGGATCGACGTCGCGACAGTGGGTCAGCGACGCGTCTGGGTTATTCGGGTCCTGCACCTGCTGCGTCACCTTCGGCGTCGGCGGATCGTTCGCTGTGAGTCCTCCGGCGATGATCCCGGCGACATGTGTCCCGTGTCCGAAACCATCGGTCAGGGCCGCGTCCGGCTGCGGATCCCCTGGCTTGGTGAAATCCATGTGAAGGTTCGCCACATCCCCGCCGAGGGTGTCGTAGTCGTCGTTGGCGAAGTGCGGATGCCGGCTGTCGATCCCCGAATCGATAACCGCCCAGACGATTCCTCTTCCCGCCGCATCGTAGGACCGGCGAGCCGCATCGGCTTTAACCGTGCTGCACGACACATCGATGAGGGGCTGGACGGGGAAGTCTGGCCAGATGCGGTAGAGGGCGCGATCCGGCGGCGGGACCTCCAGGTCAACCGCGACGAGCTTCTTGACCTGTTGAAGGGTCAGGTCAGCCCGGCAGTAGATGTCAGAAGTCGGCGCGGGCGGCGACCCATCGACCTCGGCCGCCCGCCAGTCCCGCCCGAGTTGCTCCTTCGCCCCCGATAGCCCCAGGGTGTGCTGCAGGTTAAGCTCGATGACCACCGGCAATGGCACATCATCCCGCCGTGACAAGTCCATGGCGGCCCGCTCGTCGGGATTTAGCAAAGCCTCGGCGATTATCTCATTGCGGAGCAACGGCCGCTTGGCTTGCGATGCCCCCCCGGATTGCTGCTCACTCACTTCTGGCCCCCCTAGTAAATGATCTTGTAGCTCGACAGCGGCCCCGCGTGATTTTTCACGACTTTATCAGCTTGGTCGCGAGAAGACCATCGCCCGTTCAGGCAAGGGTTCAGCTCACATCGCCTCGCGAGGAGTCCCCGCATCCTCGGTAGCCATCCGCGGGCCACAAATCGACGGTATGGAGGGACAGCGGCCGGACTGTGGTGCATGGGATATGGCGTTGCCATATCCACGTGAGCGCTTTTCTGCAGCTGCGCGATCTCCTCAGTCCTTCTATTCCTGCACGAAGAACACGACCTCCTTGTCCGGGATGAGGGCGCAGTTGATGCCGCGGTCCGGTGTCCCCTCCCCCTTCATTTGTTCCATCAGCCAGCAGCCACGCTCAAGGGCTTCAAGAAGCCGCTCGCTGGTCACTCCAGGTCAGCATCGCTCGGCCAGGCTCGGCACTAGTGCCCTTGAAGTGATGCGTCAGGTAACTGTGCCTGCTGACCGGTGGTATTGGGATCGGGGGCGATTGGAGATGAGGCGAGCGCACGATCAAGCCCAACGGGATCCTTGTTCATCGGGGCCGTTTCACGAAGTTTCTCCTCGGTGGGCTGGTCGTCTTGTGACGGGCGCGCTGATCTCGGAGCTGATGCCTGATTTTCGATGAATGCCAGCTGGTCTGGCATCGAACAGCCGAACTGTTTGGCCTCGCACAACGCGTCGGCCAGTGGCCATCCCTGGAACATCCGGTAACAGGCCACCATGACGCCCGTCCTGCCCACCCCGGCCTCGCAATGAACGTAGACCCTTCCGGGGCTACTCTCCAGATAGGTGATCAGATCATCCACCTGGCCGTGATCCGGTGGGGTGTTATCCGTGATGCTGATATGCAGAGTCTGCATCTCTCCGGTAAGACCAGCAGCGTCGATGAGCTCCGCGTCGCCGTTAGTCATCTCTTTGCAGAGGTTGACGGTTGCCCCGCAGCCTGCCGCATTCAGCCGCTTCAACTTGTCAGGTGTGGGCCGCGACCCGCGGATAACCTTGCTGTCCACCCGGTATGTGTATGGCGCGTGGTGGCCTAGGTGGCTGAGTATATGGAGGCATGTCAGTTTGTTGGTGACCTGCTCAATTTCTCCCCACCCTCCGCCCGCCGCGTTCTTGGCAACGTCGATGACGTGCTGCCGCAGCGACTTGTCCTCGGTTGGGTGCATCAGGAGCGTCCGGACCGATTCGTGCATATCCTCGGGGATGTCCTCGAAGGCCAGCGAGACGTGCTGGAGGATGTGTTCGTTCTCCGCGGGCCCACCGGCGGCATCGGGCATCTGGTCGCGATGCTTGTTGACTTTGTGAAAGAACCGAGCTGCTAGATGTAGTTCCTGACGAAACGCGGCATGTTGGTCGAGCATGTGACGGCTCCTTTGCGTGATCAGCCGAAAGTCCTTTGGCCGGCTCAGGCCGGCATCTTGTCAGTTACGCCGTGATAACCGTGTCGCCATCTCCGGACAGCAGTTGTTGCGGTACTTGGCCAAAGGCGTACTGGGTCGAGGCGGCCCCGGGAACAAGAGTGAATGTCCAGATGACATCGAAACGGTCATCTGGCCACGCCTGGGGTAGGACCGTTCCCGGAGCGGTCGGCAGCGACGAGGCAATTGCTGGAATGTTGTGATGCTCCCAGCAGATCAAAACGACGCCGGAGTAGTTGCTCACCACGCTGGCGGCCAGGTCAGGACCCTGCTTGTCACCGAAGGTGGAGACAATCTGCAGCCCGAGGCGATCACTAAGGCCCTGGATCGTCTGATAAGTTCGGTGCTCGGCCGTCTTGCCCGGATCACCGTAGGAGGGCGAGAGCAGGGTTGCCGGAGTTTCCAGCGCCGCTCGCGGCGTCCCGGTACCAGGATCGAAAAGGGCGGCGAGCGCGCCGGAACGCTGCCACCCCCTCGGCAGCAGGGAGTGCGGGTTTTCGTTGCCTTGCCCGTCGACGCCAAAGGGCGCGACCGGTTCGGGCGGAGTCTCCCCCGGTGGCAGCTCAGCTGGCTTCTCGCCATGGCGGATGATGTAGATGATCTCGGGCGGTGCGGTGCCGGATGCGGATGGCTGATTCATTCAGGTTCCTCCTGACCCGAGGCCCGCTGGCCGGCGGCCGGGCCCTTTGCGACTGCGGCGCTCACCGGCTTTCCGAGGGTGGGTATCCCTCCGCCACCCACCGGCCAGGCCAGGAGGCCGCCGCTGACGGCGCTCATCTGGGCGCTCGCGCGGCTTTCCAGGTCTCGGTTCGGGTCTTGATGTATTCGTGGTACTGCTGCGGCGTCTGCGCCTGTTCCAGGACCGGAGCCGAGCGGAGCTGCTCGGCGGGGACCGGCAGCGCGGCGGTGAGCTGGGCGTTGATCTGCTGAATGTGGGAGACCTCGGCGGCCGCCGGGTTGGCGCCGCTGGATGCCGGGACAGTGACTCCGTCCAGCGGATCGTCGGTGCGCGGGGTTTGCAGGGTGAGGACGCCTCCGACGTCCGGCGCAGCGGAGTCGCGCTCGGTCAGGGCGGGCAGCCCCCAGCGGGTCTCGATGGTCTTGAGGACCGAGGTGTGGTCCAGCGGCATCGTGCCATCCGGGACCCGGTAGACGGTGCCGGCCGCAATCAGCGGCGAGACCAGCACGACGGGGACCCTGACGCCGAAACGGGTGAAGTCGAAGTGGTACTCGCCGGGCGAGCTATCCGGCGGCGTGGCCCCCGACGGCGGCGGCACGTGGTCGTAGCAGCCGCCGTGCTCGTCGTAGTTGATGATCAGTAGCGTCTGATTCCAGCCGGGACCGCCGCGCAGCGCGTAGTACACGTCGTGGATTAGCTGCTCTCCCAGCGCCACGTCGTAGATGGGGTGCTGGCTGTTGCCCGATGCTCCCCAGCTCGGCTCCAGGAACGAGTACGCAGGCAGTTTTCCCGCAGCCGCGGCGGCGGTGAAGTCGGTGAACACGCCGAAGTTGGCGTCGGGAGCGTTGGTGGTGTCGGGGTAGTTCTTGCGGGTCAGCGGCTCCTGGTCGTACCCGTAGATCTTCCACGACTGGCCGTGCGCGCTCATCAGGCCGAAAATGCTCTGGACCGTATATGAGGCAGTCCGATCGTTCATGTGCCCCTGGCTGGTCGCCGCGCAGGCGAACGCCCTGTTGGGGAACGTCTCGGTTGGCACCGAGCTGAACCAGTGGTCGCAGACGGCGAAGCCGCGGGCCAGGCCGGACAGCACGGGCAGCGCCTGGGGCGTGAATATGCCCATGATGTTCGCCGCCGTGGCGCTGGGCTCGACGGTGCGGCCGACCCGCCGATCCCAGGCGATCGTGGCGTCGAAGTTGGTCACGAACCCCTGGTTAGTGGGCACCGGCGGCGCCGGTGCGGTGCCGCGGCCAAAAAGCTGGGAATTAGTATTCGCATATCCCTCGCCCGGGTCGGCGGCCGGCATGAAATAGGCACCCGGGTCAGCAGTGTCGATCTTGAACACCTGAACGGGATTATCGTTGGTATCGGGATTCGACTCTTGCCCGGTCAGCCCCTCGAAGGCGGCACCGGTTGGAGAGACGTTGCCCGAGTCCGCGTAGAGGAACCCAAGCATATGGTCAAAGGAGCGGTTCTCCAGCATCAGCTGCACAACATGCTGGATAGCGAACAGGCCGCTGCTGGGTGCTGGTGCGTTCATTGGAATCACCTGACAAGTTCTACGGGCAGCTTGTGGGTGTGTATCAGATCACCATCGCCTATGCGGCGTCACCGTGGCGTTACGGCTGCCACATGAAGAACTGACGGTAAGCGGTTGGTACAAACTGGTTCCTCATATACTGAGGAAAACGCCCCCCGGTGAGATGAGGTGCAGCTGCGCCGTGGGTGCGCAATCCCTCGGCGCTCATCTCACCCATCACCTGTCGGCCTCATGTAGGGCCTTGAGAAGCTGCTCGAGTGTCGCTCCGGGCCAGTGGCGCTCAGCCAGGTATGTGGGCACGCTGGTCCTCTCTTTCTGCCGGCGCTTACGCGCTGCATCGACACCGGAATCCCTCAAACCAGTGAAGTTCAGGCTCATCACCCTTATCCTTTACTTTCCTATGGGTTTTCAGTGGCGCCCCGACGTGTTACACCCGGTTGGGGGGCTAGGGTGGACCCAGGGCTCGTAGGGCGAGATGCCGAGATCGCCACGATTCTCGGCTTTCTCTCCACGGCCTCTGCGGGCCCGGCAGCGGTGGCCATCACCGGCGACGCCGGAATCGGCAAGACCATCACGTGGAAGCACGTGATCCAAGCCGCACGCCGCTCATTCCAGGTGCTGTCCTGCCAGCCCACCTCGGCGGAACGGCCTCTTGCCTTCTCGGCGCTTGATGACTTGCTCGGTGATGTCGTCGATGAGGTGCTCCCGCGTGTGCCGGAGCCTGCGAGGGGAGCCGTGGAGGTCGCCCTCTTGCGCGACGTGCAGATGCGAACCTCGCCGAGAAGTCGCTTTGAAGCCGGTCATGTGTGGCCAGAAAGGCGGGTACTAGCCCGAGGAATCCTGGCAGTGCTGCGAATCCTTGCGCGCAATGCATCCCTTCTGATCGCCGTAGATGACGCACAGTGGCTGGATCGCCCATCGGCAGCCGTACTGGAGTTCTGCCTCCGCCGCCTGCGATGCGAGCCTGTCTCGATCGTGCTGACATCCCGCACCAGCGGCCGGGTCCCGCTCGGCCTTGACCGGGCCCTCCCGCCGGAACGTTTTCGCCGCGTGCTGCTGGGCCCGCTGAGCCCGGGCGCGATCGGGGAGATCCTGCGGTCACGGCTGGGGACGACATTGCCCCGGCACACCCTCACCCGGCTGTACGAAGCGTGCGGCGGAAACCCCTTTTACGCCCTGGAGAGCGCCCATGCGCTCCTTGAGCACCCACGCGTACTCCGCACCAACGAGCCCATCCCAGTCCCGCAGGGCCTCAGTGATCTTGTCCGGCACCGCGTGCGGCAGTTGACACCCGATATCCGGCAGGTGGGCCGGCTGGTCGCCGCCTCATCCGATCCGCAGGAGCGGCTGATCCGGGCCGCCTGTGGCGACCAGGAGTCCTGGGCTTCGATCGACCAAGCCGTCGACGCCGGCCTCCTCGAGCGCGACGGCGAGCTTTTGCGGTTCACCCATCCGTTGCTGCGGTCCGTTCTGTACGCGGAGATGACGCTGGAGGAACGCAGACAGGTGCATCAGCGGCTGGCGGCAAGGGCCGGAGACGTCGAGGAGCGGGCATGGCACCTCGCCCTCGGTGCGGACCGGCCCAGCGAGAAGATCGCCGTGATGCTCGACCATGCAGCAAGGCATGCGGCCTCACGAGGCGCACCGGAAGCCGCGGCAGCCCTCAAGGAACAAGCGACGCGGCTGACACCAGCGAGCCGCCCCGGTTCGGCCACCGAACGCACTGTGCAGGCTGCGGACTACCACTTCCGCGCCGGCGACATCGCCCGCAGCGGGGAACTGATCCAATCCACACTCGTTGCCTGCCCGGCCGGTCCGAATCGCGCGCCGCTGCTTCTGCGGCTGGCCACGATTCACTACCACCAAAGCGGCTGGCCGTTGGCTGAGCAGATGTTCCGGCAGGCCGAGCAGGAGGCACCAGACGACCCTGCCCTCTGCGCTCACGCCGAGCAGGAATTGGCCTTCGCGCGGCTGGTGGCCGGCGACCTGCCCGCCGCCTCCCGCTTGGCGAAGGGGTCGTTGCGTTTGGCGGCACGGGCAGCCGACCCGCGTCTGGAAGCAAATTCGCTCGGGCGCATCGCCCTCTTCGAGTTCCTGCAAGGTACCGGGGTGCGGCGGGACCTGTTGGAGCGGGCCGAATCACTCGAGGCCTTGGCGGGCGAGGAACCGGCCGAGCGCCTGCCTATGCTTGATCCGTCGCTCGTCACCGGGCTGATTCTCAAGTGGTGTGACCGGCTGGATGAGGCACGGCTCCGGCTGGCGGGGCGGTACCAGCGTGCGCTCGACTGCGGAGATGAGGCGTCGCTGCCATTCCTGCTGTACCACTTCAGCCAACTGGAATGGGGCGGGGAACTGGGATCTCGCGGAGGAATACGCGCTGGAGGGCTGCCGCGTCGTGGACGAAAGCCACCAGCCCCCTATGCGGCCCGCCACGCAGTACTCCCTTGCCTTGGTCCGCGCCCACCGCGGCCAGGTGCAAGAGGCGCGCGAACTCGCCAGCGAGGCCCTAGCCATGTGCGAAAGCACTGGCAATGTCCCGCTCGCCGCACAGGTGGTTGCGGTCCTCGGCTTCGTCGCGCGGTCCCTCGACGATCACCAGGCCACCCACTCCAGCCTAGGTCGCCTCGCTGAGACGGCCGCTGCGGCCGGGCTGAGGGAGCCAAGTGTGGTGAAGTTCCTGCCCGACGAAATAGAAGCCCTGGCCGCGCTCGGCGAGGTTGGCCGCGCGTGGTCGTTCACCCGGCTGTTGGAGGCACAAGGGGCATCGCTGGGACGCCCGTGGGCACTAGCAACGGGTGCGCGCTGCCGCGCATATCTGGCCGCCATTGATGGCGACTTCCAAGGAGCCTTGGCAGCCAGCCACCAGGCGCTCTCCCAGCACGAATACCTGCCGATGCCGTTCGAACTAGGACGGACCCTGCTCGTCAAGGGGATGACCGAGCGGCGAGCTCGCCACAAGCAGGCTGCCTACGCGTCACTCGGCCAGGCTCTTGGCATATTCGACCAACTGGGCGCGCCTCTGTGGGCGGACAAGACCCGGCGCGAACTTGCCAAGATCGCTACACGGCCGGTTGCGGGCCGACTCACAGATACCGAGCGCCGCACCGCTGCCCTAGTCGCACAAGGCTTGACAAACCGGCAGGTTGCTTCCGCCATGTTCGTGACGGAAAACACCGTCCAAACCCACATCCGGCACATCTTCCAAAAGCTCGGCGTAAAGTCCCGCACCGAACTCGCCGCG
>Ga0126371_10002307_pt1 | contig 16396 bp, 15 predicted proteins | sample PanSoiMetaPlot_4_FD_110145 | JGI IMG/M metagenome (GOLD analysis project Ga0126371, IMG submission 110145) | Tropical forest soil microbial communities from Panama - MetaG Plot_4 | ecosystem: Environmental > Terrestrial > Soil > Tropical forest > Bulk soil | place: Panama | collected 2016-02-17 | reverse complement strand
TCGCTGCCAGTGAAGGGCAGGGCGTGCCACTCGCGTCCGCCTCCTGGCATCGCACGGGGAGCCATGGCCATCCTGCAAGACGCCGCGCTGCCGGACGCGACGGCGACCGCCTCACCGGGCGGCCGACGCATCATGACCGTCATCGGCCCGATCGTCGTCTGCCTGGCGCTGCTCTCGGCGCTGGCGACCTTCCTGGTGCTGGTCGGCTTCACGCCGATTTCGGCCAACCACTACGTCGTGATCAGCCTGCTCGGCGTCAACGCGCTGGCGGTGCTGCTCCTGCTCGGCATCATCCTGCGCGAGCTTTGGCCCGTCATGCAGGCGCGCCGCCGCGGCCGGGCGGGAGCGCGGCTGCATACCCGGATCGTGGGCCTGTTCTCGGTGATCGCGGCCGTGCCGGCGATCCTGATCACCATCGTCGCCAGCATCACGCTCGATCGCGGGCTCGATCAGATCCTCTCGGTGCGCGGCCTCATCAGCAACACGCTGGTGGTCGCGGAAATCTACGTGAGCGAGCAGATCGGGGTGCTGCGCGGCGACACCATCGCGATGGCGATCACTGTGACGCAGGCGAAGCCGCTGTTCGACCAGGACAAGGACCGCTTCCGGCAGTTCTTCACCGCGCAGTCGTCGTTGCGCGGCATGCGCGACGCCATGCTGATCCGCGCCGACCGCAGCATCGTGCTCAAGTCGGGTTTCAGCAAGCTGGCGCAACCGCTGATTCCGCCGACCCTCTCGCTCGACAAGGTGAGCGATACCGAGGCGCATGTGGAGCCGATCCCGCAGTCGAACCTCATGTTCTCGATCATCAAGATGCGCGGCTACGACGACACCTATCTCTTTGCCGTGCGTCCGATCGACAAGCGCGTGGTCGAGCTCGGCGCCAAGGCGAGCGTGATGCTCGAATCCTATGACGCGCTCAAGGCGCGCCGTCTCGGCGTGCAGATCGCATTCGCCCTGATGTATGCCGTGATCACTCTCACGGTCGTCCTGTCGGCGGTGTGGATCGGGCTGAACTTCGCGAACGTCCTGGTGGCGCCGATCCGCCGCCTGATCGGTGCCGCCAATATCGTCTCGACCGGCAATCTCTATGTGCAGGTGCCGGTGCGTTCCTCGGAGGGCGATCTCGGCCATCTCGGCGAGACCTTCAACAAGATGACGCAGGAGCTGCGCACCCAGCGCGACGACATCGTGCGGGCGCGCGACGTCATCGACAGCCGGCGCCGCTTCATCGAGGCGGTGCTCGCCGGCGCGAGCGCCGGCGTGATCGGCGCCGACGCGGAGGGCAAGATCAGCATCCTCAACCGCTCGGCGGAGCGGCTGATCGGCGCCAGCGCCGACGAGGCGATCGGCCGCAAGCTCACCGAGGTTGTGCCCGAGCTCGCCGAGCTCGTCACCAGCGCGCTCGCGGGCACCCAGCGGCTGGTGCACGGGCAGGTGACGATCAGCCGCGCCGGCCGCGAGCGCATCATCTCGGTGCGGGTCGCGACCGAGCAGACACCCGATCCGCAACACGGCTACGTCGTCACCCTCGACGAAATCACCGAGCTCGTGGTCGCCCAGCGCACCTCGGCCTGGGCCGACGTCGCGCGCCGCATCGCGCACGAGATCAAGAACCCGCTGACCCCGATCCAGCTCTCGGCCGAGCGGCTGCGCCGCAAGTACGGCAAGACCATCACGGAAGACCGGGCGATCTTCGAGCAATGCACCGACACGATCGTGCGCCAGGTCGAGGACATTCGCCGCATGGTCGACGAGTTCTCGCGCTTCGCCCGCATGCCGAAGCCGGTGATGACCGCCGACGACGCCGCCGACACGGTGCGCCAGGTCGTGTTCCTCATGCGCGTCGGCCACACCGACATCGACATTGAGACCGATTTCGCCCAGGACAAGCTGCCCGCGAAATTCGACCGGCGGCTGATCTCGCAGGCGCTGACCAACATCATCAAGAATGCCACCGAGGCGATCTCGGCGGTACCGCCGGCCGAGCTCGGCCGCGGCCGCATCCAGGTTTCGGCCGGACGCGAAGGCGACGACATCGTAGTCGACGTGATCGACAACGGCATCGGGCTGCCGAAGGAGAACCGCTCGCGGCTGCTCGAGCCCTATGTGACGACACGCGAGAAGGGCACCGGGCTCGGCCTCGCGATCGTCGGCAAGATTCTGGAAGACCACGGCGGCCGCATCGAGCTGCGCGACGCCGCCGAGCGCATCGGGGGCGCGCGCGGCGCCTGGATGCGGCTGCGCTTTGCGGCCGAGGCGGTTGCGCCGCCCGAGGCCGCCGAGTCCGCGCTGCCTGCCAACACATCTGCGAGCACCTGACGATGGCGTCCGACATTCTCATCGTTGACGACGAAGCCGACATCCGCGAGCTGGTGGCCGGCATCCTTCAGGACGAAGGCTACGAGACGCGCACCGCGCGCGACAGCGACGACGCGATCAACTCGATCCGGTCGCGCCGCCCGAATCTGGTCTTTCTCGACATCTGGCTGCAGGGCTCGCGGCTCGACGGGCTGCAATTGCTGGACACCGTCAAGGCCGAGCATCCCGAACTTCCGGTGGTGATGATCTCGGGCCACGGCAACATCGAGACCGCGGTCGCGGCGATCAAGCAGGGCGCCTACGACTTCATTGAGAAGCCGTTCAAGGCCGACCGGCTGGTGCTGGTCGCCGACCGCGCGCTCGAGACCTCGCGGCTCAAGCGCGAGGTCAAGGCCCTGAAGCAACTCGCGCCGCACGCCTCGGCCCTGGTCGGCCATTCGACCGCGATCAACCAGCTGCGGCAGACCATCGACAAGGTCGCGCCCACCAACAGCCGCATCCTCATCGTCGGTCCCTCCGGCGCCGGCAAGGAGCTGACCGCGCGCACGATCCACACCAACTCGGGCCGCGCCGGCGGTCCGTTCGTCGTCATCAACGCGGCCGCGATAACGCCGGAGCGCATGGAGATCGAGCTGTTCGGTGTCGAACAGGCGGACAGCGCCCAAGGACGCAAAGTCGGCGCGCTCGAGGAGGCGCATGGCGGCACCTTGTTCATCGACGAGATCGCCGACATGCCGCGCGAGACGCAGAACAAGATCCTGCGCGTGCTGGTCGACCAGACCTTCCAGCGCGTCGGCGGCAGCACCAAGGTCTCTGTCGACGTGCGCATCGCCTCGTCGACGTCGCGCAACATCGAGGCGGACATCGTCGCGGGCAAGTTCCGGGAAGACCTTTATCACCGGCTCTCGGTGGTGCCGATCCGCGTGCCGGCGCTCGCCGAGCGGCGCGACGACATCCCGGTGCTGATCGATCACTTCATGGATCAGATCTCGCAGGCGACCGGCCTGCCGAAACGCAAGATGGGCGCGGACGCGCTCGCGGTTCTGCAGTCGCACGACTGGCCCGGCAACGTGCGCCAGCTGCGCAACAACGTGGAGCGGCTGATGATTTTGGCGGGCGGCGAGCCCGAGGCGGTGATCAGCGCCAGCATGCTGCCGCAGGACGTGGGCTCGATGGTGCCGAGCATGCCGGCCGGCAACGGCGGCGAGCATCTGATGGGTATGCCGCTGCGCGAGGCGCGCGAAGCGTTCGAGCGCGAGTACCTCAAGGCGCAAATCAGCCGGTTCGGCGGCAATATTTCGCGCACCGCCGAGTTTGTCGGCATGGAGCGCTCGGCGCTCCACCGCAAGCTCAAGGCGCTGGCAATGGATTAGGCTTTCTTTTTTTGTCATGGCCGGGCATAGCCGTGCCAAGCACGGCGTCGCTTCGCTCGCCTATGTCCCGGCCATCCACGTCTTCCTTGCCTTATGAAAAAGACGTGGATGCCCGGCACAAGGCCGGGCATGACGTTGGAGAAAACGGAAAACACTTCCATGTCCCGCATTGCCTATGTGAACGGCCGCTACCGGCCGCATCGCGACGCCGTCGTGCATATCGAGGATCGCGGCTACCAGTTCGCCGACGGCGTCTACGAGGTCTGCGAGGTCGCAGGCGGCCGGCTCGTGGACGAGCGGCGGCACATGGAGCGCCTCCTGCGCTCGCTCGGCGAGTTGCGCATCCGCCTGCCGATGACGCTGCCGGCGCTGAGCGCCGTGCTGCACGAGACGATCCGGCGCAACCGCGTCACCAACGGCCTCGTTTATCTGCAGATCACGCGCGGGGTCGCGCGGCGCGATCATGCGTTTCCGGCGTCCGAGACGCCGCCCGCACTGGTCGTGACGGCGAAGAACCTCGACCCCGCCCGCAATGAACGCGTCGCGGCGGAGGGAATGGCGGTCGTCACCGTGCCGGAGAACCGCTGGCCGCGTGTCGACATCAAATCGGTGTCGCTGCTCCCCAATGTGCTCGCCAAGCAGGCCGCGCGCGAGCAGGGCGCGCGCGAGGCCTGGTTCGTCGACGCCCAGGGTTTCGTCACCGAGGGCTCGTCGTCGAACGCGTGGATCGTCACCCGGGACCGCAAGCTGGTGACGCGGCCCGCCGACCACGCCATCCTGCGCGGCATCTCGCGCACCGTGCTGCTCGACGCGATCCACGCGCAGGGGCTCGCGCTCGACGAGCGGCCATTCACGGTCGACGAGGCACTGGCCGCGCAGGAGGCTTTCGTCACCTCCGCGAGCCAGATCGTGCTGCCGGTCGTCAGAATCGATGGCCGGCCGCTCGGGACCGGCAAGCCCGGACCGGTGGCGACCGCCTTACGCCGCGAATTTCACCGCTACGCGGAATTTTCCTGATTTTTCAAAGGCCCGTGAACGGGTTCGAAATCGCCCAAAGTGGGCTTGCGCTGCACCGCAACGTACCATCTAATGGACAGGCCCACGTCAGGACCCGGCGGGCGTGGAGAAAGGCCGGGTTTTTTGGCGTGACTAAGAACGCTCGCGGGCGCAGGGCCACGCGAGCCAAAACCGGAAACAATGGCCATGGCTGGCGATCGCGCACAGAACTTGCAGGACACTTTCCTCAACCACGTCCGCAAAGCCAAGATTCCTCTGACGATCTTTCTCGTGAACGGCGTGAAACTCCAAGGCGTCGTGACCTGGTTCGATAATTTTTGCGTGCTGCTCCGGCGCGACGGCCACTCGCAACTCGTCTACAAGCACGCCATATCGACGATCATGCCGGGTCACCCGATCCAGCTGTTCGAAGGCGCCGAAGAGGCGCCCGCCGGGGAAAAGGTCTGATTGGAGCCTCGTCGTCGCGACACCCAAGCTGATGCGCTGACCCGCGCGAGGGGCGCGAGCGGCCGCGCGCTCGTCATCGGGCCCTATCTGCGCGAGCGCTCCGGCGGGCGCCACGATGTGCGCGCGCCGGCGGCCCGGCTCGACGAGGCGGTGGGGCTCGCCCGCGCCATCGATCTCGAGGTGGTCTCTTCCGGGATCGCGATGCTCGCCGAGCTTCGCCCCGCGACCTATCTGGGCAAAGGCAAGGTCGAGGAGTTCGCCGGGCTGGTGAAGGGCCTCGAGATCGGACTCGTCGTCATGGACTGCGCGCTTTCGCCCGTGCAGCAGCGCAATCTGGAAAAGGCCTGGGGCGCGAAGGTGATCGACCGCACCGGGCTGATCCTGGAAATCTTCGGCCGGCGCGCCCGCACCCGCGAGGGCACGCTGCAGGTCGAGCTCGCGCACCTCAACTATCAGCGCAGCCGCCTCGTGCGGTCGTGGACCCACCTGGAGCGCCAGCGCGGCGGTTTCGGCTTCATGGGCGGCCCGGGCGAAACGCAGATCGAGACCGATCGCCGGCTGATCGCCGAGCGCATCGCAAAAATCGAGCGCGAGCTCGAGGGCGTCAAACGCACCCGGGCGCTGCATCGCGCGAGCCGCAAGCGGGTGCCTTATCCGATCGTCGCGCTCGTCGGCTACACCAACGCCGGCAAGTCGACGCTGTTCAACCGCCTCACGCGCGCGAGCGTCGTGTCGGCCGACATGCTGTTCGCGACACTCGACCCGACCTTGCGCGCCGTCGACCTGCCGCACGGCACGCGGATCATCCTCTCCGACACGGTCGGCTTCATCTCCGATCTCCCGACCACGCTCGTCGCGGCGTTCCGCGCGACGCTCGAGGAGGTGATCGAGGCGGACCTGATCGTGCACGTGCGCGACGTCTCGCACCTCGATGCCGAGGCGCAGTCGAAGGACGTCGAGAACGTGCTGCGCGAGCTCGGCATCGAGCCCGAGGATGCGCGGCTGGTCGAGGTGTGGAACAAGATCGATCGGGTGGACGCAGGCGAGCGCGAGCGGCTCCTCAACACGAGCCAACGCCAGCCGGCCGAGCGCCGGGCGGCGCTGGTGTCGGCCATCACCGGGGAGGGGATCGATCATCTGATCGACCTGGTCGAGGACAGGCTCGGCGCGGCGCGCGTCGTGCTCGAGCTCGATCTCGACCCGGTCGACGGGGCAGGGGCGAGCTGGCTCTATCGTCACGCCGAGGTGCTGGCGAAGGAGATGCGCGAGGACGGGCGGCTCGGAATGACGGTGCGGGTCGATCCTGCCCAGGCGGGACTGGTACGCGCGAAGTTCAAGAGCGCGGCGGGATAGTGCATATTCCGGCGAAAGCCTGCCCCCAACTTGATCGGGGGGATACCGGTTCGCCGATAAGAATGTGCGCCAAACAACTCGGGGAGGGGCATGATGAAGAACGACATCGGCTTGGCGGTGATCTTTTTCGCGCTGGCGGCGGCTGCACCGGCGTGGGGCGCTGAGCTGCGCGTCATGAGCGGAGGCGCGCCGCAGGGCGCGCTCGCGGTGCTCACCCCGAAGTTCGAGCAGGCGAGCGGGCGCAAGGTCAATTTCACGTTCATAACGCTCACGGCGCTGCGGCAGAAGCTCTTGGCCGGCGAGAAGATCGACGTCGCCATCGTTCCAGTCCCGATGGTCGACAGTCTGGCCGAGGCCGGCATTCTCGATCGCGACCATCGCGCGACCCTGGGCGTCCTCAAGTTGAGCGCGATCGTGCGCGAAGGCGCGCCGCGCCCGGACATCTCGACGCCCGAAGCCTTCCGCCAGGCGCTGCTCGCCGCGCGCTCCGTCGTCTACTCGACGCCGACCGCGACACCGAGCGGCGCGCACATGGCGAAGGTCGTCGAGCAACTCGGCATCGCCGATGCGCTCAAGGCCAAGACCATCTACCGGCCCGCGCTCGAAGGCGGCGCCGAGCTGGTGGCGAAAGGCGAGGCCGAGATCGGCATCTATCCGAGCTCCGAGGTCGTCCATGTCAAGGGCGTGAGCGTGATCGGCGCTCTTCCGGCCGCCATCCAGCTGCGCACCGTCTACGGCGTCGCCGTCGCCAAAGGGAGTACATCACCCGAAGCTGCGGCCGCCTTCGTCCGATCGATATCCGATCCGGCGGTTCGCGACGTGTGGGAGAAGGCCGGCTTCGAGGCGCCGAAGTAATCTACTCGGCCGCCTTCGCGGCGTCCCACAGGGCGTCCATTTCGGCAAGGTCGGCCTCGGCGGGGGTCTTGCCGCGGTCGGCCAGCGCCCGCTCGATCCAGGCAAACCGCCGCTCGAACTTGCGGTTGGTCATGCGCAGGACCGCCTCGGGATCGGCATCGAGATGGCGCGCGAGGTTGACCACCGCGAACAGAAGATCGCCGGTCTCGGCGGCGGCTTCCGCTGTCTCTTCCTCATCGAGCGCCGCCTCGATCTCGTCCGCCTCCTCGCGGATTTTTGCCAGCACCGCCCGCGGATCGTTCCAGTCGAAGCCAACCTTGCCGGCTTTCTGCTGCAGCTTAAGGGCGCGCGTCAGCGCCGGGAGGGCGACCGGCACGCCGGCGAGCGCGCCGGCGGGCGCGGCCGTCTCGGCGCCGTCGCGGCCGGCCTTCGCGGCCTTCTCTTGCGCTTTGATGTCGTGCCAGAGGTCTTTCACGGCCTCCGGCGTCAAGTCGCGTGCATCGCCAAAAACGTGCGGATGGCGCCGGATCAGCTTCGTCGTGATCGCCTCGACCACGTCGGCGAAATCGAACGCGCCTTGCTCCTGCGCCATGCGGGCATGGAAGACGACCTGCAGCAGCAGGTCGCCGAGCTCCTCGCGCAGGTCCTCGAGATCGTTGCGCGCGATCGCGTCGGCGACCTCGTAGGCCTCCTCGATGGTGTAGGGCGCGATGGTCGCGAAATTCTGCTCGAGATCCCATGGGCAGCCGCTCTTCGGCGTGCGCAGCGCCGCCATGATCTCGAGGAGGCGGGAGATGTCGCGGGCAGGGGTCATCGATCGAGTCTCGTTGGAGCGAAAGCGAGGCCTGCTTAGCGCATCTTCTGCGGGGGCGGCTACCGCGCTGCCGCGTCAGCCGCAGCTGTGGCAAGTTCGCCGAGCCGGCAGACGCCGCGTTCGATGCGCGCATCCCATCCGTGGCCGCAGCTCAGCCGCAGGCAGTTGCGAAAGCGCCCGTGGGCGGAGAATACGTGGCCGGGGGCAAAGCAAATTCCGTTGTCGAGCGCCCGCTCGAACAGTCGCCGGCAATCGACGGATTTCGGCAGCTCGAGCCAGAGCACGAAGCCGCCCGCCGGGCGCGTCACCCTCGTGCCGGCTGGAAACGACCCGGCGATCGCGCGCAGCATCTGCTCGATCGTGTCCTCGAACACGCGCCGCAGGCGGCGCAAATGGTTGTCGTAGCCGCCCGAGCCGAGGAAATCGGCGAACGCGATTTGGGGAAGGACGGGCCCGCTCAGCGTGAAGGCGAGCTTGCGCTCGAGCGCGAACCGCATCTCGCGCTTCGTCGCCATCCAGCCGATGCGATAGCCGGGCGCGATGGTCTTGGAGAACGAGCTGCAGTGGAGCGTGATGCCGCGCCGGTCGAGTGCCATGAAAGGTCTTGGCCGCTCAGCCCCGAAATAGATGTCGCCGTAGATGTCGTCCTCGATCAGCGGCACGCGATGCCTGGCCAGCACGTCGAGGAGCGCGAGCTTCTTGTCGTCCGGCATGGTGCAGCCGAGCGGGTTGTTGAAGCTCGACGCGAGAAGGCAGGCGGCGACCGCCTTGCGCTCGAGCGCCGCCTCCAGCGCCGCAAGATCGACGCCGCTCGCCGGATCGGTGGGCAGCTCCAGCGCCTTGAGGCCGAGCGCCTCGAGCGAGTGCAGGAGGCCGAAATAGGTCGGCGACTCGATCGCGATCGTGTCGCCCGGCTTCGCCACGGTCTGCAGCGCCAGCGCGACCGCTTCGGTGCAGCCGCATGTGATTACGACCTCTTCGGGCGACAGCGCCTGGCCCCAGCGCAACGCCCGGCGGGCGATCTCCTGGCGCAGTCGCGGCTCGCCCTTGGGGACCGTGTAGGTGTTGTGCTCCGCGCCGTTGCGGCGGGCGGCGCGCGCGAGGAAGCGGTCGAGTTTGCCGGACGCGAGCAGCCTGGGGCTCGGGATCGCGCAGCCCAGGGGGACGAGACCGGGATCAGCGGCATGTTGCATCAGTTGAGCGACGATGCCCGATATCTCGACGGCGCGCGCAGCCTTCGGCGGATCCGAGGCGGCGGGTGCCTCGAGCCGGACGGCGCCGCGCCTGGCGACGTAGTGGCCCGATTGCGGTCGCACCTCCAGGATGCCGCGATCCTCGAGCACCTGGTACGCCTGCATCGCAGTGCTCAGGCTGACGCGACGCTGCCTGCTGATCTCGCGCAACGACGGCGCCCGCGATCCGGCCGGCAGCGTTCCGTCGTCGACGAGTCCGGATATGAAAGCGGCCACCGCCTCGTAGCGAAAATGCGGATGCGCGCGCACCGGTTCGGCTCCCATGAATGCCGCACGCCCGCGGCCGTGACGATTGCTGATCGTAACTGTTACGGTCACAATTGCAATTCTCTGTATCTGTTATGGTCTGACCGATCGACTAAGGTGGCCGCCGTGCAGAAGGGAAGGGTCACCCGATGCGATTCCCCGAAAACGAGATCATCTCGCTGGTCGAGTCGGCGGCCGGGGCGCCGCGCTACGACCTCGGCGAAAGCGTCGGACCGGACCTTCGGCTGAGCGCGTTGCTGCAGGTGCCGGGTCCGGCCCGGCTCGATGAATTGTCGCTCGGCTATGGCACCGCCGCCGGAGATGTCCGGCTGCGCCAGGCGCTAGCCGAGGCGCATGGGGTCGCCGCCGACGATGTCGTGCTCACGGTCGGCGGCATGCACGCGCTGTTCCTGGTCGCGTTCATCGTGTGCGGGGAGGGCGACGAGGCGGTGACGACGTCGCCGGCATTTCCGCTGGCGCGTAGCGCGCTCGAGGTCGTCGTCGGCCGTAACCTGCGCACCGTCGCGACCTCTTTCGATCGCGGCTACCGGCTCGATCCGGACGAATTTCGCGCGGCGCTGTCACCGCGCACCCGCTTGGTGAGCCTCGCATCGCCGCAGAATCCCTCCGGGGTCGCGTTCTCGGCGCCGGTGCTGCGCGACGTCCTGGCCGCGATGCAGGAGCGGTGTCCGCGCGCCCATCTGCTGCTCGACGAGACCTACCGCGAGGCCGCCTTCGGCGACGATCCGGTCGCGCCAAGCGCCATCGACCTGGGCCCGAAGGTGATCTCGGTGGCGTCGTTGTCGAAATGCCACGGGGCTCCCGGCTTGCGGCTGGGCTGGGCGATCACGCGCGACAGGGCACTGCGCCGGCAGCTTGTCGTCGGCAAGTTCAGCACCGTGATTTCCTGCTCACCCGTCGATGAGGCCCTCGCGCTGCGCGTACTCGCGCAACGCGACGAGATCATTGCGGCCCGTCGCGTCCACCTGGCCCAGGGACTCTCCGAGGTGGCAGGTTGGGTGGAGCGCAATGGCGATCTCATCGAGTGGGTTCGACCCGATGCCGGCGCGCTCTGCTGCGTCAGACTCAAGCCGGGCTTCGACGATGACGCGGTCGCCCGCTTCCATGAGGCGTTGGCCCGCGCCGGCGTGAGGATCGGCCACGGAACATGGTTCGGCGAGACGGCGCGTACCTTCCGCCTTGGCTTCGGCTTGATGACGCGACCCGACCTCGCCGTTGCGCTCGAAAACGTAACGCTTGCGCTTCGGCGCGCGCTGCCGCACGCGCTGGCCTCTGCGCATTGAGCCGCATTCCGGCAATCCGCACGGGCGCGGGCAGGGGGCGCAAAAACATGCTGCGCGCCCTGCCCGAGCGCGCAGCAAATCTTAACGGGTTAACGCGCGCCGGTGTCGCACTCAGAGCCCGGAGCGATCGGCCGCGCGGCTCGCCTCGAACAGGAACCAGGTGCGCCTCTCGGTGTCGTCGATATAGGTCTCGAGCAGGCTTGCGGTCGCCACGTCCGCGTGCTTGTCGGCGACCTCGTGCGCCTCGCGCATGGCCTTGGCGACCGCCTTGTTGTCGTTCATGAGCTCGCGCAGCATGTCGAGCGGCTCGACGAACTCCGCGTCATTGTCCTTGATGCGCTGCATTTCGGAAATCTGGCCGATCGAGCGCAGCGTGGTGCCGCCGATCTTGCGCACGCGCTCGGCCAGTGGGTCGGTCGTGGCGAAGATCTGCTCGCCATGCTCGTCGAGCAGCAGGTGGTAATCGCGGAAGTGCGGCCCGCTGATGTGCCAGTGGAAATTCTTGGTCTTGAGGTAGAGCGCGAAGCTGTCCGCCACGACCGCATTCAGCGCGGCGGCAATCTCCTGGACGGCATCGGCGGACAGGTCGGTCGGCGTATCGAGCGCCGCCGCAGCCTTGTGGCGCGGCTCAAATGCTCTGACTTTGCTCATGGCTGGTCCTCGTGCTGTGGGGACGTGAAGTGGAGGGCGGCGGGGGCCGTCGCAGGTTAACGGCCGGCCGGGGACAGGGGTTCCATGTTACGCAGCCCAACCTCTATGAGGCCATTCGCATAAGACATATTATGGAATATCCGCGGATATCCCGGGAAAACGAGCAGCCGATGCGAGCCCGCGCCGCATCGCTGCTGATCCTCTTTCGGCTCGCCCAGGGCATCAGCTTCGGCGCCGAGTTCGGCACCGCGTCGACCTGGGTGGTCGAGCAGGCGGCGCTACCGGCTGAGTTCGCGTGTCTCACTGAAGGGGGGCAGCTCAAGGTGCCCTCCTTGTAAATAACAGGCGAAATACAGGCAGCCCGGGCGCAAGTCGGCTGCGGCGGCACGATTTTACCCGCCCTTCGAGTTCGCCGAAACGCAAAGCGCCCGGCCGCGCGAAGCTTCCGGGCGCGAGAAAGGCAGACTAGGATTCATGCCTTCGCCCGATTGCCGGCAAAGCGCAAGCAAAGGCCGCGTTATCCCCACTTGTTGCGCCGCCGATAGCGACAAATGTCTAGATCAGCGTTTGGCCGCGATGACGCGATGAATCGGCTTGCCGGAAGACGCGCTGATGGCAGCTTCGTCGTGCAGGATCGTGGCATCGGCGAGGGCCTCGGTGACGAGTGCGGGCCGGAAGGCGGCGTAGAGACGCCCCTGCCCGTCGCGCCGATCGGCCCCGTCCGTCACGCGCCAGCTCAGGTAAAGAATGCCGCCAGGTCGCAGGATCGCGATCAAGCGCGTGACCGCGGGCGCAAGGACGTCGTGCGGCAGATGCATGATCACGGTCTCGCACAGCACGTTGGCGAAGCTTGCGTCTGCGATGCCGGCCAGCTCGGGCAGCGCTGCTTGCCGAAACGGGGGCCCCGGGTAGCGCGCGCGGGCTTCTTGCAGCAGCGCCTCCGAGGGATCGAATCCCGTGGTCGCCGGGAAGCCGTTGGCGACGAGCCAGCCGACCTCGCGGCCGCTGCCGCAGCCGATATCGGCCGTCGGGCCCGGTATGAAAAACCGCCGGATCAAGGCCTGCAGGTCGGCGGGCATCGGCTGGGCGTGCCAGTCGCGGGCAAAATCCGCTGCCGTGGCCTCGTAGGCCGCAAGCGTCCGTGGGTCCATTTTGTCTCAAATTTTAAACGAGTTAGCTCGCCATTCTCACGCGAACCGTCACCTCAAGATTCGCCGCCAATCTCCACGCTCATCCCGTCGAATGCCGGTTCGATATGCCTCGGCAGCCGCGCCTTCAACTCGGAATAATCGAGGTCGGCGTGCATGTTGGTCAGGATCGCGCGCTTCGGCTTGAGCCGCTCGATCCAGGCCAGCGCGTCATCGACGCTGAAGTGGCTTGGATGCGGCTTGTAACGCAGTGCGTCGACGATCCACAGATCGAGGCCGGCGAGCGTCGCGATGCTCGCCTCCGGCAGGTCCACGAGATCGCTCGAATAGGCGACCGGCCCGAAGCGGTAGCCGAACGAGGGGAGCTCGCCGTGATCCTGCAAAAAGGGCATCACCGTTATCGCGCCCCCCTCCCCGTCGATCTCGACCGGTGCTCCGGCGGTCACCCGGTGCTCGTTGAGGATGGGCGGATAGCCGCTGCCCGGCGGCGTCTCGAAGCAGTAGCCGAAGCGGTCGAGCAGGACGCGCGAGGTCGCCTCGTCCACATAGGCTTCGAGCCGCCGGCGCTTGTGGATGAACAGGGCGCGCAGGTCGTCGATGCCGTGGGTGTGGTCGGCGTGCTCGTGGGTGTAGAAGATGCCGTCGAGCCAGTCGACTTGCGCGTCGATGAGCTGCTCGCGCAGGTCGGGCGAGGTGTCGACCAGCACCCGCGTCTTCGCCTTGTCATTGAGCTCCCCTTGGCGCTCGACCAGCAGCGAACAGCGGCGGCGGCGGTTCTTCGGATTGTTCGGGTCGCAGACGCCCCAGCCGAGGCCCGGACGCGGCACGCCGCCGGACGAGCCGCAGCCGAGGATCGTGACACGCAGGCTCATGCGGCCGCAGCCGCACTGCGCGGCACCTTGGCGAAGAGGCGGAAGAAGTTCTCGGTCGTCTGCCGCGCGATCTCGTCGAACGAGACACCGCGCGTCTCGGCGAGCACCTTTGCGGTCTCGACCACGAAGGACGGCTCGTTGCGCTTGCCGCGAAACTTCCCCGGCGCCAGATACGGCGCGTCGGTTTCGACCAGGATGCGGTCGGCCGGCAGCTCCGCCGCGATGGCGCGCAGGTCGTCCGACTTCTTGAACGTCAGGATGCCGGTGAACGAGATCGAAAGGCCGAGCGCGATCGCGCGCTGGGCGAGATCGCGGCCGCTCGTAAAGCAGTGCAGCACCGCCGGGAAGGCGCCCCTGGCGGTCTCCTCCTCGAGGATGCGCGCCATGTCGTCGTCGGCCTCGCGCGCATGGATGACCAGCGGCAGCCCGGTCTCGCGCGCCGCTGCGATATGGGCGCGGAAGCCCGCTTCCTGGGCGTCGCGCGGGCTGTAGTCGTAATGGTAGTCGAGCCCCGCCTCCCCGATCGCCACGACCTTGGGATGGCGCGCCCGCGCCACGAGATCGGCCGCGCCGATATCGAGCTCCTCGTGCGCATTGTGCGGATGGGTACCGACCGAGCAGAAGACGTCGGGAAAGCGCTCGGCGATCGCCAGCACCCCGGCATGCTTCTTGACCCGCGTCGAGATCGTCACGATCCGCCCGATGCCGGCGGTGCGCGCCCGCGTCACGACGGCCTCGAGCTCGTCGGCAAAGTCGGGAAAATCGAGGTGGCAGTGGCTGTCGACCAGCATGGCGCCTTCAGCTCGCCTTGTCGGGGTCGACGTAGCGCGGAAAGACTGGCGTGGGCGCGGGTAGCTGGGTGCCGGCAACGATCCGTCGATCAGGTTCGAGCTGCGCGAAATCGCGCTTGTCGGCGGGCACGGCCAAAAGGTCGAGCAGTTTGCCGGCCGCGTCCGGCATGAAGGGCTGCGCCAGGATGGCGACCTGCCGGATGACCTCGGCAGTGACATAGAGCACGGTGCCCTGCCGCTTGGGATCGGTCTTGGCAAGCGCCCACGGCGCCTCGCCGGCGAAATAGCGGTTCGCCTCGGCAACGACCGCCCACACGGCATTGAGCACCTGGTGCAGCGCCTGCGTCTTCATCGCCTCGCGCGCCTTGCCGGCCATGGCGTCTGCCTGGGCGAGGATCGCCTGATCGCTGGCGCTGTACTCGCCGGGCGCCGGCAGCACGCCGCCGAACGCGCGCGTCACCATGGTGAGCGAGCGCTGCGCCAGGTTGCCGAGGTCGTTGGCGAGATCCGCATTGATGCGGTTGACGATCGCGTCGTGGCTGTAGTTGCCGTCCTGCCCGAATGGCACCTCGCGCAGCAGGAAGTAGCGCAGTTGGTCGACGCCATAGGCGTCGGCAAGCGCGAACGGGTCGACCACGTTGCCGACCGACTTCGACATCTTCTCGCCGCGGTTGAACAGGAAGCCGTGCGAGAAAATACGCCGCGGCACCTCGATGCCGGCTGACATCAAAAAGGCCGGCCAGTAGACCGCGTGGAAGCGCACGATGTCCTTGCCGATGACGTGCAGGTCGGCCGGCCACCAGTGCTTGAACTTCTCGCTCGCGGTGTCGGGAAAATCGACGCCCGTGATGTAGTTCGTCAGCGCGTCGACCCAGACGTACATGACGTGCTTGGGATCGCCCGGCACCGGCACGCCCCACGTGAAGGTGGTGCGCGAGACCGAGAGATCCTTCAAGCCACCGCGCACGAAGCTAGCGACCTCGTTCAACCGCTCGCGCGGCAGCACGAAATCGGGCACGCGCGTGTAGAGGTCGATGAGCTTTTCCTGATAGGCGGACAGCTTGAAGAAGTAGCTCTCCTCCTCGACCCATTCGACTGGCGTCCCGGTCGGTCCGAGACGCTGGCCCTTGTCGTCGACCCGCGTCTCGCTGACGTCGTAGTAGGCCTCGTCGCGCACCGAGTACCAGCCGGAATATTTCGACAGGTAGATGTCGCCGTTCTTCGCCATGCGCTCCCAGATCGCCTGCGAGGACGCATAGTGCCGCGGCTCGGTGGTGCGGATGTAGTCGTCGTTCGAGCAGTTGAGGCGCTTCACCATCTTCTGAAAGAGCGCGACGTTGCGGTCGGCGAGCTCGCGCGGCGACACGCCCTCGCGGGCGGCGGTCTGCAGCATCTTGATGCCGTGCTCGTCCGTGCCGGTGAGGAAGAAGACGTCGTGGCCGTCGAGCCGCATGAAGCGCGCAATCGCGTCGGTCGCGATCGCCTCATAGGCGTGACCGATATGCGGCGCACCGTTCGGATACGCAATCGCGGTCGTGACGTAGTAGCGTGACTTTGGCATGCTTCAAACTCGACGCCGTCATGCCTGGCCAGAGACGTTCGAAGAACGGCGTCGCTTCGCTCGCCTATGTGCCGGGCATCCACGTCTTTCTTGCGTATGGCAAAGACGTGGATGGCCGGGACAAGCCCGGCCATGACGGATCAAATGTTGGCCTCTAGGTATCAACCGCGGGCGGCGTCTGCAAGCAAGCCGAACACGTTGAAAACCAGCGGCTTGCGCTCGAGATTGTAGGTCTCGGTGTCGCGCGCGGCGGCGTTGAGACGCTCCCAGGCAGCCGCTACGCGGGCGAGGCGGTGCGCATCGGAGGTGCGATCGAGCCGGGCCGAGAGCCAGTTGCGCGCCGTCTCGATGAAGTTCTCGAAAGGCTCGTCGCCGCCACGCTCGAGGCG
>Ga0126371_10002306_pt1 | contig 16396 bp, 14 predicted proteins | sample PanSoiMetaPlot_4_FD_110145 | JGI IMG/M metagenome (GOLD analysis project Ga0126371, IMG submission 110145) | Tropical forest soil microbial communities from Panama - MetaG Plot_4 | ecosystem: Environmental > Terrestrial > Soil > Tropical forest > Bulk soil | place: Panama | collected 2016-02-17 | reverse complement strand
TCGCCTATCGGGCTGCCGCCGTCCTGCTGCAACTTGGCCGAGTCTGAGGTCACGGTGCTGATGTCGGAACGGACCGTGCCGATGTCTGTCGTGAGGCTGTTCAGGTCATACTCGAAAGTGCCCGTCACGTCATAGTCCAGCGTGCCCGTCACGTCGTAATCGACCACGCCGGTCAGCTGGTAGCAGGCGGTGCCACCAAATCCGTTCGGTCCCTGAGAGGCGTCCGAGCGCACAGTGCCGAGATCGCCGTTGACCGTGGTGACATCGGAGGCCAGCGTGCTGGCATCACCACTCAGGCCGGCGCTGTCGTTCTGGAGAGTAGTCCCGTCACTCGCTACGGTCTGCTGATCGTTTGCGATCTGCTGCTGCTGCGCCTGGGCGTGCTGCTGCGCCTCGGCTACCGCATTCTGCTTGCTGATCGACTCTTGTAGCGAGGCAACTGCAGCGTTGTAAGCTGCTGGGTTCGAAGCGGCCAGCGTGCCTGACTGTATCTCGCCGCTCGTGCTGTCAGGGGGCGTGGTGATGATCAGCCCGCCGTTGCTGAGTGTGCCGCTGATCGATCCGCCTCCCAGGAACGCAGCGAGTCCTGTCATAGTGAACGTGACCGAGCTGCCATTAAGGGTCACGGCCACAGGGACCGTCTGAACGTTGAGGGTCTCGTCGGGCGCGGAGCCGCTCAGGCTGTCGTAAGTAATGGTGCCCGATGCCTGGGCGTTGCTCGGCTGGCCCCACTGCACCAGCAGCACGGAGGTCGAGCTGCTGGCCACGAAGTACTGCGGGCCGCGACTGCCGCAGCCAACTGCCAGGAGGCTGCAAGCCGCAGCAGCGCTCAGGATGTAGCTGCGTTTCATCTAGCCGCTCACGCTGCCGTACGTGTTGATGATTGCCGCGTCACACGTGCAGCGGTTGTTATGGCCACCCTCTGAGCCGGCTGAAGTCAGCCCAACAGCGCCTGCCGCTAGCGGCATAAATGCCAAGCGGCGATGGTGAGCGTTCATGACTTGCTTCTTTCGGGTTGAATATACGGTTCAGTCGGAATTTACGGTTCGGTCGTAAGACGTTTTAGGGGCTTCCTAGGACGACTTACGCGGGCCCCCAGCCGAGCCCTGCGTGACAAGGTCTGGACGCGGCCTGAACCTGTCAGGCCGCGTGCTCGCTTTCTAGGTCCCGCCTGCCACGCCGCGAACGGGAATGATCACTGCTCCGGCTGCCAGCGCAACGGGGACAGCAGCCCGGAACTGATCGACGTTGACCGCGCCTGTTATCAGCGCGCCGACCCACGGGATGATGTGATCGCCGCACCCCCGCCAAGGTTTGCGCCACTTAGGCACGGTTGTGGCCCTGATGCCAGCGGCCTGAGTCCGCTAATCGCTGCCGGTGTCACCGGGCGTTCCGCAGAGCGTGACAGATGCACACGCCTTAGCCCAGCACAAGGTCCCCCGATACCTATGGTTTGGCGGGCCCGAAACCCACCAAATCGGGCGCGCCGACCCGCCGAACCGTAAGGACGTCCGGCCGGACCGAGCTACATCACCACTTCGTGGGTTAGCTCGGCGCCCACGGCTGGACGTAGGTCGATCTCGGCCACGTGACCGGCCGACCTGACGTCGTCGGCTGCGGCCGCCAGCGCGTCGAGCAAGAGCTGGTCGCCGGTGGCGATCAGAGAACTGGCCGGGTGTTTCATCGGCAGTTGCGCCTGCGACTTAGCGCGCCTGACCGCGCCGATGGCGAGCGCGGCAGCGACGAGCACGCTTTCGTCACCCGGGCCGGCCTGTCGGCGCAACTCTGCGTGGTCGGGCCAGGCGGCCAGGTGGATCGAGCCGTCTTGCCACCACGACCACGCTTCCTCGGTCGCGAACGGCAGGAACGGTGCGAGCAACCGAAGCGCCACCGAGAGCCCGAGCCGCAGCGCTGCGACCGCCGAGGCCGCCGGCCGTTCGCCGTGCTCGCCGTAGGCCCGCGCCTTCACCAGCTCAAGGTAGTCGTCGCAGAAGAACCAGAAGAAGCGCTCGGCCTGGTCCAGAGCGGCCGCGTGTTCGTAGTCCTCCAGCGCCGCGGTGCACTCCTGGGTCACCGCGGCGAGCCGGCGCACCAACGCCAGGTCGATGGGCGCCGTGATCGCACCGGTGTCGTCAGGCGCACCGCCATCCTCGTCGTTGTGACCAGCGATGTCCGCGCCGATCCCGAGCACAAACCGGGCAGCGTTGAGGATCTTGATTGCGAGCCGGCGCCCGATCCGGAGCTGTGCCACGTCGAACGCGGTGTCCACGCCGAGCCGGGCGCTAGCCGACCAGTACCGCACAGAGTCGGTCCCGTACTCCCGCAGCAGGTCCATCGGGGTCACGGCGTTGCCCTTGGATTTTGACATCTTCTTGCGGTCCGGATCGAGAATCCAGCCGGAGATTGCCGCGTGCCGCCACGGCAGCACGCCGAACTCCGATTGTGAGCGCAGCACGGTGTAGAACAGCCAGGTCCTGATGATCTCGTGCGCCTGCGGGCGGAGGTCCATCGGGAACACCTGGTGGCCTAGGTCGGTGTCGTCTGGCCAGCCCGAGGCGATCTGCGGCGTCAGCGAGGAGGTAGCCCAGGTATCCATCACATCGGGGTCGGCGGCGAAGCCGCCCGGCTGGCCACGCTGGTCGGCGCGATAGCCGCGCGGCGCGTCAGCCGCCGGGTCCACCGGCAGCTCGTCCTCAGCAGGAAGGATGGGCTGATCGGCCATCAGCTCGCCATGATCGTCCAGCCGGTGCCAGATCGGAATCGGCACGCCGTTGTAGCGCTGGCGGCTAATCAGCCAGTCGCCGGTGAGCCCCTCGATCCAGTGCTCGTACCGGACCCGCATGTGCTCGGGATGCCAGGTCAGTTCCCGGCCACGCGCGAGCAGCTCGTCCCTGAGGTCGTCGGATCTGCTGCCGTTCCGGATGTACCACTGCCGCGTCGTGATGATCTCCAGCGGCGTCTGGCCGTACTCGTAGAACTTCACCGCGTGCCGGATCGGCTCCGGGTCACCGCGCACCGCCTTGGCGCCGTGCAGTAGTTCCATCACTTCCTGCCTGGCGCCTTTGACGGTACGGCCCGCCAGCCTTCGGTAGGCGTCCAGACCGGCCTCGCTGGTGATACCTGCCGGCAGCGTCGTCAGCAGCCTGCCGTCTTTGCCGATCACCGGCCGGGTTTCCAGTTGCAGGTCGCGCCACCAGGTCACATCGGTCATGTCACCGAACGTGCACACCATCACCAGGCCGCTGCCTTTGGCCGGATCGGCGAGCCGGTGAGCGAGGATCGGCACTGTGACGCCGAAAAGCGGTGTCCTCGCCATTGCGCCGAACAATTCCCGGTAACGCTCGTCGTCAGGATGAGCCACCAGCGCCACGCAGGCTGGCAGCAGCTCAGGCCTGGTAGTAGCCACCACCAGCTCGCGCTGCGAGCTGGCAGAGGTGCCGTCCGGCTCGGCCTGGCCCGTTCTTAGCGCCGGGCTGCTGAGGTCGAACGCGAGCCGGACGAATGTCCCCGCCACCTCACGATCTTCGATCTCCGCCTGCGCCACCGCGGTCCCGAACGTCACGTCCCACAGGGCCGGCGCCTCGGCCTGGTAAGCCTCGCCCCTGGCCAGGTTGCGCAGGAATGCGAGCTGCGACACGGCTTGCACGCGCTCGTCAATGGTGCGGTAGCTGATATCCCAGTCCATCGACAGGCCCAGCCGTTGCCATGCCTGCGCGTAGGCGCGCTCGTCGAGGGCGGTGAGCTGCCGGCACAGCTCGACGAAGTTGCGCCGGGACACGGGTAGCTGCTCGGCTGGCGTCAGTGGGCGATCGCTCCCGCGTGCGGGCGGTGCCAGGCCGGGCTGATACGGGAGTGTCGGATCGCAGCGCACGCCGTAGTAGTTCTGCACCCGTCGCTCGGTGGCCAGGCCATTGTCATCCCAGCCGACCGGATAGAACACCGCCTTGCCGCGCATGCGCTGGAAGCGCGCGATCACGTCGGTTTGGGTGTAGGAGAATGCGTGACCGAGATGGAGAGTGCCGCTCGTGGTCAGCGGCGGAGTGTCGATGGCGTAGACGTCATCGCGGCGCTTGGACCGGTCAAACTTGTACTACACGAGCTTCGGCCCACCGCTGCGTCCACTTGTCCTCCAGCCCGTCCAGGGCTGGCTTGCTCCTGCGGTCAGCGTCGATGCTCATGACCGCAAGGATATCCGGCCGGATCGACGCCGTGCACGCGCATTAGGGTGGGCTGCATGCGGATGCGAGTACTCGGCTCCACTGGTGTGCAGGTCAGCCCGCTTTGCCTCGGCGCGATGATGTTCGGGTCCTGGGGCAATCCTGATCAGGACGAGTCCGTTGGCATCATCAATCGGGCTCTCGACGCGGGCATCAACTTCATCGACACCGCCGACGTCTATTCGGCGGGCGAATCCGAGCTGATAGTTGGCAAGGCCCTCGTTGCTGGTCGCCGGGAGAACGTTGTGCTCGCGACCAAGGCGCACGGCGCGATGGGGCAGGACGTCAACGAGCGCGGCAACTCCAGGCGCTGGCTGATCCGGGAGTGCGAGAACAGCCTGCGCCGGCTCGGCACCGATTACATCGACCTGTATCAGATTCACCGGCCAGATCCAGACACCAACATTGATGAGACGCTCGGAGCGCTGAGCGACCTGATCCGGGCCGGGAAGATCCTCTATGCCGGAAGCTCAACGTTCCCCGCGGAGCAGATCGTTGAGGCCCAGTGGTCCGCCCAACGGCGCTCGTCTGAGCGGTTCGTGTGCGAGCAACCGCCATACTCGATCCTGGTCCGGTCAATCGAGGCCGATGTCCTGCCCACCTGCCAGCGTTATCAGATGGGCGTGATCAGCTGGGGCCCGCTTGCCAGCGGATGGCTGTCAGGCGCTTACCGCAAGGACGCGGAGATCCCGGCAAGCCGCCGGGCGCAGCGCCTGCCGCATCGGTTCGACCTCAGCTTGCCGGGCAACAAGCTGAAGCTCGAGGCAGCCGATCAGCTCGCCGGACTGGCAGCCGAGGCGGGCCTGTCTCTCATCCATCTGGCTCTGGCGTTCGTGCTGAGCCATCCGGCAGTAACCTCGGCGATCATCGGACCGCGCACGATGGAGCACCTGGAGAGTCAGCTCGGCGCCGCGGATATCGCCATCCCGGCCGATGTGCTGGACCGGATCGACGAGATTGTGCCGCCGGGCATTAACCTCAACCCGGCCGATCGCGGCTATCAGCCTCCATCATTGGCAGACCCGCGGCTGCGCAGGCGCTGAGCTTATGACTCAGCGCCGGTAGCGGTCGGCGCGAGGGCGTGCATGATCTCCCTGGCGCGACCCGTCGCGGCAACCCTGTCAACGTCGGGCGAGCCAATCTGCGGGTCCCAGTTCAGGTCGTAGAAGACCTCGGTAACGCCTTGCTCGCCCAGCCAGGCGGAGTCTGCTCTGATCTGCTCGAAGCTGCCAGACAGCCGCAGGCGCTTGCCATCGGCACCGGTGATCGAAGGCCCGGCGCGGACGACGCCGCGGCACACAATCCGGATCGAGCCGGGATCGCGTCCGGCCTCGGCAGCCGAGTCGCGCACGATCGTGATCAGTTCCCCGATGCGTGACAGGTCGGTGCGGCTGGAGGTGAGCCAGCCATCGGCGATCCGCCCGATGCGCTCGAGCGCTGGCCTGGCCATGCCGCCGAGCAGGATCGGCGGTCCGCCCGCCTGCACCGGCGGCGGTGCCTGGGTGCCGGCCGGCACAGCGTAGAACTGGCCATTGAACTCAGTGCCGTCGCCGCTCCAGAGCGCGCGCAGGACGTGGATGTACTCGGCCGCACGGGCGCCGCGTCCGGCCATGTCCGCGCCAGTCAGCAAGAACTCTTCCGGCATCCAGCCGATTCCCAGGCCGAGCTCGTGCCGCCCGCCGGATAGCACATCGACTGATGCTGCCTGCTTGGCCAGATAGCCGGGAGAGACGAATGGGAGGTTGACGACCGCTACGCCGAGTCGGATCCGGCTGGTAACCGCTGCCGCGAAAGCAAGCGCCGCCATCGGGTCCAGCGTGCTGCGATACACCGGCTCAAGCCCGGACCCGGTCGGCACCAGCAGCCGCTGGAATGACCACAGGCTGCGGTAGCCGGCCGCCTCGGCCTCGCGGGCGAAGGACGCAAGATTGTCGGGGGTAGCCCAGGCGCCGGATACTGGCGCGCCAAATCCGAAGTCCACGGTGTTCACCCTAATTGCCGGCTCCGGGACAGTGCGGGCGGCTCTAGGCTGGACTTCCCCGTTCCAGACGCTACGGAGTGCCCCCGTGAATTCGAACCCCCACACCTGGATCGCTACGCTGCGCCGCTCGCATGACCGGCTGGTGGACGTGGTCCGCCCCATGACGCCGGAGCAGCTACGCGAACAGTCGTACTGCTCAGACTGGTCCATCGCTCAAGTGCTGTCTCACCTCGGCAGTGGGGCCGAGATCGCACTGATGGCGCTGCCGGGAGCGCTGGGTGAGGCGGAGCCGGTCAGCCGCGATGCATTCGGCGCGATCTGGGATGTGTGGAACGCCAAGAGCCCAGATGATCAGGCTGCCGATGCCCTGGCCGCGGACGAACGGCACGTTGTCGCCCTAGAGCTGCTCACCGATGAACAGCTCGGCGCGATGAGCCTGGACTTCTTCGGAATGAAGCTGGACGCCGTCGGGATCGTCCGGCTCAGGCTGGGCGAGCACTCGCTGCATTCATGGGACATTGCCGTGACGCAGGACCCGAAAGCGGCGGTGTCCGGCGATGCGACCGAGCTGCTGATCGACAATGTGCCGCAGTTCCTGGCGCCCAGGCTGGGCAAGCCGCTGGCAGAACCATTCGCCGCCCGGATCACCACGACTAGCCCGGACCGGGACTACCTGCTGTCATCCACCGAGTCGGTCAGCATTACGGACTGGCCTGGTTCTGCCGACAACGTGCCACAGCTGCGCATGCCTGCCGAGGCGCTGCTGCGGTTGTCCTACGGACGGCTCGACCTCGCGCACACGCCGGTCGGCGTATCGGGTGAGCCAGCCGCGCTAGACAAGCTGCGCGCGATCTTTCCCGGCTTCTGACGGGACGCGCTCAGGACGCCTTGGAGAGACCAAGCGCGGCGAGAGCCAGCCCGGCGGCATCCCGGGCGCATCCCCAGGAGAGCGTTACGCCTGAGCCGCCATGTCCGTAGTTGTGCACGACCGTCACTCCTGCCTGCATCAGCTCGGACTCCAGCCGCACCTGCGGACGATACGGTCGCAGGCCCACTCGGTGCGCGATGACGGCGACCTTATTCAAAGCGGGCTCCACAGCCGCGCATGAAGCGATGATCCGGTGCGCCGTGGCGTCATCAGGCTCGCGGCTCCAGTTGCCTGCCTGTTCCGTGCCGCCCAGCACAAGCCGGTCAGCGTGCGGGAAGAAGTAGGTCAGGTCTCCGGCATCCGGACCCGTCCCGACAAAGAAGTCGGTGAGTCCCGGATTGCTGGTAATGATCGCCTGCCCGCGCACGGGCGTGACCTGCGGGTCGGGTACCAGCCCGTGAGCTCCTGATCCAGAGCAGTTGACCAGGACCGGGCTGCCAGCGCTGCGAGCCGCCTCGGCAAGCGTCGGATAGAACACTGTCGCCACTGGTGATCCGCCTGCTCGCAGGTACCGCTGATTGAGGTAGCTCAGGTACTCCGGCATCGAGACCAGGGGAGCTGACAACCGCCAGGCGGAGAGGTAGCCCGCCGGTATCTCGGCTGGCTCGCATACCGTGATGCTCGCAGCGTCTGCCGCGAAGTCCGGAGCCTCGCTGTTCGCCGCTCGCGAGGCAGCGATTCCGCTCGCCAGGTGCACGAACGGATGGGCCGGGTCAGCATCGACCGCAGATGCCTCCGGTCCGGCGGCTGGCGCACGGGCTTCGCTCAGGTCGCGCAAGACGAGCAGTGTGTCCGCGGCCCACCTCGGGACTCGGTCGTCTGGGCCAACCAGGTGCGGCCCCCAGACCGCCCCAGCGGCGACAGAGGTGGTCCGCTGCGGCGGCTCGGCGGAGTGGACTGCGACCGACACCCCAGCTTCCGCGAGGCACACCGCGGTGGTCAGGCCGATCACGCCCGCTCCGATGACCGTGACGTCGGGCTTGTCGTCGTGCACAGGCTAGAGACTAGTCATGCGGCCCACGCTACTGGTGCGGGTCCGGGCGGCCGGCGTTGACGAGGACTGCAACGAGCACCGCCGCACCGGCGAGCACCGCAGCCGCCCAGCCTGCCGCTGTGGCATAGCCGTGCACGAGCGCCGCGGAAGACCCCGCCGTCCGATGGGCCACCAGATAGGCGGACGTAGTGGTCGCTGCCACCGTGTTCAGCAGGGCGACACCGACCGAGGCCCCAACCTGCTGCGCTGAGCCGGCCACCGCGGACGCTACGCCCGCCTCGCGCTGGCTGACTCCTGCCGTTGCGGTCGAGAATGCTGGCACGAAAACGGCTCCCATGCCCAGGCCGAGCAGGAGCTCCGCAGGCAGCACATGGCTCACGTAGCCGGACTTGCTGGTCAGGAGCGTCAGCCAGGCCATGCCCGCCGCACCGATGAGCAGACCAGGAACCATCAGGGCGCGCGGCCTCACGCGCGGCAGCAGAGCGCGCGAGATGGTCGTCGAGCTGGCCAGCACGGCTGCGGAGAGCGGCAGGAAAGCCACGCCCGCCAGCAGCGGTGAGTACCCGCGCGCGGCCTGGAAGTCGTAAGTCAGCAGCAAGAACAGGCCATACATGGCGACGACGGCAAGGCCGATCGCAGCGCAGGAGCCTGCACGGTTCCGGTCGGCGACGATGCGCGGTGGCAGCAGCGGGCTTCCGATCCTCGACTCGAGCGTGGCAAAAGCGGCCAGCAGCAGTGCGGCCGCCGTCAGGCTCCCGAAGATCATCGGCGATGACCAGCCCTTCATGCTCGCCTCGGACAGGCCGTAGACCAGGCTGACCAGGCCCGCCGTCACCAGGATCGCGCCCGCTATGTCCGGTCGCGCGCCGCGCTGGGCAGGCACCGCGGGCAGGGCCCGGCGGCCGGCCAGCAGTGCTGCGATCGCGATCGGGACGTTGATGAACAGGCACCACCGCCACTGCAGGTACTCAGTCAGGAAGCCGCCGAGCAACAATCCGAGCGCCCCGCCCATGCCCGCGATCGCGCCGAACATAGCGAACGCCTTAGCCCGCTCTCGTGCTTGCGTGAAAGTCACCGCCAGCAGCGACAGCGCAGTCGGGGCGAGCAGCGCCGCGAAGGCGCCTTGCGCAGCACGCGCTGCAAGCAGTGCGCCGAATGACGGAGCCGCTCCGCCGGCAGCGGATGCCGCAGCGAACCCGGCCAGCCCGGCCAGGAACGCCCGACGCCTCCCGAGCGTGTCGGCGATACGACCGCCGAGAAGCAGCAATCCGCCGAACGCGAGCGTGTAGGCAGTCACCACCCACTGGCGCTCGGACGTGGACAGGTGCAAGGCGTGCTGCGCGGTTGGCAGCGCGATGTTAATGACTGTCGCGTCGAGAGCCACCATCAGCTGCGCTACCGAGACGCAGATCAGCGCCAGCAAGGGCCGGGTAGAAGCTTGCGGACGCGCAGTGGACGACTGCTGATCAGTTGAGCTTGATGCCGTTGCCATAGCTTCAAAGCATAGGCATCTAAGAGTTTGATGTCAAAGCATTAGAGATCGATGGAACGTGGTAGCCTGTCCGGCATGCGGCCCGCTGGGACACCGATAGGACTGCAGCTGAGCCAGGCGTCCAGAGCCGTCAGCCGTGCCTTCGATGACGTGCTCGCCGAGGCTGGCGGATCGCTGCCGGTCTGGCTGATCATGATCAGCCTCAAGACGCACAACGTGGCAAGTCAGCGCGAGCTGGCCGAGGCGGTCGGGGTCCGAGAGGCGACCATGACCCATCACCTGAACGCCATGGAGGGCAGCGGACTGGTAGCGCGGCGTCGCGACGCCTCCAACCGGCGGGTTCAGCTGGTAGCGCTCACGCCGGCGGGTGAAGACGCATTCCTGCGGCTCCGGGATGTTGCGATGGCGTTTGATGCTCGGCTGCGTCACGGGATCTCAGTCGAGGAGACTGCCGTGCTCGAGGCGCTGCTCGGCAGGCTTGCTGCCAACGTGGGATCGGAGCCCGGCGCGAGGCCACCCTGGGCTGGCCTGGCCGAGTCTGGATCGGCTCACAGCAACTGACCGCACAGCGCGAGCTGCGAGGCGACCTGTCAGCTCACCGGAGAAAGCCAGAAGGGCACTGCCCCGTATCCCGCCCCCGCTGCCTCGATCAGCAGGCTGAGCGCAGCGGTGACCTGGCCCTCATGGCCGTCCGGAAGCTCGCCGAGGATCCGGGTTAGCTCATCGCGGCGCCAGGCATCGACGCGGTCCACGAGATGCCGTCCTGACTGGGTGAGCTCGAGTGTCACGACGCCGCGATGGCCCGGCTCGCTGCCCCTGGCCACATGCCCGGCGGCGACGAGCCGGTCAGCCAGCCGGGTCACTGTGGATGGCTCCAGACCCAGGGCCCTGGCCACCTGGGCGGATCGCACCCGGCCAAGGTCGGCAAGCACAGCGAGCATGCGGAACTGGGGCAAAGTCACCGCCCCGTCGAGAGCCTCCAGGCTGCGCAGTGCCACACCGGTCAGAACCCGCGTCGCCGCTTGCAGAACAGCCAGTGCGCTGCCCAGCTCGGCCGCGCCCTTGGAACTTGAGAAAGCTCTCATGCCTAAGTATTGTATAGAGCAACAGTTGCTTTCTGCCAGACATGTCGCGTCAGCGCGGCATTGGGCCCGGTGAGCCGGGCCAACCAGCGCGGATCGATGCCTGGTCGACATGGAGAAGGTGAACGCTGTGAGCCACTTCAGATTTCTGGCGCTTCTCAGCCTCGATGCCGTGGCGCAGGGCGAGCCGAAAAGGCAATACGCGAGCGGCTCGCACGACCTCATGATCCGCTGCAGTCGGCTGGACGAGCCTGCGTTGCGCAAGTACTTCACCGCCTCGATCTACCGAGACGACGGGCAGCCCTTGCTGCCGGGAGATAACGGTGTCCTTGCCACCGTCGAGGTGCTCGACGACCAGGCGTGCTCGTTCCTGGGTCCTGGCCAGCACATCACGTTGTGGAACGGCCACGAGTGCGGCCACGGCGTGATCTCCCGCAGGGTGTTCTCTCCCTGGGCAACTTAGTTGCAGTCAGAGTCCGCGAGTTGCTATTGCCCGGTCGCGCTTCCGACTGATGAGGTATGGGCAGAGGAGGACGCGTGCGACAGCTCACTCGCGATGACTTCGAGCACCTGCTGGCGTTCCGTACGAGCCTGCGCAAATTCCAGCGGTGGAGCGAGGATCAGGCGAACGCGGCGGGGCTGACCCACGTGCAGCATCAGCTGCTCGTCGCCATCAAGGGACATCCAGGCACTCAGCCGCCGACCGTGGGCGAACTAGCCGGCTACTTGCTGCAGCGCCATCACAGTACGGTCGAGCTGGTAGATCGAGCCGTCGCAGCGGGCCTGGTGCGCCGGGTCGACGACGCTAACGACGGCCGGGTCGTGCGGGTGCGGCTGACGCCACTGGGGGACCGGAGACTCGCCGCGCTAACGCCGGCACACCTGACTGAGCTGCGTAACCTGGCCAATGCGCTGAACGAGCTGCTCAAGAACAGGCCCGATCTTTCAGACTGAGCAGAGCGCGCTCCATAGTGGCCGCCCGGCAGGGAGACTGTGCTGCATGAACGTTGTCAGCGATCTTGAGCTAGCTGAAGTCGATCTCACTGGCGCGGAGCTGGCCGGAGACACATATCATCTCCGGCTGGCTGAGCTGGCCAGCGTAGCGGAGCCGAACTGGCTGGCCCGATCGCCGCTGGCTTACCTCGTACTGGACCGGGAGTCGGCCGAGTTCTTCCTCCGGTCGCGTGACACCGCGTTCCCTGGTCGGCAGATAGGTGACCTATTCGGCGTCAGCTCGGGCAGGCTCCGCGAGCAGATCGACGCCAACATCCTCAACCAGCAGGGCGATCAGCACCGGCGGCTGCGGGCACTGGTCGGCCCGTCGTTCACTCCTCGCGCAGCCGAGCGCTGGCGCCCGGCGATGCGCGCGTTCCTCGCCCAGCTGTGGGCGAGCGTCGAGCGCGATCGCAAGTGCGAGTTCGTCGCGGCGATCGCCAAGCCGTATCCGGCACTGACGATAGCGACGGTCCTCGGCGCGCCGCTGGGCGATGCCCCTCGGCTGCACGACTGGTCGACCCTGGTGCAGCGACAATTCGACATCCAGGCGCTGGCTACGCAGGTCGCCGATATGGAGCGCGCCGTCACAGAGGTCTACGGCTACGTCGAGGAACTGCTCACCCAGCGACGATCTCAGCACAAAGATGACCTGCTGTCCGCGCTGCTAACCGCGGAGGAAGCCGGCGACCGGCTGTCTCACGAGGAGTGCGTGAACCTAGTCCTGAATGTGATCGCAGGTGGCATCGATACCACGCAGGCGCAGCTATCACACGCGATGCGGCTCTTCGCCGCATACCCAGATCAGTGGCAGGCGCTACGCGAACAGCCGGAACTTGTGGGCCGCGCGGTCGAGGAGGTGGTGCGGGCCGAGCCCATCACTCCATTCACCGCCCGGATTTGCCTACGCCCGGTTGAGCACCGCGGCGTGCTGTTCCCGGAAGGCACGATCGTTGCGGTATGCGCCGAGCGCGCCAACCGGGAGCAGGCCAGCGGTGAGGACTTCGACATCACAGTGGAGCGCGACGAGCGGTTGCTGACATTTGGTGCCGGACCGCATTTCTGCCTCGGCGCTAATCTCGCGCGAGCCGAATTGCAGGAGGCGCTGGCCTTCCTCGCACCGCGGATGCCGGGCCTGGCCGCTGACGGCCCGGCAGTCCTCGGTGGAGTAGAGGGCATCTACGGCGTCGAGTCGCTGCCGCTGCGCTGGTCATGAGCTAGAGCTGACCGCTCAGATGCGAGGCTGCTAGCCATATCCCGGACGTCGTCAGCTACGCGCGCGTGCAGCCCGCCCCCGAACGTGATCCTGGCTATGCCGACAGCCGCCAGTTCAGCTAGCGTCGGTCCGCCCGGCCGCTGCATCGCGTTCACTGGTCCGCTAATGCCAGCGACGAGTTCGGGCAGGGACTCAGCCGGCGCAAGGATCGGATAGGCGCAGTCGGCACCCGCGGTCAGATACGCACCCGCCCGGCGGACGGCGAAGCCGACGGCGTTGTCCTCGCCGGCGGGCATCGGCCGGACGAACACGTCGACCCTGGCATTGAGGACGAGCTCGGGCCCAGCCTCGGCACGGACTGCGGCCAGATAGTCCGCCTGCTGCAGTGGGTCCATCAGCGTCCTGGTGGTCGGATCCGAGTCCTCAAGGTTGCAGCCGACGATTCCGGCAGCCAGCAACCGGGCTACCAGTTCGCGAGGAGCCAGGCCGTAACCGTGCTCGATGTCGGCCGTGACGGGCACACTGACGCTGCGCGCGATCCTGGCGACCGCGGCGAGCATCTCGTCCCTCGGTGTCTGGCCGTCGGCATATCCGAGGGTGGCGGCCACCGCTGAACTAGAGGTGGCCAGCGCCCGAAACCCGGCTTCAGCGTACGCGCGAGCGCTCGCGGCATCCCAGACATTCGGCAGCACGAGCGGCTGCGGGCCGTGATGCATGGCCCGCAGCAGCTCTGCTCCGCTCGCGGTCGTCATGGCTGGTACGAGCCTGGCTGCCAGGCGCGGGTGCTGACGCCTATCGCGTTCCAGGCATTGATGGTCACGATCAGGCTGACCAGCGCGCCCAGCTCAGACTCGGTGAACACCTGAGCGGCCTGCGCGAAGTCCGCATCGGGGACGTGAGTATCCGCGGCCAGGGTGATCGACTCGGTCAGCGTGAGCGCTGCGCGCTCCTTGTCGGTGAAGAATGGCGTCTCCCGCCAGGCGGGCAGCGCATAGAGCCGCTGCTCGGCCTCACCCGCAGCGCGGGCGTCCTTGGTGTGCATGTCGATGCAGTACGCACAGCCGTTGAGCTGCGAGGCGCGGATGCGGATCAGTTCACGGAGCAGGCTGTCGATCTGCGCTTCGTCCAGCTCCTTGGTCGCAGCCCGATCGAGGTGCGCCATCGCACGGGAGAAGTTCGGTGCGTGCGCATCAAAGTCCAGCCGGACGGGGATCTTGTGCTCGACTTGGTCGACAGTCATTGTCAGGGCCTCCTGGTTGGTGTCTGTGCTTCGATGCTAGAGCACAAGAGGCTCAGAGTTAGGATCCAATTCTATGCAGGGAACGTGGGCCACTTCGGCAGGACCTGACCTCCACCTCGAGGTGTCAGGGCCCGGTGTTCGTGCCGGACTTGAGTCCGCGCTCCGCGACGCGGTTCGCGGCGGCCGCCTGGTGCCCGGGACCGCGCTCCCGTCCTCACGCATCCTCGCAAGGGATCTTGGTATAGCGCGGAATACCGTCGTCGATGCGTACGGTCAGCTCGTCGCTGAGGGCTGGCTCGCGGCTCGGCACGGATCGGGAACGTGGGTGGCCGAACGGACGCAGCCGCCCGCCGCCTTGCCGAGCCGGCCGCCGCCGGCGGGAGTCCCTGCGATCAGGTATGACTTGCGGCCAGGGGTACCAGACGTATCCGTCTTTCCGCGGTCTGCCTGGCTGGCGGCCGGGCGTCGCGCGCTAGGACAAGCACCGGCCGCAGCGCTGAGTTACACCGATCCGCGCGGCCTCGAGCCGTTGCGAGCGGCACTGGCCGGATACCTGGCCAGAGCCCGCGGGGTAGCGGTCACGCCAGACCGAGTGATCGTTTGTGCCGGATACGCGCAGGCACTTGAGCTGCTCTGCCGCGTGCTGCGGTCGAGCGGAACCAGGAAGGTTGCCGTCGAGGCATTCGGAGTGCGCGGCCACCGGCAGATCGCGTCTGCCAGCGGGCTGCAGCTCAGCTTCCTGGCTGTCGACCAGCGCGGCGCGGACACTAGCGCGCTGTCGGGCGAGGGCGCAGTTGTGCTGACGCCCGCACACCAGTTCCCGCTTGGCGTCGCGCTCGACCCGCGACGACGTCGCGACGTCGTCGAGTGGGCAGCCAGGACGGGAGCTCTCGTCATCGAGGACGACTACGACGGTGAGTTCCGATACGACCGGCAGGCCGTCGGCGCGCTTCAATCCCTTGCCTCAGAACATGTCGCCTACGCCGGCACGGCGAGCAAGAGCCTGGTCCCAGGACTTCGCCTGGGCTGGCTTGTGCCGCCTGCCCGGCTCGTCGACGAAGTAGTCGCAGCCAAAAGCGAAGCGGGCATGCTCAGCAGCAGCCTCGATCAGCTTGCGCTCGGGGAGTTCATCAGCTCAGGCGGCTATGACCGTCAGGTGCGCCGGGCGCGGATGGGCTACCGCCAGCGTCGGGACCGTCTCATCGCCGAGCTCAGTCGCCGGGCACCGCACGTGCGAGTTACCGGCATCGCGGCTGGCCTCCATGCGCTCGTGCGGTTGCCAGACGGGATGGCGGAGGTAGAAGTGGAGAGCGACGCGCGACGGCGCGGCCTCGCGCTGCAGGGACTCGCAAGCTTCAGCGCAGATGGTCACGAGCACGATCCGGCGATTGTCGTTGGTTACGCGACGCCGCCAGGTCACGCATTCAGCACCGCGGTTGCCCGCCTCTGCGCGGTACTCAGCGGCTCCAGCCGCTGAAGTGCCATCGAGAACGGCTGCTAGGGCGGTGCCATGGTCCAGCTGATCCAGGGCGATGAGCAACCGCCGCACCGATCGTCTACCTGCTATAGATGGCCGTGCGCCAAAGCAGGGCGACGATAGAACGAAGGAAGACCTTATGAAGCTCCTTCTCACGTCCGACGGCATCAAGAACGCGACTATCCACAACGCGCTAACCGGTCTGCTGGGCAAGCCGATTGCCGAGTCCAGCGCCCTCTGCATTCCCACTGCGGCCTACGCCTTGCGCCGCGGTGCTGGCATGGCATGGCGGATGATCAACGGACGAGATGACACCCCACTGTGCGAACTGGGCTGGAAGTCCCTGGGAGTGCTTGAGCTCACCGCACTGCCCAGCATCGGCGAAGAGCGTTGGGTGCCCCTGGTCCAGGAGACTGACGCCCTGCTGGCGGGAGGCGGCGACGTCTTGTATCTGTGCTACTGGATGCGGCAGTCCGGGCTGGCCGACCTCTTGCCGTCGCTGCGCGCGGTCTGGGTGGGAGTCAGCGCCGGGAGCACAGTGATGGCCCCTAACGTCGGCAAGCAATTCATTGGCTGGAGGCCGCCCACCGGTAACGACGAAGGGCTGGGACTAGTCAATTTCGCGATGTTCCCGCACCTGGATGACGAAGAACTGCAGGGCAAATCCATGGCCTGCGCCGAAGAATGGGCCGCCAGCCTGCCGGTGCCGGGGTACGCGATTGACGGCCAGACTGCCATCAAAGTGACCGATGGTGCCGTCGAAGTCGTCTCCCAGG
>Ga0126371_10002305_pt1 | contig 16404 bp, 14 predicted proteins | sample PanSoiMetaPlot_4_FD_110145 | JGI IMG/M metagenome (GOLD analysis project Ga0126371, IMG submission 110145) | Tropical forest soil microbial communities from Panama - MetaG Plot_4 | ecosystem: Environmental > Terrestrial > Soil > Tropical forest > Bulk soil | place: Panama | collected 2016-02-17 | reverse complement strand
GGTTCGTGTCCTGAAGAACCGAAAACTTGTGGTCACAGTTGAAGGTAAGATCGTGACGCTCGCCCAGAAAGCGCCATACGGCGCGGTACTCTTCGACGGGCGCAAGATTCACGAGATTCAATTCTCCGGAAAGACCGAGGCAATCGACATTCCCAACTCATGATCGAACGATGACGCGTCTCGCCGCATGGAGAGGCGCATCATCAAACCCGACATTCTTGATGTCTGCGTAATGCACGCGTGCATCGTGTTGTATCATCTTCTGTGCAGCAGTAGCGAGAAGGAGCCGGCGTGCCGAGCGCGCTCGTAGTGGATCGCCTTCATTTCGCCTTCACCGTCACCTTCCATTACATTTTTCCACAAATCACCATGGGGCTCGCTCTGCTCATCCTCATTCTCAAAACCATGGCGCTGCGCACCGGCAAAGAAACCTACGACCGCGCGGCGCGTTTTTGGGCCAAGATTTTTGGCATTAATTTCGCCGTCGGCGTCGTCACTGGAATCCCGATGGAATTTCAATTCGGCACGAACTGGTCTGAATTTTCTAAGGCTGCTGGCGGCGTCATTGGCCAAACTTTGGCGATGGAGGGCGTTTTTTCTTTTTTCCTGGAATCCAGTTTCCTCGGCCTTTTTCTTTTCGGCGAAAAGCGCCTCGGCCGCGTCGGCCATTGGTTTTCCGCGCTCATGATTTTTCTCGGCTCGTGGCTCTCGGGCTATTTCATCGTCGCCACCGACGCATGGATGCAGCACCCCGTCGCGTATTCCCTCGCCTCGAATGGCATGTACGGACTTCGCAGTTTCTGGGGCCTGCTTCTCAATCCCTGGACGCTCTGGCAGTACCCGCACACCATGCTTGGCGCCGTGCAAACCGGCTGCTTCGTCATGGCGGCGATTGGCGCGTTTTACGTTCTTTCGAAACGCCACGAAGAATACGGTCGAATGTTTGTCGCGCTCGGCGTCGTCGTCGGTGTGTTCGCCTCAATTCTTCAGCTTTATCCCACCGGCGACGGCCAGGGTGCCATGATTGCGCGCCATCAGCCTGTCACGCTTGCAGCAATGGAAGGGCTGTTCCACAGTGAATACGGAGCGCCTCTCGCGATCCTCGGCCAGCCAGATGTTGCGAATCAGCGTCTCGACAATCCTTTGGTGATTCCGCGCGGGCTGAGCTTTCTGACGTATCGCGCATGGACTGCGGAAGTGAAAGGCCTCGACCAATTCCCGCGCGACACTTGGCCAGATCAGATCGAACTCGTCTACTTCAGCTATCACGTCATGGTCGGGCTCGGCACGATTTTCATCGCCATATTCGTGATCGCCGCGTTTCTGCTTTGGCGCGGCACGCTTTTTCGCACTCGCGTGATGCTTTGGGTCATCATGCTTGCGCTGCCGTTTCCGTTCATCGCAAATACGGCTGGATGGATCACCGCCGAAGTCGGACGCCAGCCTTGGCTGATCTACGGCCTGCTGCGTACGTCGGCGGGCGGGTCGCCGTTGGTTTCTGCCGGAAATGCTTGGTTCACGCTGATCGGCTTCATGGGACTGTATACAGTGCTCGGTATCCTGTATCTGTTTTTGGTCTATCGCGAAATCGAACGCGGTCCTGAAGCCGAAATTGCGCCGTCACGCGCCGGAAGCTGAGAAATCGTAATGGGTACTTTATGGTTCTGCCTGGTTGCTCTGATGCTCACCGCCTACGTCGTGCTCGACGGCTTCGACTTGGGCGCGGGCGTCGTGCACCTTTTCATCACGCAAAACGAAGACGAGCGCCGCATCGTTTTTCGCACCATCGGCCCGGTGTGGGATGGTAACGAAGTCTGGCTCATCGCCGCGGGAGGCACGCTCTATTTTGCTTTTCCCGTGCTTTATGCTTCGAGCTTCAGCGGTTTCTATCTTCCGTTGATGATGGTGCTGTGGCTGCTGATTCTCCGCGGCATTTCCATCGAATTCCGCCGTCACATCAGCACTCCGATGTGGGCCTCATTTTGGGACGGCGTTTTTTTCCTGTCGAGCCTGCTCCTCACTGTTTTTTACGGCGCCGCGCTCGGAAATGTGGTTCGCGGCGTGCCGCTCGACGCCGAGGGGCGTTTCTTCGAAGCGCTGTGGACGAATTTCCGCCCCGCTGGCACCACCGGCATTTTGGATTGGTACACGATTCTCGCCGGAATCGCAGCGTTGCTCGCGCTGACTGTTCACGGCGCGCTATGGGTCGCGCTAAAAACCGAAGACGGTTTGCGCGAACGCGCTCAGAGATTCGCGAAGAAGCTCTGGATTCCTCTCGCGCTCTTCACCGTTCTCGTTACGTGGGCGAGCTTTAGTCTTCAGCGCCATCTCTCTGCCAGTTTCGCTGCACGGCCTTGGGGCAGGATTTTTCCCACAATCGCAATTGCCGGTCTGTTGGGGATGATTCTTCTTCTGAAGAACGACGTGAAATCCTTTTTTGCCTCCTGCACTTATCTTGTCGGCATGCTCGCAAGCGTCGCGTTCGGACTGTATCCGGATGTGTTACCGTCGAGCGCAGATTCCGCGCTTTCTCTCACCGTCGAAAACGCCAAGGCCGCCGATCGTGGCTTGAAAGTCGGCCTCGCCTGGTGGATTGTCGGAATAATTCTTGCGACGATTTATTTCGTGATGGTCTACCGGCGCTTCCGCGGAAAGGTGGAAGCCTCGCTCCGAGAGGAAGACTACTGAGCGCTTAATCCTTTTGCACGCCGATTACGACCATCGCCCCGCCGATAACCATGATTGGTATGCTGAACCAAAGCGGAAACCGTATCACCTTGCGCGTTTCAAATAGCACCGCCGCCCCTGCCACCTGCTCGTGGTGTTGCTCGACGCGGTAACTGAATTGCGGATGCATCAGCGCCGCGACGCCTGCGCATATCAAGAGCACTCCGCAGATTGCAGCCCCGCGAATTCGCATCGTCTCCTCGAGTGAACCGAATTCTTTAACGCCGCGTTCCTGTTTTCGCTTCCGGTCGCGCGGCCCTACGCCTCTTCGCCGACACCATTTGGCTCCCCGCCGGTGTGAGCGGCTGAATAATTTCATCCAGATAATCGTTCGGGCCGTTTTGGCGCTCCAAATGTGGGTACCGCAACCCGCTGTGGTAATCCAGCGAGTATGTTTCCATGAAATCGCCATTTCCAATCAGCAGCTTGATCGGCTGCGACTTTTTTTCGCTGTCCGCCACCGCGCGCCGCATCGTTTCCAGCGACCAGCCCCGCCCATTCACGGCTTGAACCCTCATTCCCGGCCCGATGCCCGCGTTGTACGCCATCATTCCGTGAATCACGTCACGAATCGTGCCATCCTCGTCCAGCACCAGTCCAACCGAATCCGTCAAATCGAGAAACCGCCCGTCCGATTCGGAAATCACCATCATCGCGTTCGGTGTGTCATTATAAACAAGCTCGTACCCGCCATTCTCGATTCCGCCGAGCGGCGCATGCGGCCCCACATAGTCCAGCCGCTCGCGCAGAAATTTCGCCCAGTCATAGGGCGCCACCTGATTTAACGCCGCAACGATATCATCAAACGTGAACGTCTTCAGCGCCGGTTCGCCTCCCGGCCCTCCGTAAAACAGGCGGCAAAAATCATTCAGCGATTTCTTGTCGCCGCTGATTTTCCGAATCGTCGTGTCCACCTCCAGCCAGATCAGTGTTCCCTCATCATAGAAGTCCGTGCTCCTGCGCCAATTCGCCCACTGCGGAGCTGCAAAAAAAAGCAATTGCGCCGCATCCGCCGTATCCTGCAACGAACGCCACTCGCGCCCCGCCTGGTGATCCAGCGTCGCCCCAACAATGGCCAGCCGCTCGCGCATCTGCTCCGCAGTCCAAAGCCCGCTGCGCGCCGCGAGCACCTGGCTAAGGTATTGCGTGAGCCCTTCGTACACCCACAGCAAATCCGTTTTCATCGGTGTGTTGTAGTCCGAAGTTGCCAGCCCCGCCGGACGCCGGAATTTCCCGTTCCACGAATGCGTAAACTCATGCGGCAGCAGATCTGCATTGTCCATGCGCAACGAAGGATCGATCATCGTCTTTTCATCTACGCGGTCGTCGCTCGATTCGTGATGCTCCAGTCCGAAGTGCGCCACGTTGTCGCTGAGCGTCAGTAAAAAATGGTAATCACGATAGTGCCGCACCCCAAAAAGCGCGTCCGTCTCCGCCACCAACCGCTTGTATTCCGCCTGCGTTTCATCCGGCATCTCGAGCGCTTCGGCGCCGTCCGCCGCCATATCAATTTCATGCGATGGAGTCTGCCCCGGCGTCAACTGAATCGCGCGAAAATACCGTCCTGTCAGCACGGGCGAATCCACAAGCGTGCTCAATTTCACCGGTTTGAACGCAATCTCGTTGCCCGTTTCGCTGTCAACGGGAAGCGCGGTGCCGTATTTCCAATCCGCAGGAATGCGCAGCGACGGATCAAACGTCAATTCGCGCACAGAGATTCCCTTTGGATACAGCAGCACCTGATTCCAGCTCAGCACGTCCAGTTGCGCCGTCGCCGATGCGCCAGCTGATAATCCGTTCGCCGGAGCAGAAAGCAGAAAATCCAGCGTGACTTTCAGTGTGTCTACCCCTGCTGGAATGTCCAGGTGAAACGCGCACATATCCACCAGGTTGCGCCGCCACGAAAGCCGCGTGCCGTTCGCCCAGAATTCCAATCCCGCCGTGTCCGTAATCGGTCCATCCGGTGCATGTTCTCCGGGAATCCACTCCGGATACAAAAGCGTCAACGCGCCCGTGTGCACCGGAATCTCTTCCACCACGTGTAGAATTTTCTGCGGCGCACTCCTCGCGTCCACCTCCAGCCGGATCGCTCCCGGGGCACTCTGGGCACGCGCGGCCGTCGCGAGCGCCAAGACGAGCGCTAGACTGCACACTCCCAGGATTCGCTTGTACTTCGAAACTCCCCGCATCGATTCTCCTGAGAATGAACTATTGAGCTGCGTTTTGCGTGACTCCGAGCTGCCAGAAGAGAAAGCTCAAGATATTCGTTTCTTCCGCAATTTGCTGCCCCACCGGCCGCCCGCCCGAATGTCCGGATTTCGTGTCATACATCAACAAAACAGGCCGGTCTGATCCGGTGGATGCCTGCAGCAATGCTGCCATTTTTCTCGCGTGCAGCGGTGCCACGCGTGTGTCGCCGTCCCCAGTTACAAACAGCACCGCCGGATACTTTGTTCCAGCGTGTACATTCTGATACGGCGAATACGCCCGAATGTATTTGAATTGCTGTTCGTTCTCCGACGAACCGTACTCGGGCACCCAGAACTGCGCCACGAAAAACTTCTGATACCGCAGCATGTCCAGCAGGGGATACTCACAAACCACCGCCCGAAACAGATCGGGCCGTTGCGTCAGCGCCGCGCCAACCAGCAATCCGCCGTTGCTTCCGCCCATGATTGCCAGCCTGTTCGAATTCGTATATTGATTCTGAGCCAGCCAGACTGCCGCGTACTCGAAATCATCGAAAACATTTTGCTTCTTCTCCATCATCCCCGCTTCGTGCCATGCTTTTCCGAATTCTCCGCCGCCTCGCAAATTCGCTTCGGCCCACACACCGCCATGTTCCGCCCAGAGCACTGCCTCGCTTGAAAAGAAGGGCGTGGTTGACGAGTCGAACCCGCCGTAACCGGTAAGCAGCGTCGGATTGTTTCCATCGAGTTTGAGCCCCTTCTTGTAGAACAGAAACATCGGCACGCGCGTTCCGTCCTTCGACGGATACCACACCTGCTTCACCGTAAAATTGCCGCTTTCGATCGGAACTCGCGGCTGCGCCCACGTACTCATTTTCTTCGTTGCCAGGTCGTAGCGAAAAATCGCGGACGGGTACGAGTACGATGTAAAGAAAACAAAAACTTCATTGCTTGTCCATCGCGATGACGCCACGCCGCCGGTACCAAGCGTCGGAAGAGAAATTTCGCCTGCCGTTTTTCCGTTTGTGTCGAAAATGCGAACCGAAGTCGTCGCGTTATGTAAATAGGTCGCGATCAGCTTTCCTCCCGCCGCTTCTACATCGCTCAACCGGTCCGAGCCCTCCGGAATCACTTCCCGCCACTGGTCTTGCGTCGGATTCTTCAAATCCACCGCAAGCACGCGCCATTTTTCCGCTTTCCAGTTGGTCAGCATGTAAAGCGTGTCGCCGCCGAAAGCCGGATTGAACGCAGCCGGAATATCCTTCACCACGGGAACAATCGGTCCGTTATTCTCCAGGTCCTTGACGTACACTTCTGACCGGTCGTTGGCCGAGCCATAAATCACCTGGATCAGCAGGTAGCGCGCGTCCTCCGATAAGCTGACACCGAGAATTTGGGACGGCCCGTATCCCTTGCCGAAAATCTCCGAATCCGTTCCGGCCGGCGTCCCCATCGCATGGTAGAAAACGCGCGATCCCTCCGGCAGCATTTTCGAGTAATAGACTCCATTCTTCTCGCGATTCATCGCGAGTCCGAAGTAGTCTGCCGACGGAAAGGTGTCTGCCAGCTCTTTGCGCGTATCCACGTTCAAGAAGTGCACCGTGACTTGGTCCTGTCCGCCCTGCCGGACGCCATAAGCAATCAGTTTCCCGTCCTCGGAGACGTCCTCGAGCCCAACGCTCGTCGAATGATCTTTGCTCAGCGGCCGCGGATCAATCAGTACCTGATCTGCGCCATTCAAGCCTTCGCGCATATACAGGATGGCAAGATCCTCATTCGCCGCGCGCTTCATGAAAAAGTATCGGCCTCCGCGCTCAACGGGTGGTTGCATGGAATCCACTTTCACCAACTGTTCCAGCCTCTTCGAAATTCCCTCGCGTCCGGGAAGTTTTCCAAGCGCCGTATCAGTGCAAGCGTCCTCCGCCTTGATCCACGCGCGTGTCTCCGCGCTGTTCTGGTCTTCAAGCCAACGGTATGGATCCGCAATCTTCGTTCCGAAGTAGTCGTCCACCACATTGTCCGTCTTTGTCGTGGGGGGGCACTTGCCCGCCGCGCTCTGCGCCTTCGCGGCAGGCAAAACCAGCAGTGCAGCTGCCATCACAAAAAGTGGCCGGAGAAGTGCGGGCCAAGTGCGCGCGTTTATTCCGCATGCGTAAGCCGTTTGGCGATGCGTCATCTTAATGTTTTCTCCTCGAATTGATCTGACCTGAACGGGCGAGCTCCAAAGGTGCAGCGAACCTATCTTGTCCCCTTGCGATTGTCAAACCCTCACAGCGATTGATCTTCGCGTCATTGAGCCATGCAGTAAAGAACTAAAGCAATGACTGCAAGAATCCCCGCACCCATAAATCGAACTTCAACGGCGCTGCGGCTCGTCGAGTATCGAAGTGAACCCTGAAACCCGACCCAATCTGGCAGGCGAAACCAAAGGCGAGGCGAAGCAAGCATGAGAATACCATTAAACGTCATCAGCAGCCCGACTAACACCGCGACGCACAAACCTGCGATGTGCATCATTTGAATTCCTTAGTCGCACAGGCTTCAGCCTGTGCGTTCTGCTTCTAATGTTTCTTTTTTGCCGTCGCCATCACAGTACTGCCATCGGCACCTTGCTCGTCTGCCCTCTTACCTGTCATTCCGAGCGAGTCCCGATTTTGTTCATCGGGACGAGGAGCGATCTACTTTTGTTTTTTTACGCTCGAAAATCACAGCGCCGGCGCCGCCATCTTCTTCGCCATAGTTCTTAGTTGTCATTCCGAACCCGTCCCGATGCATTGAATCGGGACGGTGTGAGGAATCTGCTTTTGCTTTTCGCTGTGAGCAACGAACAAATCACACCGCCGGCATCGCCATTTTTCTCGCTGGATTGAAGAACGGCAGCTTCGCCACCGTCGCGCCCACGCGATGCCGCTCCGCTTCCACGGTGTACTCCATCCGCAATTTCGTTCCCGGCTTCGCAAATTCCGCCCCGACGCTCGCCAGCGCAATCATCCTTTTCAGCGTCGGAGACCAGGTCGTCGAAGTCGCCTTTCCAATCTGCCGCGCCATTGCGTCATTCGTATCGTAAATCGGCACCGCCACGCGCGAAGTCGTGCTCGCAATCTGCGGCACCAGTCCGATCCGTTCGTGCAGCCGCTCAATGTCGTCCCAGTCGATGTCTAGCCCGACAAGCTGCCTCTTCGAACCCCGCTTCGCCTCTGCCGCCAGCGCCTCGCGTCCCACAAAATGCTCTTTATTCAAATCCACCATCCGCCCCAGCCCAATTTCGTACGGCGAATACTTCTGCGCTTCAATCAGCGCTTTCTTGCTGCTGATGTAGTCCACTTCGATTAGCAGCAGCCCCGCTTCCACGCGCGCCACGTCCAGCGCCAGCATTCCCGCCGCATGCAAATCGAACTGCCGCCCTCGCGCGACAAGCTCGTCCCAAACGCGCGTCGCCTCGTCCCACGGCATCCAAATCTCGTAGCCCAGATCGCCCGTATATCCCGTGCGCGAAATATCCACCGCCACGCTCGCGATTTTCGCGTGCGTCACGCGAAAATATTTCAGCTTCGCGATGTCCGCATCGCTCACCGCATGCAGCAGCCGCGCCGACGCCGGCCCTTGCAGCGCCAGCGACGCCACTTTTTCCGAAATGTCCTCGATGTTTACGTCCAGCCCCGCCGCATTCTGCTCCAGCCAGCGCAAACTCGGGTCTGCCGCCGTCCACCGGTAAACATTTTCCTCCAGCCGCGAAATCGTCCCGTCATCAATCACTTTTCCTTCTTCGTCGCACCAGCAGCAGTAAATCACCTGCCCAACGCCGACTTTTCGCACGTCGCGCGTAATCACGCGGTTCACAAACGTCGTCGCATCCGCGCCCGTGATCCAATATTTATAGAGCGGCGTCACGTCAATCAGCGCCGCCGCGTTGCGTATCGCGTTGTACTCGTGCTCGTGATGCGTCTCATATGCGCTCACCGTGTAGTAGCCCGACCACTCGCGGTAATTCAGGCTCTCGCACAGCTTGAACGTCCTCTCATGCACCGCTGTCCCTATTGGCACTTCATTTCTCCCTTTCTGTCTGTCATTGCCCGCGCCGAATGAAGCCAGGAATTGCTCGGAGACCAGCGCAAATTCTACTTCAAATGCTCGACCATCCACCCTGACCAATCCCTGTACACCTGCATCTGGTGCACCGGATCCGGCGGGAAATGTCCCACCACCGGAAACGCGATGAACTTCACCGGCTGCCCGCGATCTTTCAGCGCGTGAAAAAACTCGAACGAATTGGTAATCGACACGCGCGGGTCGCGCACATCGTGCAACAGCAGCAGCGGAGTCATCCACGTCGTCATGTATCCGCCGTACGACCAGCCCGAAACGCCGATGCGCGATTCATCGATCGACGCGTGCTTTTCGAGCGCCGCAATTCCCGCCATCACATCGCGCCCCGGCCCGTCCCCTGAGTCGCCGTAGATCGCCTTCTCATACGCGTTTCCCAGATTCGTGCTGCCGCGGTAATTCGGTTCAAACACAATAAAGCCCTGCGCCGCGAGCACCTGGCCAAAAAAGTTGAAGCCCTCGATTGAAGCGGAACTCGGCCCGCCATGAATCTCCAGCACCAGCGGATACTTCTTGCTCGCATCATATCCAGCCGGATAGCTCACCACGCCATCTTCATGGAATTTGTTTGGGCCTTGCCACTCAAACCCTTCGTCCTTGCCGAGCGCCAGCTCGTCCATCCACGCGTTCACATCCGTCAGCTTTCGCGGCTGCGCATCCGGAGACGCAAGGTAATACAGCTCGCTCGCCCTGTCCTCCGTGCTTGCGACAAACGCAATTTCTCCACTCGGCCCGACCGCAAATGCGCCCGGTTCCAAATCGCCGAGCGGCAACTTCTTCGCGTCACCTCCGAGAGTCTGAATCCACATACACCGCCGCGTGCCTTGCTCAGCTTCCAGCAGCAGCGATTTACCATCCGGCATCCACTTCGCCGCGCCGATATCCAAATCCAGCGGCGCGGTCACATTATTTCCGTCGCCGCCCGCAGCAGGAGCGACGTACACATCCGTCAAATTGCTCGCCTCGCCGTCGCGCTTAAACGCGTAAGTCACCTCGCTGCCATCTGGCGAAAACAGCGGATCGTTCTCAAATCGCTCATGCGTCGTCAGTTTGCGCAACGCGCCGCTTTGCGCATCCACCGCCCAGATCGTGCTCTCATCCGCATCGCCAATGCTCGGATTCGCGCGCCGCGGAAAAACGATCCACCGCCCGTCGCGCGACCACGAAAGCGGCGGCGGCCCTCCGACGTTGGGCGCGGATTCCGGCAGGCTCCACGTCCCCGAAGTCAGTCGCTTATTCCCGCTGCCGCCCGCCTTCACAATCCAAATATGCTGCGGCCGCGGCGCTGCCGACGTGAACAACCCGTCGTCGCCCATCTCAAACGAATCCTCTTTCTTATCGAGCGCCTTCTGGTCCGAAGGGTCGGGCGTTGCGTATGCGATGCTTGCGCCGTCCGGACTCCACGCGAACTGCTCCACGCCTTCCAGCGCATCCGTAATCTTGCGCGCCTCCCCGCCCGCCATCGAAATCACGAACACTTGCCCCTTTTTCGCCTTGTCCTTTCCTGTTTCCGCCTCAGTCACGAACGCGAGCTTGCTGTCATCAGGAGACCATTGCGGATTTCCCACGCCCAGCCGGTCAAACGTCAGCGGCTGCTGCGCGCCCGTCTTCACATCAATCATCACCAGCTGCGTGTCGTGCCGGTCGTCCTTCAGATTCACGCGCGAAATCACCGCCGCGATTCGCGTGCCGTCGTGCGAAATCGCCGGGCTCGAGATCGCCACAATCTTCGCGAAATCGTCCATCGTGATCGCCCGCTTCTGCTGCGCCCCCGCGGTTGCGCAAATCCCCAAGCTCGCCACGCCCATCAACGCCAATGCAGACACCGCCGCCATTCGCATTTTCATCACCGCACACCTCGCCGCTTTAAGTTCACTTCTGTGCCCCCGCGCATCTCGCCCGTTTCGCGCGCGAATTATAATGTTCGCGTTTCGATTCCCGCAAGCCACCCCCGGCGCGCGAACTGCGCCTGATCGATAAGCGCGTCGCCGCTTATTAGGATTCAGTGGCTCGATCATCGTGAGGCGACGTGCTTGCTTATTTTATTTTGTGATCCTTCGGTGCATCAGGTAGTGAGGCTAGAGTACGGCCGCGATCGTCTCGCAAGAGAAAGTGCGGGGAGCCGCTCGTATCTAGGTAGAGAATTGCCCTGCTGTCCCCATTCGTATCGTTGAAGGCAATACCATTGCCGAATTTGGGCATGAAGAATAGACAGTTGCGCTCTACCTTTGTGTCGTCAAAACAAAGATTCATGCTTCCATCATCCATCATCCCAAAGCCCCCGCGTTCGTTACCTGCAGAATCGTTGAGAATGATGCCAGTGGCCGGACTGCGCCGCTTCTCCGTTTTTCCGTCCTCCGAAGGGTTTGGCACTGGCGCGCCAAGAATAAGTCTCACCACGCCACTCGAATCCACAATCGATAGGGTATGCGTCTTAATATTCTCCTGTGGCGTCTGAATGCTTTGCCACCCTACTAGGAGAAGCACTGCGAGCAATGCTAATCCACCAGCAAGAAGACGGCTCTGTCTTTGTTGTAAACGCACGACGTGTTCCTGCAAATGCTGAACGCGTTCCTCAAGTTCCGTCCGCTCCATAAAACCCTCCAAGGGTCGTGCCAAACGAACTGTCCGTTTGCCGAGTCTGACTAATGGAAACCAATGTCGAGGCGCGGCTAAAGAATAATACGTGCAGGCTCTTGTTTTATTTCGCCTGACTCCGCTTGTCGGAGCAATGTTGCCACTGTAGAATGTCCGTTCTTTTCGCACCGTGACGCGCAACACAGCTTGCTGACGTTTTGTGGGTCGCGGTTTTAACCGCGACAGAAAGTCATCGACGTGAAGGCGGCTTTAGCCGCTGAAGTACGGTTTCAATCTGCTCATGCCCAAATCCTACGACGCAATCATCATCGGCGGAGGCCACAACGGCCTGACCAACGCGGCCTATCTCGCCCGCGCCGACAAAAAAGTCCTCGTCCTCGAACGCCGCTACGTCCTCGGCGGCGCCGCCGTCACCGAAGAAATCATCCCCGGATTCAAGTTCTCCGTCTGCTCTTACGTCGTCTCGCTTCTGCGCCCCGAAATCATTCGCGACCTCGACCTCCCGCGCCACGGCCTCGAAATCCTTCCGCTCGACGGCACTTTCACGCCCATGCCCAATGGCGACCATCTCTGGCGCGTCAACGACCACGCCAAAACCCGCCGCGAACTCGTCCGCCACTCCCGCCTCGACGCCGAAGCCTACGACGAATTCGGCAAGGAAATGGTCCAGATGTGCCGCTTCGTCAAACCTCTCCTTGCGATGACGCCGCCCGATCCCACTTCGCTCAATCCCGCTGGCCTGCGCAAATTCGCTTTTCTCGCTCGTCGCTTCCAATCCCTCCCCGCCGAAGAAAAATACAATCTCGTCCAGCTCATGACCATGTCCGCCGCCGATTTCCTCGACCAGTGGTTCGAGACCGACGTTCTCAAAGCCACCATGTCCGCCTCCGGAATCATCGGCACTTTTCTCGGCGTGCGCTCTCCCGGAACCGCCTACGTTCTTCTTCACCATTACATGGGCGAAATCGACGGCGCATTTCGCGCCTGGGGATTCAGCCGCGGCGGCACCGGCGCAATCTCCAACGCCATCGGCGACGCCGCTCGCGAAGCCGGCGCCGAAATCCGCATGGAAGCTCCAGTCGCGAAAATTCTCACACGCAACGGCCGCGCCACCGGAGTCGTTCTCGAATCCGGCGAAGAAATCCACGCCAAAATCGTTTCTTCCAGCGTTGATCCCAATCTCACTTTCGTCAAAATGCTCGACGCCAAAGATCTTCCCGCCGAATTCCTCGAAGAAGTTCACCGCTACAAGTATCGCGGCTCCTCCGGCAAAGTGAATCTCGCCCTCGACGCGCTTCCCGAATTCACCTGCGCCTCGCGCGATGGATTGTCGAATCATTACCTCCGCGGCGCAATTTCCATTTCACCCTCCGTCGACTATATGGAACGCGCCTACGACCAGGCCAAGTACGGCGAATTTTCCCATCGTCCGTACATCGACATGGTCATCCCCAGCCTCACCGACACGTCCCTCGCGCCCCCGGGCAAGCACGTGCTCTCCTGCTTCGTGCAGTACGCGCCCTACAAACTCAAAAACGGCTCGTGGGAAAATCGCCGCGACGAATTCGGCAACGCCGTCATCGATACCATCTCTCAGTACGCGCCCAATCTGAAAAACATCATCATCGGCAAGCAAGTCCTCACGCCACTCGACATCGAACAGCAAATCGGCCTCACCGAAGGCAATATTTTCCAGGGAGAACTTTCTCTCGAACAGCTTTTCTTCCTTCGCCCCGTCGCCGGATGGGCCCGCTATCGCACTCCCGTCAAGAACCTTTATATGTGCGGCTCCGCCACGCATCCCGGCGGAGGCATCATGGGCGCGCCCGGCCGCCTCGCCGCCCTCGAAATCCTCAAAGATCAAGGAGCCCACTAACCCATGCTCGCCATTTCACAACTGTCATTCCGAGAAGGATGCGACGAGCATCCGACGAGGAATCTGCATTTGCCTTTTCGGGTGCCCCATCCTTCGCGCTTTCCGCGAAGGGTGGGTATCTGGCCGTCCACCCATCAACTTGTCATCCCGAACCCAGCCGCGCCCCCGGCTGCTCCTGCAGCCGACCAGAAAAATGGCGCGGATGGTGGTGAGGGACCTGCTTTTCGCTTTGCCTTTTTGGAGTGCGGCGGTTGCCGCAACAATACGTTTGTCATTCTGAGGAGCCGTTTTGCGGCGACGAAGAATCTGCATTCGCCTTTTTGGCTGCCCCATCCTTCGCGCCTTCGGCGAAGGGTGGGTATCCGGCCGGCCGCCCATCAGCTTGTCATCCCGAACCCAGCCGCGCTTTCCGCAGATGGTGGTGAGGAACCTGCTTTTGCACTTTTGGAGTGCGGCGGTCCGCTTTGCGGATTCCGGCGAAGCCGGAACTCGACGCCGCTTTGCCGAAATACGCGTGTTCTTAGGGCGCTGTTCTTGCGCCCGTCGCCCACTCGCGATCTTTTTCCCGGGAGTCAGCTCACTAAATGACTTCGCGCGACATCCTCATCATCGGCGCTGGCCAGAATTCCCTCATCGCCGCGTTTTATCTCGCCCGCGCTGGACACAAGCCTCTCGTCCTCGAACGCCGTGCCACCGTCGGCGGCGCCGCATCGACGCTCGAATTCCATCCCGGCTTCCGCGCCACCGCAGTTCCGCCCACTGCCGGGCCGTTCGTTCCTAAAATCCTGCGCGACATGCAACTCGATCGTCACGGCTTCCAGTGGATCGAGTCGGACTCTGAGCAAGCCTGTCGGCTGTGCTCCGTTGCCCCCGACGGCCGCGCGCTCCTCCTCCACGCCGACGTCCGCAAATCCGCCGAAGCCATCGCGCCATTCTCTAAATCCGACGCCGCCAAATACATCGAACTTTCCGAAACCATCGACTCCGCGCGCGCCCTCGTTCAAGACCTCCTCCTCATGACTCCGCCCGACATCGATCATCCTTCCTCCACCGACGCTTGGAGCCTGCTCGGCGCTGGCCGCAAGTTCCGCCGCCTCGGCAAGAAGAACATGCAGCGTCTCATCCGTTGGGGCCCCATGGCCGTCGCCGATTTTGTCGCCGAATTTTTTGAAACCGAACTCCTTCGCGCCGCCATCGCCAGTCGCGGAATTTTCGGCACCGCCACCGGCCCCTGGTCCGCGGGAACAACGGCAACGCTCTTATTGCGCTTCGGCGCGGCTGGAGTGCCCGATCCTCTTCCTCTACATGGCTGTGGGGGAGCTGCTGTTTCGGATGCCCTCGCCGCTGCCGCCCGCCAAGCCGGCGCCGAAATTCGCACCAACGCCGAAGTCGCCCGCATCCTCGTCAAAGATGGCGCCGTCTCCGGCGTCGCGCTTGCCAATGGCGAAGAAATCTCCGCCAAAGCCGTCGTCTCCGGCGCCGACCCCAAGCGCACTTTCCTCCATCTCATCGAACCCGTGCATCTCGCGCCCAGTTTTCTCCAGAAGATGCGCCACTATCGCTCCAGCGGGGTCGTCGCCCGCATCCATCTCGCTCTCGACGCGCTTCCCACATTCCCCGCGCTCCAAAATCTCCCCGAAGCCGAGCGCATTGACGCCCTCGCCTCCCGCATCCACATCGGCCCCGAAATCGATTATCTCGAACGCGCCTTCGACGCCTCCAAATACGGCGAATTCTCCCGAGCGCCCTATCTCGAAGCCTCCATTCCTTCGCTCCTTGATCCTTCCCTCGCGCCCGCAGGCAAACACGTCATGACCATCCACATACAATACGCCCCGTATAAATTGAAGAACGCCGATTGGTCTTCGCAGAAAAACGCCCTCGCCGACGCAGTCATTAACACCCTCGCCGAATATGCGCCCGACCTTCCCTCCAAAATCCTCGCTCGCCGCGTCATCACTCCGCTCGACCTCGAAGCCGACTACGGCCTCACCGGCGGCCACATTTCCCACGGCGAACTCTCGCTCGACCAGCTTTTCACCATGCGCCCGCTCCTCGGCTTCGCCCGCTATCAATCTCCCATCCGCGGACTCTTCCTCTGCGGCTCCGGCACTCATCCCGGAATCGGCCTCACCGGCGCCTCCGGCCTCAACGCCTCCCGTCAAATCCTCAAATCCCTCCGCTGAAACACGCGCCACTTTTCTTGTAAGGTTTTCCGGCTCCTTGTGACTACCTGTAATTGGGAAGGCCTACAGCTCGATGGCCCGCCCACTCTAATCAAGGAGAGAAGGAATGGCGACCGCAAACCAATCAACCACCGTTGCTTTGTCACACACGGTATCCGCTGAAGTTTTTCAGCCCAATTCCCCTGTAAAATCCCGTTTGAAGCCCATCTTTATCGGCCCGAATGGCGTGCGCGCTGGCTGGCGATTGCTCATTTTCTTCTTCCTCCTGAGCATTCCCGCAACCGCTCTGTTTATCATGTCCCATAACCAGACCGCTCCTTCCACCCCACAAACAATCACGCCTTTTCTAATATCCGCGAGTGACGCAATTACTCTCGCGATCCTTGCGGGTGCCACTTTCGTTATGGCAAAAATCGAACGCCGCAAATTCGGCGGATACGGCCTGCCGCTAACTCAGGCGTTCCGTCGCGAATTTTGGATCGGCACCCTCATCGGTTTTTCGACCATCACTGCCACGCTATTTACCCTGTTCCTTTTGCACGCCTATCGTGTTTCCGGCCTAGCGCTCCACGGTGCGGCAATTTTCTCGTCGCTCGCCGCATGGGCCGGCACATTTCTCCTCGTCGGACTGTTCGAGGAATTCGCGTTCCGCGGATACGTCCAATTCACTCTCGGTTCCGGAATCGGTTTCTGGCCGGCCGCCACTCTGCTGTCCGCTCTGTTC